>Ga0065711_1011522_pt1 | contig 12372 bp, 6 predicted proteins | sample Hoacrofraction12_FD_59098 | JGI IMG/M metagenome (GOLD analysis project Ga0065711, IMG submission 59098) | Hoatzin crop microbial communities from Cojedes, Venezuela - Epithelial fraction 12 v2 (version 2) | ecosystem: Host-associated > Birds > Digestive system > Esophagus > Crop | place... | reverse complement strand
GACAAAGCTCCCCCAGGTCTGCGTCTGGCCCAGCGACAGACAAGGCCCTTCTGTCAGTGACTGCCATAGTGCAAAAAATAAAATAATTTAAAAAAAGACTACGGCTATTGTACCCAGATTTCTCTCAGCGGGCTCCGGCCAATGCCAAGCATCCACCACCCTCGCTTCCTGCTTGCCACCCTCGCTTTCCTGGAGGAAAACATGCATTTTAAATGTTTATTTAGAGCCATAAGAATGTCAACAAATTGTATTTAAATACAAATAAATATCAAAGTATGTTTCTGTCGGGAACACAACCACATACCTGATTTGAATCTAGGTGTTTTCTAAATTCCTAATAGAAACAGAATTGCTTGCTGTTCTCAGTAACACAGATACGGATCCGGAGGACTACAGACATCAGGTCACGCAAGAACAAAACCCAGGCTGTTCACCGAGGAATGTAAACGGGTTTTACTGACACTCACAGGGGTACCAACCCCGACGACACTACTTTTCTCTTTACTCAGGTACCCAAAAAGTAGAAAGCAAATATTTAACGGCACGAGCCCTCCTCCTGAACAATTCAGGCTTTTAACAACCCCTTCGTCGCACAAAGCGCAGCTCGACGCCAGACGCTCGGCTCGGCAGCGGGGAGCGCGCTCTGCTCGGAGGCGGGTGTGCGGCTGCAGGAATACCAACCTTCCCGTGCAGCGCCGGCGTACAGAAACCAGAGGCTGCAGAAAAATCATTGTCCTCCTGGTGTCCAAGACCACTGTTAACCAGCTCGGGGAGGCAACTCGAGAGTGTCCAGAGAGGCAAAGATTCCCCGCTGCCAGGATCAGAGAGCGGACATCGGCAAAACCAGCCAGGCGTCCCCCAGACCTGAGCACACGCGTCCTCCAGCATCCCCCCTGCAGACGCAGCCCCAGCACTGCACGTACCAGGGAGCAAGCGCTGCCTCACGGAGTGTTTTTCCTCGGATTTCCATTTTGCAGGTCACATTTAGGGAGAAGCACGTGCTGCAGACCAACCGGTCTAAGCGAAGCGCCGTCCATCGGACCTGCAAACGAAGCAGCTGGGGCAGGCAATCCCCAGCACGCCGCAGAACCGTTCCGCCACTTCACACCGAGAGGCAAACGATCACCTTTCCCAGGCGGCGAAACCCCGACGCTGGACCGAGGTCATGTGCTTGACAGATGTCTCTGAGGCGGCAGGGTTCTTCTCACGCTGTCACATCTGGTTTAGGAAGGGATTACCGAAGGCAAACACCAGCTACGCCACGGCCGCGCTCCGAAGCTCACGGCACAGCGCCGACCTCCGCAGCGCGTAAATACGCCAGTTCCTACACGGAGGCACATGCCCGCAGCTGAAACGACCCTCAAATACCCGCGCTGCGTCGCGACTTCTCTTACGGTTATCACCTCATAAAGCCCTACCTTAAAGTTTGCAAATCAAAATGCAAAATAAATTCGCTCCGGTGCATATAAAATATCGCATGCACAGTTACTAGAAGTGTTGCAAAATCTATTTAAAATGAGTTTTATTGAGATGAAAAAGTTTTCCATGGTTACTACAGAATGTTAATCAAAACCAAGTGCTTCCCCTCCATTAAAGACACAAATCGAAACACTTTTTGTTCAAAAACGCTTTAAAGTAATCAGTTAAATGGAGTATTTTCGGATGTGCTTTACTCCATACACTGGTTACTGTTTCTAATCTTGCTAATGAATGCACACTAACGAGAGGTTGTCTGTGTGTTCATCAGAGGCTTTGAAGGGAACCTACTTCTCTGCACAGCGCTCAGCCACGCAGCCGTGCTGGCGGGAGGGGGTACTCAGCAGACCACCTAAGGTGTTACGGAACGCGGCGCCGCGCACAGCGGTGCTGGGCTCGGGTGCCAGCATCCTTCCCGCTCGACAAAGTACAAAAGCATCGGAGGACTCCAGGTATACAAAGCAGGGTTTCTCGCTACCATTATCCACTCATCAGCATCATCTTCTAGATTTCCAGGCAGCTCTGGAATAAGGAGTAGTCCTTTTCTTATCCGGTGGTTTGAAGTAAGAATAAACCGGTGCTGCTGGGTATTCCGCATCTGGATTTTCTGCCATCATTTTCAGCTTGGCTTCAATGGCCTTTATCTTCGCACTGACACTGGAAAGAGGAAAAGCAGAAGAGAAATTCTGAGCACGGAATCAGACTACAGCAATCCAGAGGTTTTGCTGACACATGAATGCTCAGTCACAGGAGGAGGGGGCTAGGCAGCCCCCACCGCTGCAGTCACAAGCAGCGAGAAGTTGGGAGGCAGAAATCGACTGCTTAAAGCCCACGGCGTTTCATTTCCATCCTCAGCACGGACCTGCTTAGGAAAAGTCCTCCAAGATACATCACAGCACCACGAAATAACAGTCCTTGCACCTACTCAGCACTTTCTTGAGGACACCGAGCGAGACGAGTACACCAGAAGGCTTCCTCCTTCATGTAAAATGATGTCATGTAAAGAGGTCTGAGCATGTGCAGCAGAGCGCAGCGCAGACCAGGCTGCTGGGAACAGCACAGAAATGAAAGCCAGACTTCCTCCCAGCTACAGGACCGCTCGGGATGGGAAAACCCCAGACTCCAATTAGGTCAGGAAGAAACATTATTTCAGCATTAGCAGGGTTTATCCCAAAGGGAGAAGCTATCCTAGGTTACACCCCAAATTCCTAGGACTTTTGTTATTCACTGTCCTGCGTCGGGTATGGACCGAGGAATGTTCCCGTCTCTGCTGTGGCTTCTTGCAGCATCCATCCTCACTAAAACAACTCTTTTGTGCCACTGACGTAGCTAACCATCTGCATGACTCAAGTCTGCCCGCTCATTGCTTCCCAGCCTGTAACTTCTGAATTCCAAGTTCATTTTATCTGTAGGCAAATTCATTATCCCCAGTCCTGGATCCTTATAGGGTTCCACTGACAGAACACAGAGAAAAAAAAAAAATCACCTATCCTTTCAATCAAACTATGAATTAGCAAAGCAGCACTAAGTGCTTCAGGTAAACGGAGGGGCTGGAGAATTTACCCACATCCCACAGCCCTGCCGTTGGCAAAAAAAAAATAAATTGTTTTATGTGAAGCACTACCTGTGATTTTAAATTTTTGCCACTACAGTACGAATTCTCGCTCAAGCATTTTGCTTAAGCAAATTAGTACAGTACAAAACCTCTGACTGAAATTCATACGCAGAAGTGCAAAGCACACTCTGGGCAAATGAGCTGGCACATTCCCAATTCCTCTCCTCCCCTCTCTTCCCTCCCACTGCCCTAGGAGCTCCACGGGTTAGAAAATGAGCTTCAGGTCTGAAGTGTCCCACATCAAATTTAGAGTTACTTTGCAGCATGCTGCCCTTCTAAAAACCACGTCAGACTTGCAGCACAACGATAATGCCAGCACCTCCAGAGCCGGCTGAAAGCGAAGCGGCTAGTCCCTGCCACTCCCGCAGGCTGGTCACCTCCCGCCCTCCCCACCTCCTACCTGAGGTTAGACTGGGGCGGCTCCGTGCTGGAAGACGGCTCCAGACTGATTGGAAGGATCTTCTCATTTTTATTGTGGTCATATCTCTGCGAACAAGAGACCAAGGACTGAAGTCAGCTGGAATTATGAACAAAGAAACATTTGCCCAGAGGCACACTTTAAAGTCGGCTCAGCACCACCTCAGACTTTGTGAAGCTTTCGCCAGGAATGATTTTGGTGGCCAAGCACCGTAACAAATTCCAACTGTAATATTTGTTTAGTACCAACATGGAACGTAGACTCCGACACCGAACACTTACGTGCGTTGTACTACAGATCCTCAGGCCTTACCCTGTCTTAACACTTCTTGTTCCCTTCTATATAAGGCATGAAGCAAAGATTGTAAATTTTAAGGTAACTACTGTACTGTATTATATATTATATTGTTATAGATATTGTGCAGAGTCAGAAGGTGACCCAAGCACAGGACTGCACAGAATCGTGCAGTGCTGGGAGAAACGGGGAAACAAAAAGAAAAAAAAAAGACCAGTTAGAACCACCTCCTTTCTGTACAAAGCAGCTCACGAGTCTGTCATCTCTGCGGGCAATGGGCCTCCTGAACTATTCGCAGTGGTCTGCTTCCTTATTTCGCTTGGCACAAAGTCAGGCTTGTTTTTCAGCAGAGCTGCTCTAACTGACAGTGGCTGGTAAGCCTTGGCCACTCAAAACTATTTAACATGGTGCTGGTATTGTCTAAAATAAACACTTGTTACAGATAGACAAAGCTCTATGTTGTTAAATCTTTCCATTCGCAGGTTAGAAAATGCCCTGCAAACTGAACTGATTATTTGTGCGTGCTCTTCACCACCCCCCGGCAAGGCAGGCACCGAGCTGCCCGCTGGACGCCCAGCTGAGCAGACGCTTGCTCCTCTGGCTGAAACCCCTTTCACAGCCTGACCGCTCCTCAGGCCTCCGGAAGCACGTGGTGCTCCAGGAGCTACGGAGCTGAAGAAAAAGGAGACTGGATTTGCACAAGCTTGGATGTGCTGACAAGAGCCTGGAGCCCTTGAAGCCAATAATTAAAACAACACGGTCTCCTCTAACAAAGATACCTGTTCTGTGGGGTTTTTTTTTAGCATCCAAGCCAGATGCACTGGTATATGTGGTAAGAGAAAGGGCAGAAAGCTGCTTGTAGGATAATCAACACATGCTAAAAACAAACTACCCGAAGGCAAACAGCAACAAGAAGCTCCTCCCGCCTCCCCCAAAAATCCATTTTTCTGCAAAGCAAATTATTAAAAATAAATTGTATTATCAAATACCGGATAGTAAATAACTGCAGGAGAAACAAGACAAGAATTTTAAAAATTTGTAAAAAAAAAAAAAGTTTCAGAAGCTACTGCCTAAGTTAATATTAAAAACTTGACGTTTTGTGCAGCCAAGCAAGCAATAAAAGGATATTTAGCTTAGATGTGAAATATGTTGCTTTAAAGTCAGAAATAATTAGAGCTGCTGCCACGTAAGTGCTTTCAGAATTGGAACAAAGCAACAAATTACTTGGTAATTGGGAATTTCCACGCATCTCCTATCCAAAAAGGGAGCAAAACCACAAAGGGAGGATGCAAACTTTCAGCCAACCACTCGCCAAGTTTGGGAAAAGTTAAAGTGTGGACATTTATAGAAGTAATCTGTCCACAGCGCTCTGAGCAGAAGCTCCCCTACAAAGCAGGCCGGGTTACACGGCCCGGTCTCACTCACAGCTCACCCAGCACAGCTTAGGCAGACAGCAGAAGCAGCAGATTGTTACACACCGTTTGCCTGGGAGTTATCTCCTAGAATAGACTAAATTACCTTGCCAGGCTAAGACAGCCTTGATAAGAATTGTTCCTTAATATTAATTTTTTTTTTTTATTTTGCCAACGAAAAGCAGCTCTTATTTACCCCAAGCAGCTTACCTTGACTTGTGCGTGTGCCCACCGCACCACCAGTTTCTTGGAAAGGGCCAGCTTCCCATTGAGACACTGGATCGCCTTCTCTGCTTCCTGCACAGGATGCACAGGAAGCCAGTTCAATAAACAAACCAAGTCTTTAGTCAAAACTGACTCAGATGTAAAGAGGTTTTTTTCCTTTGGAAACGAGCCTTCTGTAAGTACAGCTAACCGACAGCAAAGAAAGTCTATCCCGTTGGATCCCAATCCACGAACACCTTTGGAAGACACCAACATCCCTCTGAGTAACCAGACTTTTATAAACCAGTAAGGCTGATTCTTTCACTTTTGGGGGAGGAAATGGGGAAAAAGGTCAGGGGTTTGAACGTACCACATGTAGAGGTCACTGGACAGCATTCTGAGGGAGGTTTGTGCTACAGGAATTTCTCTAGGAAATGCTGTGACCCATTACAGCGATTACTTGTGTCTCACTAACACCCACCCACGCTTATTCCAGACACTGCTCACGCACACTGGGGGAACTACCCGCTTGATCTAGGCTCAGCAGTGCCACCTCAGCTTCAGGACACTCCTATAAATCCTGATTTACAGCAGCTGAAAATTTATGTTGCAATGCTGCTCCACCTTGCCACGAATAATGATTCCAGCATAGCTTCTAGAGCTAACGCACCGCGTCAGGGCTCTTCCGACATCCCTCCCGGCAACTGCACAGCTAAAAGCTGAGGGCATACAACAACAAGCAATCTCCAAACACACTGTTCTTCATAACTTTTGAACAAGTCTAGCATAATTGTGACAAAATAACTACAGCTCTGACGTTACAGGGGAGCATGACTTGAAATTCTGATTTGTAACAGGAGCCAAAGCCCCAGATGGACAGCCGGGGCAGTTTACTCCAGGATGCTGCAGATTTGGCACGTCGCACATGTGGCAGCGTTGCCCAAGTTGGTGCTTGCGCGTTCACAAAGCCAGAGCAAAACTAGGAGGACTTCAGAGCAGTCTGGGATTTCAGGTGGCCTGGCAGGCTGATCCAAGGCACGGATCACAGCATCTCCACCGCACAACTCCATGAGCTCACTACAAGAGCGGACCAAAGAACGAGCCCGTTCCGACCAGCACAGAAAGCAAGATTCGGGGAAAGTCAGCACAGGAGAAAGGAAATCGCTATTGCTACCTCCAGGAGCAGCCACAGAGGGGCTGTCGCAGAGCGGGGCTGTTAAGAGCCTGTGGGTTCGTGTAGACAAGTTATTTAACTTCTCTCTTCCTGTTTTAGCTTTACAGTGACATTTAAAAAAAAATATGGGGAAAGCAGCTAGTCATTTAAATCAGAATTTTAGATAAAAGGAACGTACCTGTTTGGTTTCAAAGTTCACAAAGCAGTAACCCCTCGGCTGCCCCTCCAGCGCTCCAGACTTGTGGAAGAGAAAGTCAAATTGCTTCACTTTGCCAAACTTCTGAAGGAGTTTGAGAAGGTGGTACCTGAAGGGGAGAGCAGACAATTATGAAACCTTTCAGCACTCTGAAAACGAGGAGACAGAACTCCCTGACACACACACCCCACATCGGTCACACAAATACGGGTATTCCCAAGCACCCAGAGATGCGCACCCTGCACCGCAGGCTCCAGCACCCACGGCTCCGAGCTGCGTTACCAGTGACTGCGCCAAAACCCCGAGGCACCAAGTTCCCCTCCCCGCCGTGCCAGCTGAAGGGCGTGCAGAAGATCTATTAATAGTTGGCTTTCAGATAATTATGCAATGGTTTGCTAGGAGTTTAGGAGGGCTTTGCCTCCTGCCACTCTAAATCTCACCTCCTCTCAAGCGCAAATGTCGTGTCTCCCCCCTCCCTAGCCCTGAGGTGGCCACCTGAAGCTCCATCCCCCAAAAAAGCTGTCCTAAGCCATAGCACCCTGCTTCCCTCATGATCCCCGGTGTTCTCACTGCCCTCCCTCTCCCCGCACAGGCGCTGCCAATCCCGTCCCCTCCCCACGCCAAGCAGTATCACTGCACTGCCAAGGACGTGGCCAGATCCTACACAACCGCAGCCACTCTCCCTCCTGGCTGGTGGAGCTGGGGAAGCAGGAAGACAGCTGAATATGCAGAACAAACCGTAACAAGGAACTGACAGTAAACCAGGCAAAAAAAAAAAAGGCACCAGACAGACCTCAGTATCATCCAGGCCAAATCTGCCAGTGCTTCTGGCCCAGACAGCTTTTCAGCAACATGCACATGAAAGTCAGACACTTCTTTAGGCAATTATCCTCCTGCCATCCAGCGGGGAGTGTGCTGCTTTCAATAAAACTGGGGAAAGCCAGAGTAAATCCTGTCTGCTTAGTATCTAGCGCACCGAGCAACTTAAAATGAGGAGCATATTTGTTGTAGAGGCCACATCTAATCCTGAAAGTTCTTTGCAGCTTTTCTGGTTCCCTGGATCAAAGTGTTCAGCAACACTAGCTGACCTAGAAGGAAAATGACACCCGTTACTATTTCACTGCCTGACCCCATCCCTCGAGTTCAAGAACCATCTAAGGGTTTAATAACAGTGTCTTCATCAGGACTCCTCCTGAGCAGCTGTACAGCACTCGTTAGCAAGCCACATAGTCTAAGCCAAATTTTCAGCTTGCAAGGTAGCCCTCAGCACCCTGCAAGCCTACCAGGACAACCCAACGCGCGCAGGGAGCACGAGGCACTGGAGGAAACCTTGCACGTCCAGACACGACTGGTCAGCAGCGGCCCAAGACAGCCAAATGCACCAGGCAACTCTAGGGACAGTCCAAATAAGAAAGGCAGACAACATTTTTCCTAATAAAGCCCGATAGGATGTTTGAAAAGGGCTTTAGCCCTTTGTTAAGCTTCAGGAGCCAGGCAAGAAAGTTCCAGGAACGTGAGTCATCTCACAGGATGGGTCACGGTGGCCCTTCAGGATGTGCACTTTTAAAGAGGTGAAGGTGCAGCAGGCGTTCAGAGGAGCGGTGCAGAAGGGCCAAGCTCTCTCCCAGGGGAATCAACACATTGTAATTGACTATGGAAGGCTTCCTACCTCCTTTGGAACACAGACCAAGCACTGTGGTCTTCCAAGAGGCCTACGAACCTTCAGCCTCTCCCCAGAGGGCAAGGGATTCAGAAAAGCAAGAGCAGGGGGACAGAAAGAAAAAAAAAAGGAGCTGGTTACACAGTAGCCAAGTTTCACCACCCTACCTCAAGCTACCAACAAGCAGTCACAGATGTACAAGTAAAAACCCTAACTCTGGAGACGTGTGATGTACACGAACCCCCCCACGCTGGACTTCCAGCGCCTCCAAAATCTCTAAATGCACCTCAGGTTCGTTTCTGCTACCACAAGCACTCACAACTTCAGCAGTGTGAAAGCAAAGTCCTTACCACTAGAAAGCCGGTCCCCTTTCGGCAATTACAGAGGCAGTGGAAGGGCAACCACGATCATCACTGCATTCTGTTTAGCAACAACAGAAGCCCTGCAGCTGCCCTCCTAAGGGATCGCTGTGCGGGTTTTTTTTCCCCAAGAACCTCTACATTCAAATAATATTTTCTTAGCAATGAAGCAGCAGTTGTCCCTTTAAAACAAATTTCATTAAGAGTCTAGAAGCAGCCTGTGTAATCTATTTCACTCAGAATCCTCACATCACAGATGACACAAACGCTGTTTTCCAACCACGCACGCCATTTTCACAACTGCAGGTCACCGACGCTGCACGGAACAGCTCAGAGCTGAAGTCCTGTATAACTGAACGTTTCAGGCTGCGACTATGATTTCTGATTGTTAACACAGTGAGGGCATTAACAGCAACTTGACAAGTAGTTCTCCAAGCTGAGAGGACATCAGTACTGAAGGAAGATGCATCACAGAAAATCTGAAGCCTTAAAAAAAAAAAAAGTGAGAACATCTAAAGCTTTTACTATGGCAACAACTTGGGTTCTCCAGAGCTGGGCAGTTACTCGCACAGATGCGGCCCCACCGCGCTGCGCAGGTCGCCGCAGCCAGCCTCAGCTTCCACGTCCTGTCACCCGATGCGAACGCGAGACAAACCAGCAGCTCCTCCGCTTCCTTTTCCTCCGCTCTTCCTCCTGGCACCCCCAGCGCTATTCAAACACACGCAAGGCTTCCTCTGAACAATGCTGTCCCAAGGATACCGCAGAGGTACCGGGCCACATGCGAAACCTATTATTGCGAAGAATTTTGCCCCACTGGGAGTCAGGAGGAGTCTGTAACAACAACTTGTGCACACATTGTTTTCTAGGTGAGACTCATCAAGATGGGAGCCCAGACAAGCGGCAGAGCAGCCAAGGAAGTTCAACACCCGCTATTTCATACCTGTGGAAAATGAATGGTCATTCAAAGGCTACTGGAAACCAGACAATACGTATGTGTAATCATAGAGCTGGAAATGACATTTTTCCCTGTCCAAAATGTTGAAAAGTCTCAAAAGGTTTTACGGGCAGGAATGGGCAGAGGAGGCAGTCCTACTCCACTTGCCAAACAGGAGACGTAACTAAAGCACGGGTTTTTTCCCCGCAGGACGGGAGCATGGGGAGGTGACGTGAACAGACGGCTGTGCCACAGCACATCTCCTACCCCCGTGCAGCTGGGGGACAAGCGCTGCACCAGGTCACGCTGATGCGACTCCACGGCTTCCTTGCTCAGCGACCCCAAACCCAGAACCGACCACCTGCTGCCCTCCTCGCGCACCGTCGCAGCAGGCCCCACCGCGGGGATCGTTCAGCATCGGAAGTGCCTGGAGACGATGTCCTGTACCGCGGGCAGCGTGTGCTCCTACAGCGGCAGCTCACCTCCCTCCAGCTGCTGAGAATACACGCGGCAGACTCCCAATTCCATCTTCTTCCACAGGCAGAACAACCCTCTTAGGGTGCTGCATAAAAGAAATCACCCAAGCAGATGCCCCTGGTAAGGAGGAATGCCCACCAGCAGACCCAGTGTACCCCAGTACGTAGGGTATGTCGGCGTTCAAGATCCTCTGAGACTCCCATTTGAGTCACGGTTACTCTGTAGATGCAATAACCTCCTAGCAGCCATCAGCCTGCAGGCTGTAATTTGTGGGCAGCCCTACATTTATAAATTCCTATTACTGCAGCTTGTGCTCAAATGTGTACATTACCTATTAGCTCCCCAGCGCTTGATTGCCGCTATAGGTTGCTCTCTAAATGGAAGTCTTGGATCAATTCAAGACTTTCTGAACTCACTTCTGCGCAAGAAAGTCACAACCAGTTATTAACCCTGCTAACAACTCAATCAACTTTACTCCGTCTTAAACAAATCTAACACAGAAATTGCAGGGGCAACCCTTTAAAAATCAGATAAAAGCAGCAAATGAAGAAACAGCTATTTAGTTTTCAGGTGTATGTTTTCAGTCGTGTGATTAGTAACCTCAACAGGGATAATTCCGATGAGCAACTACGAGCAGAGGTGTAAGCCCTTACGACAGCAAAGTACGGGTCAAGACGATTTACAGAAACTTACTGACCTGACAGAACCGCATTTTTCCCTCTACACTGAGAATACGTTAAAGGAACTTCCTCTTTTCTTTTTATTCACAAGGAAACGGAGATTGCAAAATAGTTTGCAGGACAGAATAGCTGTTTTTGAAGCAAAACTAGAACCAAGACACAGAACTATGAAGCCTGGAACAAGCATCAAGTACTGTCACTCATCACTGGGCAGACTTCAAGCACTTAGCAGTACAGAAGCACTCTAGGGTTGACGATGCTGGAGAATGAAGCGCTCTACCCGGTCCCTCGCCCCTTGCCTACAGCCGTGCCGCTGCTCAGGACCCGGTCCCTGGCAGCCAGGGCACCAGGCAGCCATGCCCCACGCCCAGGCTGCGGCTTTCACACCGCTGCAGCAGGTTACTCAGAAAGGAACCACCTGCCTGTGCCAGAAGCCAACAGAAACCCACAAAACTCATTTCACCAGGCTAGGGACACAGTAAATTTTGCCATACGAAGCCATTAATTGTCTGGCCTAGATTCAGAGGAACAGCCCAGACTGAAAGGGTCTCCAAAAACACCGCTAAGGATCAGCCGGGGGAGGGAAGGACCTGGCACAGCGACAAACGCCCCCTGCTCCGCCCCTCACGCTAACCCCTCACACTAACCCCGCTTCCCGAACCTTTAAGCACCCAGCAAACAGCACGCCCAAGAACTCCTGCGTCTAATTTCACGTGGTCAGTGAATGTGGACAAACCAGGGTAACGTAGCTGTGGGATAAAAATGGTAATTAATGCAGAAACCACCCCAAGCGGGACGGCTGAAAAGCACAATGCATTAATGATTCCATTTAGAGGCTATTGGAAAACTGCTCCGCTACGATGAACCACATTTAGAATGCAAACCTAGCACCTGCACACACACAAAAAGAAGCAGGAAGAAAAAGTATTCCACGACAGGCGTACACAATAGTTAATCAAAAATGCTTGTTTCTTAGAAGTGTATAAAGTCCCAAATTCTTTTGGTTTGTTTTTGGTTTTTTTTTTTTTTTAATACATCCTATTGATTTCTCAGGACACCATCCAAATGTCGGACGTATTTCCTTGACAATTTAGCTGTTCAGATGTTTGCTCAGGAGATAATTGCCTGCAGTCCGGAGCAAACACGAAATGCGCTGGATCTACGCATGCGCCCGCCATATGCAGCCAGACACACGCAATCCCACCCCGCTACCACTTGGTTACTCGAGCGAGTAACTCTTCTCTGTCCAACCTACAGACCGCTGCTGGCCCCGGCGAAGCAACGAGAGCAGGCTCTTGGGCACCCTGCAAGCCTCCGACCTAAAACTCCGGCATTGCTCTCGTTCCGGAAAAAAATGGTGTTCTCAGCCCCTGGGCTTCCAGCTGCTGCTGCATGCGGCCACTTAACGGCCTGAGTCTGAGGCCCACTGGCCGTGGGGCCAGCCCAGCCCTGGAGACACCCCCCCATGCACAC
>Ga0065711_1008683_pt1 | contig 12372 bp, 6 predicted proteins | sample Hoacrofraction12_FD_59098 | JGI IMG/M metagenome (GOLD analysis project Ga0065711, IMG submission 59098) | Hoatzin crop microbial communities from Cojedes, Venezuela - Epithelial fraction 12 v2 (version 2) | ecosystem: Host-associated > Birds > Digestive system > Esophagus > Crop | place... | reverse complement strand
GGGGGGGGGGGGCTTGTTTTCCTGCAATCCACATATTAAGGGAAGGACTCATGAGAAGGCAATCACAAAACTGTATGACACTATGTAATGCAAGACAACACACTTATTGTTACAGTTCTAGTAAAAGAGAAAAAATGTTTTGAAGATGTCATTAAAAAAGGAGACGGGGAAAAAAAGACCTTACCTTCTGCTCTTTTTCCTTGGCAGCACTGAGTTCAGAAAGGGAGAGAGATAGTTTTTCCTGCTGCTCAGCTAGATACTTCTGATAAAGGCTCAAAAGTTCCTGACATTCTCTGTACTGCTGCTGCAGAGGTGAGACATCAGAAGTTAAGGGAAAAATACTCTTTAGCAAATAGTTAGAGTCAAATATATACCAACTTACTCTGTGTAATTCTGATTTAGATCCATAACAGTTCAGTTTAAAAACAGATACTGTGTGTTTGAGTACTGCCTAATGATGACAAATCTGCCTAGAGATGAATGTTCAAGTACAACCTTCTTTCTACTCAGAGAGTGAAAAAAGAATTGCACCAAATTCTTTTATCATTGGAAAAGGGACAGCAGCAGGAGGCAGGTGATGACATTGTTTCAGATGGAACAATTACAACCCTCTGATTTGTATTCAGCAAAGCCAGACACTACCAATGTTTATTTATAAATAAATAAATAGCCAGCCAAGTAAGTAAATAGTCCATTTTTAAGCACAGGCACAGATTCACAAGCCCACATACCCAAATCCAATCTTTTTCCTTAAGCACCAAATGCTTCAAAGCCCAGAACTACAGATGCAGCGCTACAGGCCTTTTAGAGACCAGCAATGGTTTTTGGACAGTAATCTGGAGAAGCAGCAACTGTGGTGTTGCAAGGATATTAGCAAGCAACAGTGTCCCTGCCTTGCTGGCAGCATTGAAATTCCAACAGGAGATAAATCTGCTCTTCACCTGTCATTGTGTAATTCCCTCCCTTGCTCATGTAGCATGGTAAACCATTTATGCTTCCCTCTCTCCCCCCTCACTTTTAATTATGCATGCAGATAGGATAAGGGCTCGCTGTCCAAAGAGATTACTCTGAATAAATACTTTAATAACAAGTCACCGCAATTAAGGTAGGGAACAAAAACTTCTTCAATCTATAAAATGGTGTTGAGTTACAGATTTCCTTAACATTTTTATGATCTAATCATTGCTTCTGGGCAAATTCATGTTGCAATCATTTTTGCCAATCATGGCTGCATAAATAACTCACTGCTTTGTTATTCCCTGTTATGACCCTGAGGTTTTTAGTTGTTCTTCTTCTTTTCTTGGGGGGGGGGAGGGGAAGGGGACGGGCTTGCCAGGGTTTTTTGTTTGCTTGTTGTTCCTTGCTTTAAATAAAAGGCTACACAGAGAATAAGAAAAACATTTTAGGAAGGAACAAGAGGTTATTAAACCCCAATGTTTAAATCAGCCAGGAGAGCTCCCAGAACACCTTTGCTCTGCACCTGGAATTATGGGAGGGTACAAACAATGGTCTAAACAAACTAATTGCTTTCCAGAGCCAGCCTGCCCGAAGCCTGAGCTGTTTTACATTTCAGTTCATTTCGTCAGAGAGCACCAAAAGGCTGAAGTGATTTGTGTTGGTCTCAGGAGTCTCTGCCAGCTATGATGTATATAAAAGGAATTTTTTATTCCGGTTGTAACCATAGCAGTAATGTTTATAGTAGGTGAACATATTAGCCTGGACGCAGGGCATGAATTTTACTCTAGAAAAAGCCAGTTCATTTATACAGCCTAAGAGTTAAATGTTGGTATTTGAAGACAAATTATAGGGAAATTCATTTAAACCCATGTTATGTGGCAGAATATAAAAACAGACAGTCCTATCTTTATCAATTTTTTACAGCCCCCTTAATTTACTTTGCTTCCAGCAACCCCTTCCCCACAAAACAGATATTACCCTCTTCTCCTTCCAGCTAGCACACTGCTGGCACAAGGAATGAGTACACTAAATGGCCTTGGGGCACACAACTGATGGCTGTGCACCTACCCTCACTCTCACCACAGTGTTAACATCAGTCCTGCTGGAAAGCTAGGCAAGATTTCCCTCACTCCCAAACTTAGCACATACATGGTGCAAGGTACCAAAAAAGAGATGCCCAGATTATGTTTTACAGACTGCACAGCCCTTGTTGTGCACATGATGCCACCACTTCTTGCTTGCAGCTGACAAATTTTTTTACAATAGAGCTTAAAATGCAAAATTAACATTAGGAAAGCATGTCAGCAAATCCTGATTGTCCAAGGGTCAGTTATGCGATCATAAGTGGGAAGGGCAATAGTTAACACGAGCTTGAATGGCAGTCGAGATATCCCTGAAATTCTTCTAAGATTCGGTCAGCACTGTAACTGTTAAAGCTTCCTGTATCACGAGATTAAAACCTTGTTCATTCACACAATCACTCTACATTTAGTAATATATTGTTACAGCCTCCATAGTCTAACAGTCCAAAGCCCTGCTTTGCTTACTAAGTAAACATGAAGCTTCAAATAGGAAAAAAAAAAAAAGCTCATTTGTTTAAGACACATGCAGAACAGCTCTAAGTACGATAATTCTCCATAACGTGCTGGTACATTTACTGCAGAATATGTTCTTAAAGAAAAAAAAGCCTTAATATTAGACCTTACTCTTCTGTTCGATTAAATTTTTGCTAAAAGCAGCAAGATTATCTCTTTTTTTCCCTTACAAATTAGCCAGGCAATACATAACAGTGCCACAAAAATATTTAAGTCATTCAGGTATAACAAGGGCACACATGCATTGTGGCAATACAGTCTCTAGACAAATACATAGGTAATGATAAATATTTTCATAATCTGCTTTAAAAAAAGGTACAAAGGTGAATAAAACCCATATGACAACAAGTCCTACAGATTTGCATTCCACAGAAGAAGTGATGTGCCTAAATGTTCACATGAGATACTTCTTCATGTGTTCAGGAGCACAAATATTGCATTTACAAGATGTTAGTTACGTGAGAGAAGTGGTACTTGGCATTTCACTGAACGGTAGTTTTATGTCCAAGAAATAGACATTTGAATGTATCCAAGCAATGCATTTTATGCAGTTTGTTAGTAAATTATTAAGGTTGTACATGGGGGGGAGGGGGAATGACATAAAAAACATCAAAATCAGAAATGCAAAGTTTAAGATTTCAACAGCCACATTTACATGTCATACTGCAAGTACGATATATTTCATTGAATAAATTGGTTAATTTCATCACTGAATGTAAGTCACAGAATTAAGAGTTCATTTATGGCTCTTAAGAGATAATAACCTCAGTGGAGACAGAGTTGGCCTTGAGAAGAGGGACTGCGAGCATGCAGCAGTGGCACGCTTACAGAAGCCAGGAACAGATTTCCAGGGAGAGGGACATTAGGCAGGGAACAAAGAGCTTTTCCCAGGGGTGAAGCTTTATGAGAAGGCACAGCCAAACTAAGCTCAACTGCTGCCAGAGACACACTCCCACTCAGCCCTCAGTCTCACTCCCTCCATTCGCACCAGCTCTGCAGCTCTCCCTCCCCAACCTCTCACTCACTCCAAGGGCTCAGCAAATGGACCCAGCGAGGCAAAGGGTCATTGAACCACAAGAGCTAGCACAGAGTGAGCAGAGGGACTAGGCAGCTGGCAGAGGGGAAGACCTCTTCCAGCAGCAGCGACCTGTCTGCTGGTGTCCATCCACCTTGCAAAGTCTCAGCCCTACTCCTTCTCCAGTTCCACTCTTAAACCTCAGGCTTTAAGTGTACTCTATGACTACACCAGCTACTCCCAGCTTACTCATTGATGAAATACTTTTAAGCCCTCTCACAAGCTGAAGTAGGACAAACAGCTACAGTTCCTTGCTTCCCTAGAAACTAGGAGGGGGGGCGGGGAAGGGGGGAGAAGATGTGGGAGAAAAAGTGCCAATTTCTAGCATACCTACTGACCTGCTGCACTGTTCCCAGTACACCGTTTCCACTGTCTCTTTGACTGTAAGTGAAGCCTAACTTGAAGTCTGAAGTGTTTTGGTTTCGAGCATTCAAAAACTTTCCTAGAAAGCTTTTGAATTCTACACATCAGCCTCCACATCTATCTGTGAGCAGTGTTCACGCTACAGCAGTTCAAACACCCACTGGTCTCTTCATCTACAGTCGAGGTTTTCAAATGAAGCCAACACCAGGTTACTCCATGAGGCTTATTTGCTGAAGTTCTGCCTTTCTTAAATCACTTCTTGTCAGAGGAAAAAAAAAAAAGGTAGAGGGCCTTCTCTTTAGAAAGAAGGGGGTTTTAGCCTATACCATTCAAGAAGAAACGTTCAGTTTTACCTCATTTTATTTTAAAGAAAAAAAAAAATTGAAGCAGCCTCCAATCACGGGAATCTGGGGCTGGAAAAAAGTTTTTTAGAAGCTTATAGCAAGGGAAGGGAACACTACTAATGAGCATTTTTTTGGCAATCAACGTAATAACAAAAGCCATTCCATATTTTCAGAGTGCTTGTGAGAACTCTTCACCTCATGACTTCTTCCCTCAACGGCTTGTCACAAGCATTGTTTGGACAGGCATTAAGCTCTAGTGTTCCCTTTTCACCTGGAAAGACCATGGCACAGGGAGTCTTCAGGCATGCCTGTGCACACAGAAGCAGCCCCAGACTCCACAAGCCAGCTCCAGGACACAAGTCTTGCATCTGTAGGGTAAGTCAGCACAGCTCAGGCACAGCACTAACAGACCTGCACCTGATGAGCTCAGATTGCATCTTAGCCTGCCTTCACCCATGCAGGCAAGCCCTAATAGAGTTCCCAAACATCAAACAAGACGCCTAGGGATAACTGATTCCTATAGTCCCTGACTGTAGCTCCAACTTGGACTGTCCTTTCATTCAAGGCTGCATACTCTGATCCACGTCCAGAAGAGAACACAAAAGCTAAATGTCCCACCAGGGTCTATATCCAGTGGGAGATTCTCTAGCAGCTCAGAGCTATTACAGAGATATGCAAAGATGAATAAAGCCAGCAAATGAAGGATAAAGTCAACAGATATAAATTAGATTTAAATTTAAATAAGACAGCAATAACTTACACTTTGTGGTAGAGATACAAGAAACCTTCAGGGATATGATTTCAGCACATGATGAAGAAAGCTTTTTGTCATACTCAGCCAGGTTCTACTAGCTCTAAATCACTTTTGTTAATCCCTGCTTAAGGACGTGCATTCAAAAAGCTGACTAGTTATCATCACATTGGCAGTTTTAGCAAAGACTGACCTCTCTTCACTGCCTCAGGTGGTCCTTTCAAGACAAAAGCTGTGAAAAAAATAGACTGAGAAGGAGACACTGAGGAAGAACCACTGACACTAGGCTGGGCACTGAAGGAGAGGTCCTCATTCTTCAAAGAAAAATCTATTCAGATAAGTTGAAGGCAGACCTGAGCTTGTCCTCCTGCCCTCCAACTAGGTGTGTGTATACCAGAGCTATTCAAGAAGTCGTGCACAGCCACAGTACACAGCATCACCATTTCCTGCCTGATCGAATTTACCTGGCTTTGATGGCTTTGTGGGGTTTTCTTCCACTTAGCTGCAACACCAACACTACACCATTTCCAGAATGCAGCTGGACTGTCTGGCAACTTGAACAATGTCAAAGCAGGCTCACAGTGGTTAACAGACACACCTCTGCATCTATAACTTTGGCACCTTATACTGCTATGGCATCCCACTGCACACTCAGCAGCCCACAAATACCTTAAAATGCTGCTGCAAGAGTAAGAAGGCATTTCGCCAAACTCAAGCAAAGGCTAAGACCCACCATTGCTTTGTCTCCAAAGAAGAGCATCTACATATCTATCTGTATCTACAACTAAGGCTCAAGCTACTTTTAAATGCTCATAATACAAGGGAACAGAATTTGCAGAGACCGCAGAGCTCCAAAGGCCCACAACAGCCTCGTGGCAAACCACTACAAGCATGCTCAGTTTGAAGTGGGCCCATATTTTTCCATGTGTCACCCAAGCATATATTTTTCAGTATTTTGACATGAGGCAACAAGGTTTATCTTCTACCTCAATATTTTGCATATCAATAGGAGAAAGATACCATGCCTTTTGGGAAAGAAGTAATATGTATGCCATTCTGATTTCCACCTGCAGGCTCTCTTCTTCCTAACCAAAGAAAGGATTAAAATAATGCAGCTTCAACTACTTACATATGAAAAGTCATATGAATAAAAATAAACTGCTAGTATTAATGAATTAACATCTAAAAGGAACACTTTAAAATATAAACTAAGATATTCTAAGCTCTTTCCTTTAGCATTAAACAATTACATACTTCACTGGAAGCTGACCCACATTTAATTTTAAAATACAACTTGTGTTTAATATATATACAGTCCTGCACTTCGACAATCTCATCTCAGAAAAGCAACAACAGGACCTCATTTTGGAAATCAAACTATCCAGGCAGAGATCAAAGTTAACCTTAACAGGTTTCTTCTCCCTTTAAAATTAAGAGAAATAAAATAAGTGGCTTGAACCTATGTGAATCATTGTTCTGTGAAAGGGTAAAGACTAGTAACTTCTATGAAGGTTTATTATCTAAACTCTGAACATGCTGCAACGACTGAAGGTAATAAAATGTTTTATGAACAACTTCACTTCGCTCATTCTTATATAACTGAGTTTATGTGGACTCCTTGGCACAGTGATGCTAAGAACCTGTAGGGAACTTTCTGCACATCCACTTTTCAACGTATTAAAGAAATCATCTAGTGCAGGACTGAGCCTTATGAGACTTCAATTCAAAACACAATCTCTTTCTGATCCAAAATCCTCAGGAAGCACATTTCTGAAAACACTATAAAGAAGCAAGTCACATACAATAAGATAGAGTGATCTCCAATCTGAAGCCCAACAGTTACATTTTAATTTACACTTGAATATTTTAATGTTGTTATCCAGCCAGTAAATTAACTCAAGATGCAAGAATAAAAAGGGAAGATGCATAGGGGAAAAAGGTCACAAGGTGCACAAAATTTAAGAACTTCACTTCCATTTGAAGCATCAGCATTATGTTGTTGAATGCCACAGCACTCATACAAAGGAATTACTTAATACATTCCCATTCTGTTTGAAGGGAAATTAAATTTACATTCTTTGGGAATATGGTATTTTAATTAGTTCATGACTTGATTACACTTTGAAGTGAGCCACGACTGCATATGGCGCATATGAATTAGTTAAGTTATGGTTACCTACCCAAAGAAAAGCTACAGAGTTAAGAAAAAAGTTAGGGACAAAGCCAGGGCAGTACTTTGGAGCTTTCAGGAAGCATATGTAAAACATCAAATTCAAATCTAATCTCTGCACTTACTGATGTCAGATGGGAACAGAAATAAAAAACGCAGTTTCCTGAACAGTTGACCGAGTTGTTTTCAAAAAATAATCTTTCCATCTCCACTCACACCACATGTAGGGCAACTGTTAACATTGATCCTAAAAAAAAAAAAGCAATAAAAGATACAAGATTTCCTGCCCTGGTTAAATTTGCCTGTATGATCTATTCCTAGTACTTGTAATTTTTTTTAATTTCTTTTATAGACAGCCCTACTTTTATATCATCTACCCAGATGATGACATTCCCCAAGTTCACTTTAAAGATACTGAAACATATTGAAATGCACAATATAAATACAGTGCATCTAAAATTGGCTAGACAAAAGGATAGCCACTATGATTTAAAGAGAGCAGGGAAAGCATTTAAACCTAAAACTAATTCCCAACAGAGCACATGAACTCAGAGAAGTCTCTATCATACTTTCAAAATGCAAAAGCTGTTCAGGGTACTGCATTTGATCCTATGTACTGAAAATTCTTTCCACAGGATACGCCAACCAAACTGGACAGTTTATCTTCCATGTTGTCTGGTTCAAAGGTGGGTAAGGACAAAAATATCACATGCCATCACATGCCAGCAAATGTGACTGGATCAATAAATGCAAACACCATCACAGAGCTTGCACTTTCCATTCCAAGAACAAAACACATTTCCAGCCTTATCTTCATTAATACAAACAAAAGAATACTTATAAGCAAAGGCGAAAGAAAACAAAGGTTTATTCTGCAGCCTGGCTGCACTAACAACTTCTAGTGAAAAGGAGGGAAGAACACACAAAAAGCTACTAGATACACTGTGAAAACAGGCTTCTTCATCACAATGAACGTAAGGAATTTAATGGCAGAAAAACTAAGAACCCGAATACACAAAATACAGATCCCACAGATCATCATAACAAGCTACTGGTCCTGGCATGGGCTATAAATTTTTTTTTAGTTTTGGCTTAAGAACTGCAACGACAGGAGATTTTCCTGCACTGGCAGAAAGAGTTTGTTCAGAACATACTTGCTCCTTTCAGCGGAGCTCTGCCAACGTCTATAGCAACTTTCAGGATTTAAAGATTTCCTTTGGCATTTGCTTAGACAGCACAGCTAGCCGCCCTCTTCCATTGGAAACTGTTAAGGAACTTGATACTTGTGTATTTGTCTCTCAGTCGGTAAATGTATGATACTTATCTGTGGAAAAAAGAGCCTGGAGATTCAGCTACATACAATTTCTGTGCAAAAAAGTCCCAGCATCTGAGAACAATATCACAGATTTCATCGTGTACGACAGAAGATAATCTCAACCTATGCTGTGTGAGAGTATGAAGCCAAAAGAAGGTATTGCACCTATCACCATCCACACAAAAAGAGTGCTATTTTTTCCTTTTACATATTTAGAGTGCAAAATTAAACAAATAAAAGGAACACTGCATAATTTAGCTTTCATTTTGTATCAAATTGCTCATAATTGTAACCATAAAATGATAATATTCTACCATATGTGCATCTGCAAAGCCGACAAAAGCACTGGTCAGCCCCTGCGACAAGAAAAATGGACCTGTCGCTCCACCTAGTGACCCTGCTGGATATTACCGCGCTCCTAACCACACTCGCACACAGTGCTCGTCGAATTTTGAGGTTAATTTTGTTACAGAGAGGGATTCAACACATCACTTTGAAACACGAAAATCCGCCGTGCAATCCTCCTGCTACCCTTCTTCCTCACATTACACTCCCCTCCATCCACGCAGGCAGTCACAGCTTTACATAAAATACCCATCACTGGAAATACTTGCTGTTTCAGTTGCGGGCCTTTGTGAGAATTAAAAAATCTTTCACAGTAGCCACCGTTACTGTTTCCACAAAGCCATTTGTCATATCAGTACCACTCGATATTAAAACAGCCATGTTCTCTACTCTAATTTGACAACGGAGCTCCTGGCAGAAGCCCGAGGAGAGATAAGGTGCTTTTAGCTTATATGGGAACTGAAGTATCTGAGAAAGGATGCTCAGCCTGTAATGTTTAGACATAGTAAGAGGAGTTATTTAACAGGATAAATGTGAGCTCGGAGTCAAATGCGTGGAGGAAAGGGGATGAAGAGGCAAAAGAGAAATGGAATGCAAAACCTGAACTTACTGAGAGCAGAGCTACAGCACCTCCATCTCAATTAAAGAACACGCATAGTAAATCAAAAAGGTGTCTGCTTCGCAGGGAATGAGAATGTAAGATCACAAAACATCAACTCATTTTATAATGAAGCTAATCAGGTTTGGTCTCGATTACGATCAGAATGGGTATCACCTGAGAATACACAGTGGTGTCTGTCTTGTTGCTTCCTCACAGGAAACAATCAATCATCACTCTTAATTTTATATACTTGATGTCTCTCACTGAACCTTCTCCTTACAGCCCTCAAACAGGAATAATGCTGATGGAGAAAAGCAGATTCTCCTTCAGCCAAGCTCCCACCACTCTCAGAATGAGATTCCTTGTTCAGGTCCACACTGGAAAGCAAACCTGGCCGCGATGGTGAATTCTTTTGTTTGCTGCTTCCTCACGTGGTTGCCTCTCTGTATCTTGCACAGACAGCATCAGGCTTGGCTATTTCAACTTTATTTCCCCCTGCTTTTAAACTAGAACATACTTAGGCAGCAGCATGTAGATTTTAATTTGACTGTCGGCAAATGGTGCAAGTGGCAAGATGAAAATCCGTAAATGTTGCTGGACCAAAATAGCAAAAAAATAAATACCAGTGAGCCAGGAAATCTTGCCCTTCTTATGGAACTGCCTTCAGTGTTATAGCTAGAACAGCACAGAATGTAAAAATCACAGATTATTCTAGATAATTCATTTTTTTCTTTTAAAACTATTGCTATTTTGACAGTCGTTCTAACCTTGCTAGAACACAATCTGTTTGCATGCTGCTGATGAGAGAAATGCAATGCTCGTTTTCCTAAAGGGCAGCTGAGGTCAAATCAACTCCATACAAGCGTACTAATACTAACTTTAAAGGAGGTGTCCCCAAATCCAATAAAAGAAATCACTCCATCTCAGAGTGCCACAACGATCATCTTTTCCATCACACACTGTACACATCTCTAGTTAGATATTTCAGAATGACTTCAAAGGCCTCAGAAAGTTGGTCCCTTCTTGTAAAAACTGGCCTTAAACATGACAAACTGAAAAGCACTGGTTTCACTGAACTAAAGCCAGTGAAGAATAGATTTAATAACAGACTCATTATAAGGTTCATTATTGTAGGACTATTTAATATACAAGATTAACACAACTTATCTCCCACTTTCACTGAAACCTATTATACCCCTCATTAATACATGCACATTTCTACATCATTTACAGCACTACGGTCTCAAATAGTATTGTCTGAAACAGGGTGTGTTCTGCTGCTCTTCCTGCTGGTAGGCTCTTTTTGCATTAACAGTACTCAAAAANAAGCCTCACAGCTCAACATGGAAGACANGGCTATGTAAAGTAAACNGGGCTTCTTAAAACTGAGAGAAATTAAAAATAAAAATCATTTGTTTTGCCAACACTCTGGATTTCATTTCTTGACTTAGGTTCCCTCACACCCAGACCAAAAGGTGACACATCCCCATATTGTAAAATAGCAAACATCTACCTTCCCAAACTAATGAATAATGAAATTATTTCTTCTGACAATCTGAGATTTAGAAGCAGGTAAAGTGAATCACAGCTCCTCAAATTATCAGGTATTTTAAAATTCTTCAGATCTGGATCATCAGGGAAGAAAAGGAAGCTGTATGGTACAAACAGTACAACACTTTCCCAGACTGAATACATTTGTGTCTGTAGACACACCAGGACAGACCAGAACAATGTACCTTAATATTATACGAAGGGGAGGGAAACAGATAGGGAAAAATATGTATTTTTACATTATCAGCAGACCAAAGGGACCAGGTTGGCCCTTATTCTTGCACAAACAGGAGAACTGTTATGAGCCACATAAATACAGGATTCAGCAAGACAGAAAGTTTCTATTGTAAGCATTTCAGGACAGAGAATATGCATTTGTCCAGCAACTGAACAAACAGATTCAGGTGTTTTACCAGCTCTTCTGTATTCCTACCCCCCAGGATCCAGACAAAGAAAGAAAGGAGATTTTTCACTGAGTTCCCCTAAGCTGCAGAACTCCTCTCCACAGGAGAGTGTAAAGTTTACATGGACTCAGCTAAACAAATTCATAACAACAAAAAAATCCACCCAATGTTATCAAACACAGAAAAACATTCTGACTGCGTTTTTTTAATTACAATTTTCTGGAGATTCACAGAATCACAGAATGGTAGGGGTTGGAAGGGACCTCTGGGGATCATCTAGCCCAACCCCCTGACGAAGCAGGGTCACCTACAGCAGGCTGCACAGGACCTTCTCCAGGCAGGGTTTGAGTATCTCCAGAGAAGGAGACTCGACAACCTCCCTGGGCAGCCTGTGCCAGGGCTCCGTCACCCTCAGAGGGAAGAAGTTCTTCCTCATGTTCAGGCAGAACTTCCTGTGCTTCAGTTTGTGCCCATTGCCCCTTCTCCTGTTGCTGGGCACTACTGAAAAGAGTCTGGCCCCATCCTCCTGACACCCACCCTTCAGATATTTATAGGCATTTATTAGGTCCCCTCTCAGCCTCCTCTTCTTCAGGCTGAACAAGCCCAGCTCCCTCAGCCTTTCCTCCGAACAGAGATGCTCCAGTCCCCTCATCATCCTTGTAGCCCTCCGCTGGATTCTGTCCAGTAGCTCCTCATCTTTCTTGAACTGGGGAGCCCAGAACTGGACACAGTACTCCAGATGGGGCCTCACTAGGGCAGTGTAGAGGGGATGGAGAACCTCCCTTGACCTGCTGGCCACACTCCTCCTAATGCACCCCAGGATCCCATTGGCTTTCTTGGCAGCCAGGGCACACTGCTGGCTCATGGTCAACCTGTCATCCACCAGGACATCCAGGTCCCT
>Ga0065711_1047361_pt1 | contig 12373 bp, 9 predicted proteins | sample Hoacrofraction12_FD_59098 | JGI IMG/M metagenome (GOLD analysis project Ga0065711, IMG submission 59098) | Hoatzin crop microbial communities from Cojedes, Venezuela - Epithelial fraction 12 v2 (version 2) | ecosystem: Host-associated > Birds > Digestive system > Esophagus > Crop | place... | reverse complement strand
CTGACACAAGCCAGGATGCCGTTGGCCTTCTTAGCCACCTGGGCACACTACTGGCTCAGGTTCAGATGGCTGTCAACCAACACCCCAAGATCCTTTTCTGCCAGGCAGCTTCTCAGCCACTCCTCCCCAAGCCTGTAGCACTTGCACTGGGTTGTTGTGACCCACGTGTGTGACTCGACACTTAGCCTTGTTGAACCTCATACAGCTGACCTCGGCCCATCGATCCAGCCTGTCCAGATCCCTCTGCAGAGTCTTCCTACCCTCCCACCCAGCTTGGTGTCATCTGCAAGCTTACTGAGGGAGCACTCAATCCCCTCAGTGAGATCATTGATAATGATGTTAAACAAGACCGGACCCAAATCTACACCCTTGGGAACACCGCTCATGATTGGCCACCAACTGGATTTCACTCTGTTAGCCACCACTCTCTGAGCTTGGCCATTCAGCCAGTTTTCTGGCCAGTGAAGAGTATATCTGTGTAAGCCATGAGCCGCCAGCTTCTCCAGGAGAATGCTGTGGGGAACAGTGTCAAAGGCTTTACTAAAGTCCAGGTAGACAACATCCACAGCCTTTCCCTCATCCACTAGGAGGGTCACCTGGTCATAGAAGGAGATCAGGCGAATTGAGCAGGACCTGCCTTTCACGAACTCATGCTGGCTGGGCCTGATCCCCTGGTTGTCCTCCACATGCCTGGTTGAAGACCACCTTCAGGTACTGGAAGGCTGCTATAATATGAAGCAAATTGTTGTCAAAGATTTTCACACAAAACAGCAGGAGAATAAATGCAGCTGAGCATATGAGTGAAAACTGAAAGTAGAGAGAATGTATGCAAAAGTGAAGAGAGAAGAGAGAAGAGTTCAGCCCAGGTCTATGCAACTGCTGAAGGAAGGATTCAGGCAGGTAAATTATTCATATTGAAATACTTGCAAACCCAAGTGATTGTCTAACCATAAGCCTTCAGGCTGTACTGGGAAACACATGTATATTTTGATACCACTCTATTTTATTTTTTGCGGTCTTTTGCTGTGAATTCACAAATTGACACTATCAAAAACAGCTATTTGGTGAAAAAAATCCAATCAGTTCCAATGGAAATCACCTGACACCCTGTACAAAAAACTACTATAAAATTTTAAAAAAAGAGCATGGGCAACTTTTGATTTTTTTCCTGATTAATCTGATTCCTTTATATGCAGGGTGAGGGAAAGATGACAAAGCCAGAGCTGCTGCACAGGCAGGGTGCTATTACTGGAATAAAGAAAGGGAAAGCAGTTAGAAGGAGAAGACTGTCTCCCATTTCCCTGAAATGTGCTATGACTGTGGTACCTGTGAGATTTTTTTCAGAAGCTGCAACACTTTCTCATCAATTCATTACTGATCGCATCTTTAGATCAACATTTCAAACAACAAAAAAGAGTTTTTTCATAGTTCATGTTCCCAGTAGTCTTGCTAACAACGTTTTTGCCACCAATTAACTATTTTGAAATGTCATTATTCTCATCCACTCTGTGACCTTGAGGTTCTGAGAATCTGGGATGCTTTAGGAGGTTAGAGGAGCACAGCTCAGAGCAGAGTAAAAGAAAAAGCCATCATGTTTTAGTGCCTTCCTTAAAATTCACTGCAGTATTTACAGCACCCTACTAATGCAGTTTTGTTTGGAACATGACCAAAACCTAAGTTTTTATTTAAAACATACAGTTTAATTTTGATCATGTCCCAAGCTAAATTACATTAGTAGACTATTGTAAATAATGCAGTGTGCTTTAATGGAGGCACAAAAAGATGACAGCTTTTGATTCTGCCGCTCTCTTTCCATTACATCATTGGCTCTTCTGCAGTATCCACAAGCTGGAGTGAAACTGGCACTCTTCAGGATGCCAGCTTCAGGATCTCTTCAACCTCAAGTTCAAAAGAACATTCTGGAAAGTGAACAAGTGTTAATATGTCATAAAAATGTTAAAAACAACAATGATAAGAGAGTAGAGAAGAGCAGTATGGCGATGTGACACTGCCAGTCTTCATTAGGCTGAATCCTCAGTAGGTTTTAAGGGCTGAACTACAGGAGATTCATGAATTTAACCATATGCTTTGAATTTCTCATTGCCTGTTTTTATAAAATCAGTCTTTTAGCACCGTATACATATTTTTGTAATTTTTAAACTTAAGGCAATACAAATGCACAAGTCTGTTAGACTGAATTGGATTTCTGCATCAATAATTCTTAACCAACCTCACTGAGGGGAAGTGCATCTGCTTGTGTGACATATAGGGCTATACGGTGTAACTATGGGATATCTATATTTCTTCTGTCTGGAGAAACAAATTACCAAAGTCATCTTAGATAAATACTAATAAATTTTCTATAATACAGATTTCCATGTTTAGGTCTCTATATGCCACATTTTATGTAAATTAATATAATCATAAATTGCAAATATTTATTTTGTTTTAGTTTTGGTGACTTGGTGTTTCTAGTCCCTCTAACTAGAAATATCTGCAATGAAGCTGGGATACTTCCACGGCTAGGATGATTCATACAAGATAGTCTTAAGCCAGATAGCTTTAGGGCTGTCACTGGGAAAAAATGTCCAATCCACATAGATCCAAGGATGAAAGTGGTTTACAGATTTATTATCAACATATAATCAATCCACAATCAGTGAACTACAAATTTAGGATCAATATCAGCAATGCATCAGATATCCTGCATTACCAGAAAGTTACAAAATGTTATATATATAAATTTCTAAAAACCCTCCCAAACAGGTGGTCCCCCGAACCACAGGCCTATGGGCATGCAGGCCCCCCTTCATCTGGGCATGTGGGATCCCCTGCCTGCCCCTTGCTCTAGGAGACCAGAGGCTCTGGCTGCCTGCCCAGGGCTGGGGGACAGCCCCTGAGAGGTGACCCCGCACCCTCAGGGTGCAGGTCTCAGGGTGCCCCTGAGCTGCATATGGGCAACTTGAAAGCAGTTGGCTGGGGGTGCCCATGGGGTAGCCATGCTGCCCAGCCCAGGCAGAACCCATGGTGCTGTGGGGTCACTTCTGACAGGGTCCCACCAGCCTTCTTTCTTCCCTGCTCCTCTCTCCTCTCACCCACTACAGATCTTCGTGTTTTCCCTGTTTTAGCCGACTCCTCTGCTTCAAATGTCAGTGTAGCTCCTTGGATATTTTTTAACCCAGTTGATGGTCATCTTCCTCTGCAGCATTATCAGTCTGGGGTGAAATGACATCTCAGGCAGTTTGGTGTCCTACCCACTTGCACTGTTACAGATTTGCATGTCCCTCCAGCTGCTTTTTCCCAGGTGGACCATGCAGATGCCAATGGTGGTGAGACCACGCCAGCACGAAGCTCAGCATGAAACCTGTCCAAGAAGCAGAATAAATGCTGGACTGAGCACCTTATTTAAGTTAGTGTGTCTGAAACATTTTCACACCAGTGATTTTAATCTCACACACACTTTATTCAATTTACCTGAAATAATTTGGGTTGCAATTGTACTTGAACATTTAGGCACTACTGTAACACCAACAACTAATATTCATATGGAAGAAAAGCTCATGCAAGGAATTTACTGTGGGTGTAATGGATAATGCATGTGCATGCAATGAATGCGGTCAGGTGAAGATTTTGTTTTAAAAAAAAATCTGAGTGTTTATTACATTTTGTATGTGTAATAACTTAACTGTAGGCCTATAGTACACTACTGACTTAATCACCAATCTTACGTTACTTGCATATGCAAATAATGCCATACATACCTCCCACTTTGTTAAAATTCACATGCCCAAATTTATAAATCTGACATACATATGTATACCCCTCAAAAACAACAAATATGCAAATAAAGAATTAAAATAATATAGGAAAAATAGAGAAAATATGAAAAGTGGACTATACAATATAAGACTAATCATTTGTATTCTCTTCAGTACCAAGAACTGGGTTATGTATAAACACCTATCTGAACTTAAACCTAGCTGAACATGTTAGAAAGCAGAGACCTCAGACATTGGTTTAAAACCCTGACTAAAGAGAAAATTGAATTGCTTTTCCATTCCTATTGAAAAAAAATATTTTATATGTACCAACAGAATTTACTATTAAGGAAGTTTGGTGTGCTCAGGTTACGTGTTAACTTTTATCTCCCTCTCCATCCGTAAATAGGAAGTAGGACAAATTCAGCGTTAGTATAGGTCAGCACGTCTTCTTTCACACTGGACTTTGTTACAACAAAGTCTAATTTTGTATTCATCCAGCATGTTATTTGTAGGCTATACACTACAATGAGCACAGAAATGCTAGAAAAATATCTGCATAAATTAGAAAATATACTTGTGTGATCATTTACAGTTAGTAAAATACCCATTGTATATAAAACAAAAAGCATCTTCTTAAGGTTTAATTCCTAGAACACCAGTATTCTGCAACTACAGGAGTGGGTAACAGCAACTGGAATAAATCTTTGGACAAAACCAACAAGCTCATACAGATGAGAAGTATTGCATAAACCCATTTGACATGTTGGTTCTGTTTATTGCCTGGAATTCACCTTTGTTTCACAGCCCACTTTTAAAGTGCTTATATTAAATGCTGGTAAAATACAACCCTTAGCTGTTGTGGAGTCATTAGAACTGACGAGGTCATTCCATCACTAAATGTAGCTGCAAAACCAGGCCGTAAGTAGGAAGTCTATTGTAACGAATCTTAGCTATTATCACGTTTTCACACATAAGGGTGTTTTACAAGTGTAATTGCTCATATGCATGTCATATTCACTTATTTCCTCACAGAGCGACAAGGATATGGGGCTTAATTTGTATATTTAAACAAGGTGAAACAAAAAGTACACTGCTCCACAATGTGATCACTTAAAAAAAAAGGTGAACATGCAGCGTTCTCCTTTTAAAAAAGCCTTTTATTTTCCCTGTCTTAAAGAAACTCAGGTTCTGCCTATATTCATTACAGTTTACAATTCTAGCATAAATAAATATAAAAATAACATTTAATTCAGTAAAATTTTTTATTGGTTTTAGCAGATTTCGCTTAGGAACTGTTATGTCAGAAGGAGGAAGAAGCTAGGCTCAATGTGCCTGGGTTTAATTTCTAGATCTGATATAGGCGGCCAGTAGGATTCTCAACAATTAAATCCTTTGGGGGTAATCAGAAACCTACACCAGTCATTACAATCTATACATTGACCTGAAATAATTCAAGTCAAGTCATCTGTTCTTAGGCTGCCTGTCTATAAAAACGCAGAAAATTGTATTATTTTGTTTTATAGTAGTGATTTGAGCAGGTTTGTGAAACGGGCAGACAATAAAGAAAATTCATGTTAAAAGTGATTCAGAACATTACATAAACATGTAAACGTACCATACAATCTACATAGCCAATGCAGACAAACAATCATGATGCCTTGATTAGACTCACAGAATCACAGAATGGTAGGAGCTGGAAAGGACCTCTGTGGGTCATCCAGTCCAAACCCCCTGCCGAAGCAGGGTCACCTACAGCAGGCTGCACAGAACCTTGTCCAGGCGGGTCTTGAATATCTCCAGAGAAGGAGACTCCACAATCTCCCTGGCAACCTGTTCCAGTGCTCCGTCACCCTCAGAGGGAAGAAGTTCTTCCTCATGTTCAGACAGAATTTTCTCTACTTCATTTTGTGCCCATTGCCCCTTGTCCTGTTGCTGGGCACCACTGAAAAGAGCTTGGGCCCATCCTCTCGACGCTCACTCTTAAGATATTTATAAGCATTTTTAAGATCTCTTCTAAGTCTTCTCTTTTTCAGGCTAAACAAGACCCGCTCTCTCAGCCTTTCCTCACAGCAGAGATGCTCCAGTCCCATAATCATCTTCACAGCCCTCTGCTGGACTCGGTCCAGTAGTTCCTCATCTTTCTTGAAGTGGGGAGCCCAGAACTGGACACAGTACTCCAGATGGGGCCTCACTAGGGCAGAGTAGAGGGGGAGGAGAACCTCCCTTGACCTGCTGGTCACACTCCTCTTAATACATCCCAGGATCCCATTGGCCTTCTTGGCAACAAGGGCACACTGCTGGCTCATGCTTAACTTCTTGTCCAGCAGCACTCCCAGGTCCCTCTCCACAGAGCTGCTCTCCAGCAGGTCCGCCCCAAGCCTGTACTGATGCATGGGGTTGTTCCTCCCCAGCTGCAGGACCCTGCTCTTGCCCTTGTTGAACCTCTTCAGGTTCCTCTCTGCCCAACTCTCCAGCCTGTCCAGGTCTCGCTGAATGGCAGCACAGACTGCCGGTGTATCCACCAATCCTTCCAGTTTTGTATCATCAGCAAATTTGTAGAGGATACACTCTGTCCCTTCACCCAGGTCACTGATAAACAAGACTGGGCCAAGTACTGACCCCTGGGGGACACCACTAGTTACAGGTCTCCAACTAGACTCAGTGCCACTGACGACAACCCTCTGAGTTCTGCCATTCGGGCAGTTCTCAATCCACCTCACTGACCATTCATCTAGCCCACACTTCCTGAGCTTCCCTAGGAGGATGTTATGGCAGACAGTGTCAAAAGACTTGCTCAGATCAAGGCAGACAACATCCACTGCTCTCTCTTCATCTATCTAGCCGGTCATGCCATCATAGGAGGCTATCAGATCGGTCAAGCATGATTTCCCCTTGGTGAATCCATGTTGACTAGTCCTGATAACCTTCTTTTCCTCCACTTGCTTGATGATGACCTGTAGAATGAGCTGCTCCATCATATTTCCTGGGATGGAGGTGAGGCTGAATGGCCTGTAGTTCCCTGGATCATCCTTCTTGCCCTTTTTGAAGACTGGAGTAACACTTCTCCTGTCCTCCAGGACCCTTCAAATATGATGAAGAGTAGCTTAGTGATGACATCTGCCAGCTCCCTTAGCACTTCAGGGTGAATCCTAACAGGGCCCACGGATTTTCGGGTGTCCAGATCACTTAAATGACTTCTAACCTTATCCTCCTCAACCAGGAGAAGGTCTTCCTGTCTCCAGGCTTTCTCTTACCTCCAGGGACTGGGATGCCTGAGGGGCAGTCTTAGCAGTGAAGACTGAAGCAAAGAAGTCATTCAGTAACTCCACCCTCTCTGTATTCTCCATCACCAGGGCACCCACCTCATTCAGCAGCAGGCCCACATTTTCCCTAGTCATGCGTTTGCTACTGATGTACTTGAAGAAGCCCCTCTTGTTGCTTATTACATCCCTTGCCAGACTTAAATCCAGGTGGACCTTAGTCTTCCTTTTTGCTTCCCTGCATGCTCTGACAAAGTTCCTGTATTCCTCCCTCCTTTCACCTTCTGTAGAACTTCTTCTTCTGTTTGAGTTTTTCTAGAAGCTGCTTGTTCATCCATGCAGGTCTCCTACCTCCTTTGCTTGATTTCTTACTCAGGGGGATGCTCCAATCTTGAGCATGAAGGAAGTGATGCTTGAATAGTGACCAGCTCTCTTGGACTCCACTACCTTGTAGAGCCCTAACCCATGGGATTTCTCTAAGTCGATCCTTGTAGAGGCCAATGTTAGCTTTCCTGAAGTCCAAAGTTTTGATCCTACTTATTGCCCTGCTTTCTCCATGCAGGATCCTGAACTCCACCATTTTATGGTCACTGCAGCCGAGGCTGCCCCCAGCTTCACATCCTCAACCAGTCCCTCTTTGTTTGTCAGTACAAGGTCCAGCAGCACACCTCTCCTCGTAGGCTCCTCCATCACCTGTGTCAAAAATTTATCAGCTCTGCAGGAGCTTCCTGGACGGCGTGTGCCTGGCTGTGTGGTCTTTCCAGCAGATGTCAGGGTGGCTGAAGTCTCCAATGAGAACCTGGGCCTGTGATCATGAGGCTACTATCAGCTGTCTGTATAAGGCCTCATAGACTGCCTCTCCCTCATGAGGAATATGGATAAGAAATATTCATTCTGGTCTATTTTTTTGCTAACCTAAGTTACTCTGCAAAAAACTTTATGCATCATTATGTAACGACCACGTTTTACCAGTCAGTATTTCAGGTTTTCAATTCATCAATTATTATGATAAAACTTTATTAGTTTTTAATCCTTGTAAAGCATTTGGGGATTCTTCCAGAAACAGGCATTTATGAGCTGCTTCATCTGATTATCTGAAGGCAGATCTCAGATCAAAATCCATTTTTTAACTGAAAAATATCTATCTTTAAGGCAGGCTCAGCAAAATACTGATTTTACAGGTGAAATAAACCTGTTTTACAAATAACAAGATGTTAAATTAATTAAATCAAGCCACTTAGTTAATCAGCAGCAGAGTTAAGAACAGTATAATTTGAATTCCCTCTTGTGTGTGCTATGTCCCCTTCCTTTGTTAATTTATAAATGATATGAGTATAGCACTAGGTCCTAGCTCCCTACAGCAAACCATTCACAATTCACTCTTTTAGCTCTGTAAGTTTTCTCATTCACTTCCTGCTGTTGGTCAAAATGTCACTTGCCATATAGTGAACTAACTCTGGAAAAATTAAAGATAATACAGTTCTCTTAAAAGATTAATACTGGTGAACAGCTACCAAAAGTTTAAAAAGACTTGCAAACGGGTATATATACAGGTATATGCAGGGAAATAGAGATCACTGTGATGGGTGTTTAAAAAACTTCAGAACATTTTTCCAGACTGAAATTCATTAACAGCACACTCTGACAATGGGTAGTTCTTGCTCCTTATCAGTAATTATCACTGGATATTCACACAATTATTCTTTAACAATCTCATCCTACATTGCTTGTGAATGTAGGATAACAGTATATTGCAATACATAACACCACCATGGAGCTGATGCCTTATGGCGCTGATGCCTGCAGTCTGATGTTCTTAGCCAGTGTGAAGGGGATTAAGTTTGAGAGCTCTTTCATGAAGGAAGCTAAAATCCACTTGCATGTCTCCTTTCTTTCTCATCTGTCCTCTCTCATCACTGATGGGTTTACACTCCATATCTCCCTTCCCAGAAGGAAAATGATCTCATATACTCTTCACATAATTCATATTCTTTCAGGAAATGGGACTCATTCTGTTTCTGTAAGTCACTGTCTTGCCTGTTCTGTGGATTACTTTGGTTTCTTTGGGCATCTTTCCTGCTTGTTTTATATCCTCAGTTGTTATTTTAGACATTCTTTTTCTGCTTGCATGTGTTTTCCTGAACTCTAGTTGTGCAGCTGTCTCCCACAAGTATCTGTTTTCCCTTTTGTGATTACATACTTTATTATGTTACATTACATTGTACATATTTATATATTTCAAAAGAGGAAAAAGATCATCAGGACAAAAAGAACAAAGTAGTGGTTTTCCCACACTGATTAGCAGTAACAATTAGCCTCAAAAATCACCTCTGAAATCTTAGAACCAATGACAAGAGCAAAAAAGACGAGATTATTTTCTGAGGCTGCAGGAGTGCAGTCTGCAGCTAGTGATAAGGAAGAATCTACTCTTTCTAGGCCCACACAAATCCAATACAAGCAGAAACTGGAGAGCTTTGCTAAGAGGAGAGTCTGGACAACTCAACAGCAAACGGATAGAAGCCCCTCATAATTTGATACAGTCTTGTGAGGTCCTGGAAACTTCTACCAAACCCTCTCCTACCATGTTTCTTAATGCCTTTGTGATACCTTGGTGACAGAAAGAGCATAAGGGATTGCCTCTTCTGGATAAGGCACACCAGATATTGCTTATAACCTTAGTAATGTCTTTGTTTTATACCTCAATAGTTTTTTTTGTTATAATAGGTTGGTAAGTAAATATTTAATAGAGAAACTATAGGGAAGGAATTGACATACTGTAGTACTGCTCATGTGCTTACAGTAGGTCTGAATGTATGACGGTCCATTCCTAGGGCCCGAACTACTGCTATTTCAAAACAGTACCTACTCTAGAGAGCTGATACTGTCCCTCAATATGATAAAGATGAGCTTGTTGGAGAAAAGACAACTTACCTGTGGTAAAATTTCCTGAGAGGACGAATGCATAGTCAGGAAGACTAGAGAGCAAATGAAAGGTTTCCACTGCATGACGAAGCATACGAATATGGCACATGTCAGTATCTCAGGGAACATCCACTTGGCAGGGACGTCTGAGAAGGGTAAGCTGCAGTTAAATGGAAGAAGGTATTTCAAAAACAAATCTGCCTGCTATTGTTTTGCATTGCCCATGTGGCACTGGTAAAAACTGGGATTATAGCAGGATTACACAACAAGAAAGGCAGAGAAACACTGTTGATTCTATTTTCTCATAATTAATTGAAATAGGCACTGTACTGTTCTGGGCACAGAAGGAAGAATATTTTTCTGGCAGGCTGCCCCTCTTCCTAACCCACAGCTGCCTGAGGTTTTGCCCATCTTCACTCTTTACATAAAGGCTGCTGGTTCCAGTAGCTGATGCACAAAGACTTGGCTGCCGGGTAGGGATGATCTGAACATCAGTCACAGCCAGTTAATCTCTTTTAGACATTTCTGAGCTTGGAGACTATTTTAACAGAAGAGGAGGCTTGTTTACTGTCTTCAGGCTCTTCTAGTTCTGCGAGACAAGCTATGTGCTGTAGCCTTTAAAAATCACAACCATATATCTACGAAATGAAAAAGAGTGTCTAACTAAATGTTAATCAGAAAGTTTTGGGTTCCACCTTAGCTTGCAGATTTTATGATGGATGATGACTACTTTCTTTATTAAAAGCCTTCCCTCCTTTCACTAAATAAGTTAACTCTGCTTGCTGCTGGACAGTTGCAGCTGTATGGGCAATGCAACAATTTTACATCTGATGTTGGACATTCATCTTTTACATAGACTCCTGTCACTTGTTCTGCCAAAATCTGTAGCAGGATATATTTTCCAAGAGCATCATGTTATAAAACCTTGAGCCATAAGAGCATCTTTTTTAAATTTCTAGCTGACGAGCAAAACAGAAAGTGGTTGGGGAAGAAAAGTATTGGATTGAAATGGATATTAAGAAAGCTTTAGCTTGCAATCTTCTGATTGATTAGGAGACTACCTATTTATGATACTTACTTTCTGAATAAATTTGATGCTTTTCCCTGGGAACAAGATACTTATTTTTTTTTGTCAATTAAGAAATGTTAATCTGTCTTTTGCAGAAAGAAAGCATTTTTTTTAAAATTGAATTTTGAATCACATTTTTAACAACTGGCTCTGACAAAAAAATACAGTCTCCCCAGAGGACTATTAATTTTGGATTGGATTTAGGGCTTTACTTCATCTCTGGCAGAGTCTGTCCAACCATCATTTTTCGTTTGACACCAGCTGCAATACTGTTAATTTAAAGGACCATAATCAAGACAGCGGTATATATTTCAGCAAGTCATTACTTGCATTGCTCAGAGCAAACCGGTAAAACAAAGATTTTAAAACACATAATTTAGTTTTCATTATTTAAACTATTGATTCACTTTTAACATTTCATCCATCTTGGACAGTGAAACTCTGATGATCAATTTTGCATTGCTTCATAATAATCTTCCTCTTGCCCAGTGTTTATGATGCTTTGTCCTGTCATGTTGGACAAGAACTGCGAAAATTACACATTGCTTTATTTACTTTTAAATAAAGCATTTCAGTCATTTTAAGTATGATGGACAAAAATTTATTATAAAGGTTATGACACATTTCTCTAAGGGCACAGCAAAACTTTAAATGAAAGCTCTTGACACTTTTGTGAGTGTTGTTCCAGGACCTAATAAATCAAAATATCAGTCCTATACTAAGGGTGCCCTGTGTTAATTACATTATTCTGTTATAAATTCTCATCTTGTTGACTTAATTATCATAAATTTCAGAATCATCTTAACCTTCTTGTTAGCACACTGTAAAACCAGTATCACATTTCACAATAAACATCTCCATGATACTAACAATCTCTTAGTAAAAGAAACATTATCTGTATTTTCACATATGCATATGCATATGTTTGTATATACTTTTTATGAAGCTTCTGGAAGATATGTGTCCTGGGTTCGGGCAGGACAGGGTTAATTTTCACCGGAATCCAGGAAGGGGCACAGCCTGGCGAGCTGACCCCACCTGGCCAAACAGAGCAGGGTATTCCATACCATGTGCCGTCATGCTGGGTTCCGGTGGGGGGGAGATGGTGTTGCGTTAATTTCGCAGAAAATAAACCTCCTGCTTTCTAGTGTTCTTCACCGAAGTGAGAGGCTAGGTGCGGCTAGGTTTAAATTCTGTACCCTCAGCAAGTTTGCTGATGACACCAAACTGGGAGGTGTGGTAGATACATCAGAAGGCTGTGCTGCCATTCAGCGTGACCTGGATAGACTGGAAAGTTGGGCAGAGAGGAACCTGATGAGGTTCAACAAAGGCAAATGCAGGGTCCTGCACCTGGGGAGGAA
>Ga0065711_1008682_pt1 | contig 12373 bp, 10 predicted proteins | sample Hoacrofraction12_FD_59098 | JGI IMG/M metagenome (GOLD analysis project Ga0065711, IMG submission 59098) | Hoatzin crop microbial communities from Cojedes, Venezuela - Epithelial fraction 12 v2 (version 2) | ecosystem: Host-associated > Birds > Digestive system > Esophagus > Crop | place... | reverse complement strand
CCCCCCCCCCCCAAGTTTTGTCCCGTTCCTCTTGTTGCAACTGAGCTTCCATCAGCATGTGGGATACCAGAAGTGTTTCTATTTGGGTTTTTTTGTGCTGCTGTCTCGTTGATCCATGAATCAGTAGAAAGACGCATGTCAAAATATACTCTTTAGAGAATGCTGTAGCCACAGCACTAGTGAGATTAAACTTTTCCATATTAATTAGAAATTGGTAGTTCCTAGTACATTTGTCATAGAAAATCAGTGAAGTGCAATGTTGGATCTTTTCAGTATGGATTTGTTTTATTTTTTTATGATGGAGCCACCCTCCCTTCCGTACTGTCTATCTCTATGTTGAGAAGCTGGTCTACATCCGTGTGCTTATCAGGGAGCATTCAGTATTTGGGAACGTAATGGAGTTGAGTGCTATGCTTTAACAGATACTATTATAATCTTTCACGTCCTGATGAGCCCAAAAGACTAATAAACAAGGCAGGAAAGAAGCTAAAATCAAGTTTAAATCCAGTCAGTGTTGTTAGGATGTGCAAAACAGTTTTTGTTCAGTAATGAGGAGCAAATAGGGTACCTGTGTCCTGGCTGAGTATCTGCAGTAATCTAAGAATGGATGTTGAAAACTCTTGAAATGTAAAAGACTTGGCTGTGGCATGAGATCAAGTGACAATTAATCCTGCTTTTGCTTGAGGGTGGAATTGTCACTATGGTTAGTGCTCTTTAGCAACACTGAAAGAGAGTAAAATGAATCTTCATTTGTGACTTCAGTGATGCCACAGAGAGGGCTGGTCTCTGAAGAGGTGGCATACAAAATTCAGTGGATCTGATAGTTTATGAAGGCATCTTGTTCCCAACTGATACACTGGCAGAAGGCATGAAACCTCTTTTATCTGAAAGCATCATTTTTTTTCATCTGGCATGACTATTAATGAAAGTAATAATACTTTCTCTTGAATAAAAGACACGTTTCATTTAGATAGAGTCTAAGTTGGAGGTCTTTTTCTCTGTAATGGTGATACACCACAAGAGTAAGATATACAGTTTTCTCTGCAGAATAACACATCTTGAAGGAATGTAGCTCATCTTTTCATGGAAAAAACAGAACTGAAAAAGATCAATGAAATGAACTTATTTTAAGATGTATATCTAGGGATGGAAATAAGGAGAGAAGCTTAAGGCTTTTTTTAGTCAGTTCATGCATAAAAAGAAGCCTAGTTATGGTAGCCCAAAATATAAACTTGTCCAAGAAGCAGGACTAAAATAGTTGTGCAGTTTGTTTTGATCTGAGCTATTTGGTAGCACAGCGAGAGTGCTGGCAGCTATTTTAAATTTATCTATAGTCTAGTTCAGTCACAACGTGATGATGACAGACCCATACTAGCTGAGATTACTATCCATTAACAATGTACAAATAAATGGATATCCATAACAGATTGTTTGATCTTTAACTTATCAAAAGAAAAAATCTCTGCTGCTAGGATTTTGGATCTCTATACTGAAGTTGGATTGAAGAAAAAGGAAACACATCAGTAAAAGGAAAGCCTTAAGTATGCTTTTTTTTCTTTTTGATTTTTACCTCTTCTTTCTTTCAAAAGTGTGTCTTAACACTTTATTGAACTGCTTTTACTTGCATTCTAGTGAAAATTTCTGTTGTGATTATTTAGTCATCTATGTGTCTACTTTTCTTTCAGTCTGAAATTGTAAATTGCCAAAATTGCCAATAAAACTATTGTAAGCCAATTTTAAACAGCATTTATGTGGCAATTGGTAGTTGGAGATGCCAAAGAAAATTGAGCTGTAATCTTAGAGGCGACAGTGGAATGTGAAGGGAATTCTCTTGATGTGGGTCACAAGGGGAGAGCAAACTGTGGCTGCTGCAGCAGTGGTATAGAACATCTACTCAGGACGGCTGAAAAGAGTGAGAGAACCAAATCTAAGGTACTTCCCTTGCCTCCAAATACACTAGAAAAACAACGAAGTTTTCACTATGTGTCACTACTATGAATTACTTGCAGATTAGAATAGTTACCAGTAGACTTTGAAATACCATATTTTATGAAATGATAGCACAGACTTGTGACCACACTTCCTTGGAGGAAGACTTCCACAGGAAATTCTGGCTGCACTGAAAGGGAAATAGTGGCTCGTTTGAGACTAAGTTATGGAAAACTAATGTCTTTAAAAGTGTTCATTACTGGCAATACTGTTGGAGGAGTAGAAACTCGGGAACACCTGAGTTAATTTCTGTATGGATATTTTCTTTCTCAATCTCATATAATTTCTAATTTGCTGTTCTACAAGTATGTTTTGTTATTTCCAGTGATTTATTATCATTTTATTTGCTTTGATTCTCTTCTAAATTCTCTTCGAACAGCATATTGTTCCTGACTTTGACTAGCATTGATCCGACCTGCTACTACACAACAGGTGATAACAACGTTAATCTTTTAGTAAATTATTAAACCTTTTTTTGTATCTATATTTGCATTTTTCATGGTTTTACAATAACAGGAAATTCTACAACACCACGGTCAGCTTCACCACCATGTTTAGTACCCTTAATAGCATTTGGTGAAGTGATTGTAAAACATACTCAAATAGTTTGCAGTATGCAAGCTATTCGAAGAAATGCTGATTTTTGGTCTGCATGATATCTTAGTAAAGGAGTGGAAACATGGTTGAAGGTGGTAACATGATAGGAGGATTTTCATGATTCTCGAGTTATCAAACTTGCACAGATGAATGAACGGTGAGAGAGAAACACTTTAAGTCTTCACCGTATACGTAGAAGCCTTTTCTGTCAAAAAAACTTGCTTATGCTTTGAGTGCAAATGTTATCTGAGATGCCTATGACTAAAAGTTAAGAAGAAATTAGAACTGTTTTCTTTTCCAGATCACTTGTCTCTTTCGTTTGACAGCACTTTGTGTATAACATTTTACCTTTTTTTCAGTGTACTTGTTGTTAGTATATTTCTCATTGAAAATTGCCTTCTTTTATTCATGCAATGCATACATAGAGTCATAGAATCATAGCATGGTAAGGGTTGGAAGGGACCTTAAAGATCATCTGGTTCCAACCCCCCTTCCACCAGACCAGGTTGCTCAGAGCTTCATCCAGCCTGGCCTTGAACACTGCCACGGAGGGGGCAGCCACAGCTTCTCTGGGCAGCCTGGGCCAGTGTTTCACCACCCTCATGGGGAAGAATTTCTTCCTAATATCTAATCTAAATCTGCCCTCTTTTAGTTTAGAGCCATTCCTCCTTGTCCTATCGTTATACACCCTTGTGAAAAGCCCCTCTCCATCCTTCCTGTAGGCCCCTTCAGGCACTGGCAGCTGCTCTAAGGTCACCCCAGAGCCTTCTCTTCTCCAGCCTGAACAGCCCCAACTCCTATGGACCTGCTCCTTCAGCTCCATGCCCTTCTTATGTTGGGGACTCCAGAGCTGGACACAGGACTCCAGGTGGGGTCTGACGAGAGCGGAGTAAAGGGGCAGAATCCCCTCCCTCGCCCTCCTGGCCACGCTTCTCTTGATGCAGCCCAGGATACGGCTAGATTTCTGGGCTGCAAGTGCACATTGCCGGCTCATGCTGGGCTTCTCATCCACCAGTACCCCCAAGTCCTTCTCTTCAGGGCTGATCTCGAGCCACTCTTTACCCAGCCTGTACTTGTGTTTGGGATTGCCCCAATCCACGTGCAGGACGTTGCTGAACTTAATGCAGTTCATGCATGCTCACCATTGTTCTAGTATCTTAAATCATAGTTTGTAAAGTATTTATCCTTGTTAGAGTCCTATTCTGTAAGAAAATGTTATAATTTCTATTAGCAGTATATCTGGGGTTTTAGTACAATCTGTTTTTCGTACTTGTATTATTTAAATATTTGTGTAACTTATACAGAGATTTCCCTATATATCAGGAAGTGAAAAAGCTGAAATGAAACCCAAAAACCTGGTCTTAACAGAATGTCTTTGGTTTCTTAAGCTTCTTTTTTCTCCCCTCTCATAAATATTATAAAATACTATAAATATGTCTTGATGTGCTGAGCTAAAGTAATGTCAGAACATGCACAAAGCTGATGTTCTTTCAGAAGAGTGTATATTTACCATCAAACACATGGGTCACGTCTCGCAAGTTACCCGACACCGTGTTTGAGACAGCTGATACCCTGAAATCTTTTCAGGTGGCATGCCCATTTCAGGAAGTGATGCATCTTTCTTTGGACCCTGTTTGTCCAAGCATCCTAATTCATTTGTAGACCATGAAGTAGTTTACACAATAGGTGAAATGTGCTATTCATCTGCAATGACTATAGACACAATAAAAAAATAAGGATATTTTAAATAATTAGTACTGTTACTGTGTTTTTCTCAGGCAACTGCCTTTCCTTAATCAGGAAGAAAAATGGTAACTAAAGCAAGGGAGAACATATATGAAGAACATAAATATCAATCAAATATAGTATTTGCAATTTTGCAAAATAAATTAAATAGAATCAAGCAACTGAGTCCTCCTTCTTGGCCCATGAATTAAGTGCCAGTTTGTTTCTTGTATTTCCTTAGGATCCATACGTGAGCTCATCTTCCGTTGTACTGGTTCTGTTACCATGTAGGACAAATTTCCTTTGGGATTGCTGTGGCCAGGACAAAGTAAAGGTTTTCTGAACTGAGAACTATACTATTTGCAGTTACTTTAAGTGACATTATTGTAGTTCAAGGCTCACCACATGAACATTCCCTCTGCAATTAAAAAATTCATTAAATATGGCTTATGAAACAGCACGTATCCTAAGGATCATGGCACTTTTATACTTCCATGCTGAGCTCTAGAGTAGAGAGCTGAGTAATGTAAACATCAAATTTAATCAAAGCTTCTTGGATTAGGTTAAAACTGAAAAGATAATTTCACAACAGGTATACCATATGCTATTTACTACATTATGGAAAGGCTAGGTTATATTTTGAGTTTGGGTCTAAACCTGTGCTCCAATCCATACTCCCATCTGAACTCCCAATCTTTCATCCAAACATTTTGGTCACAAGTTCATGTCCACCTATTTAGCAAGATGTTAATTTATGACGCTGATGGATTTAAAATAATAACTAGGTCAGGAGTCTTAAACGATTCTTTCAGATGAAGTAAGAAAAGGGGTTTATGTAGTAGGTTAAACGTTAAGTTCAACTCTGTAAATTTTAAAACCTCTAAAGTTTTGGGCATAAGTGCTGGTTTTGTTTAGCTTTGTATATTTCTAAATGTTTGGGAATAAGTTATCAGATTTCTAATTTCTAAACACCAGTAAAAAAACCAAATATTTGATTTAACTTAGATACATGTTCTTTGAAGCTCTTTATATATAAAGTTTTTGGTTCATTTTTTTACAAAGAATATCAGCTAGGAAAGATGTAACAAGCAATATTCACTTATTTTATAAAATTTTGAAAATTTTATATTGAATTGTCTGATAAGATGTCATCGTGATATAATAAAGATGAGATGTCCTATTATTATTCATAGTTGTAATCTTTGTAGAAAGACTTTCACTTGTATGTGAATGTGTATATATCAAATAAATAACTAATCAGAGAGGCATTTGAATTCAGCTTGAGCTGCATAGTAAAAATAAAAAGATATTAAGATATTTATGGCCATTTATGAGGTCCCCTCTCCGCCGTCTCTTCTTCAGGTTAAACAAGCCCAGCTCCCTCAGCCTTTCCTCACAGGAGAGATGCTGCAGTCCCCTCACCATCTTCATAGCCCTTTGCTGGACTCTCTCCAGTAGCTCCTCATCCTTCTTGAAGTGGGGAGCCCGGAACTGGACACAGTACTCCAGATGGGGCCTCACCAGGGCAGAGTAGAGGGGGAGGAGAACCTCCCTCAACCTGCTGGCCACACTCTTCTTAATGCATCCCAGGATCCCATTGGCCTTCTTGGCAGCCAGGGCACACTGCTGGCTCATGGTCAGCTTGTCATCCCCCAGGACGCCCAGGTCCCTCTCCGCAGAACTGCTCTCCAGCAGGTCCGCCCCAGCCTGTACTGGTGCCTGGGGTTGTTCCTCCCCAGGTGCAGGACCCTGCACTTGTCCTTGTTCAACTTCATCAGGTTCCTCTCTGCCCAACTCTCCAGCCTGTCCAGGTCTTGCTGAATGGCAGCACAGCCTTCTGGTGTATCTACCACTCCTCCCAGTTTTGTGTCATCAGCAGACTTGCTGAGGGTACATTCTAACTCTTCATCCAGGTCGTTGATGAATGAGTTGAACAAGACTGGGCCCAGTACTGACCCTTGGGGGACACCACTAGTTACAGGCCTCCAACTAGACTCTGTGTCACTGATGACCACCCTCTGAGCTCTGCCATTCATCCAATTCTCAATCCACCTCATCCTTTTAGATGTTTCAATACATTCAATTTTTCAACTCGGTCACTGTTACTTCTTAATCCCTAAAAGAAGTTCTTACTCAGTTTTCTGCATTTTCTGAAAATACCTGAGTCAGGAAAAAGTGATGGTGATTACACAGTTTAATGCTGTGGATAATAGCAGGTGCAGCTATAAATAGTCTCTCTTCAATAATTTATTTAAATATTGTAACAAATTTCTGTAGGGCAACCAATCCCACTGGAATGGAGGAGATACTTGGGGAAGAAAAAAATCAATAAACCTGGATTTTAATTAAATTAGCAATATCAAAGTCTGTAACTGTACCAGAAAAAATAGAATATATTGGCTTTTTCTGTAAGAATAACTACGATGAGACAAATGAATTGTTATTAGAATTTTTATTATGGACCATAAACATAAAATACTTCTTTCAACAGTGTTCACTGTGTCATGAAGAAATTAAATAATGAGAGTTAAACTGATGGACCAAGGATATTTTTTAAATATAAATACACAGACTAAAAGCATGCAAGTCTAAAAGTGAAAGATCATTACTTACTGGGAAATGTGTACACAATAAAAAAGATGCAGTTAGTTTGGAAAACTCTTCTAAAGGACTCTGAGCTTTCTCGGTATTAGAAAGCAAAGGTGGTTGTGTGTTTTCCTCTGTTTGTTAGAAAGTATTGTAATTTATGGCTTGGATTTAGAAATGACAATGTATGCCTAAAAAGGAAAGATTCCCTTAGTTCTTTAGTAAAATTCATTTCATACAATTTTATTTTGTAGTTCTTCAAACTAGGCAGATGCTGCAATGTCTTTTTGTTGAGGATTCAATAATAGAATTTTACTAGGCTTTGTCGTAGTTCTTCATTAATTTGTGTGCTTTTTACTGTAATACATTTGATAGGGCATATAGGATCCAGTAGAGGTAATGACATGCAGTATTATATAGAAATTAACATCATACAGTTTAAATTATTGGCTATTCTCACCGAATGCCACATCTCCTTGAGGTATGCATCTGACTTCCCTATCGTTCCATATCACCCGCCAAGTCCAACTAGGTCCTTGAGCAAGAGTGATCCCACGGATGGGTTTGTCTTTTCCTGTGGCAGGACTAACCCAGATGGTCTTCCCTAACACATTCTTCATGTGCACTACGGGGACTTTATCGCCTTCTACAGGGGGAAGTTTTGATTGGGCAGGGCCAGCTCAATTGGTAGATCCCCTGGTGTTAACTCACCAGGTGGCCTTTGCTAAATGTGTTTCCTGATGTTTGAAGGTTCCACCACCCAGTACTCTGTGTAGTTTTTAGCAGTCCATTGTATCATTTGATTTTCCCAGAGGCTGATGCATGATAGGGGACGTGATACACCCACTTAATGCCATGCTCTTTGGCCCAGGTGTCTACGAGGTTGTCACAGAAATGAGTCCCATTGTCTGAATCAGTTCTTTCTTGGTTGCCATGTCACCACAGAAATTGCTTTTAAAGGCCCAGGATAGTGTTCTGGGTGGTGGCAAGGATCACAGGATGTGTTTCCAGCCATCCGATGGTTACTTCCACAATTGTAAGCACATGGATTTTGCCTTGGGGGCTTTGTGGGAGTGTGATATTGTCAATCTACCAGGCTTCCTCATGTTTATATTTTAGCCATTGTTCTCCATACTACTGAGGCTTTAACTGCTTGGCTTGTTTAATTGCAGCGCATGTTTCACATTCATGGATAACCTGTGCCATAGCATCCATGATAAAGTCCGCCTTTTGATCAAGAGCCCATCTATAGGTTGCATCTCTCTCTTGGCGTCCTGAGAAGTCATGGGCCCACCAAGCTATAAATAATTCACCATTGTGTTGCCAGTCCAAATCCACCTGAGCCACTTAAGTCTGATCCAACTGCTGATTGTTGTGATGTTCCTCAGCGGCCCAACTCTTGGGTACGTGGACATCCATATGACGTACTTTTATAACCAGCTTCTCTAGCTGGGCAGCAATATCTTACTACAATGGGGCAGCCCAGATGGGTTTGCCTCTGTGCTGCCAGTTGCTCTGTTTCCATTGCTGTAGCCACCCCCACAGAGCATTTGCCACCATCCGTGAGTCAGTATAGAGACAAAGTACTGTCCACTTTTCTCATTCAGCAATGTCTAAAGCTAGCTGGATGGCTTTCACCTCTGCAAACTGGCTTGATTCACCTTGTCCTTCAGTGGCTTTTCCAGCTCAGCATGTAGGACTCCACACAGCAGCCTTCCACCTTCGATGTTTTCCAAAAATACGACAAGACCCATCAGTGAACAGGGCATACTGCTTCTCATTTTGTAGTATTTTATTATATGGTGGGACCTCTGCACCACGAGTCACCACCTCCTCCTCTGGTGACATTCCAAAATCATCTTCAGTTTACTACAGAAAATAAAGATGAATGCAGATGCGTGATACGGTAGGTAGCAAAGCAGAGTTTTTGTTTTTTCGAAAGATGCTTAAGGAAAGTTGTAAAGAATGAAAAATATTGGAAGGACTGATTAGAGAACGGATGCAGGTAAAAAATAAGAGATACAAGAAAAATAATGTTGAAAAAATTCTTGTGATGAAAGCTTGCATTTATAGAGAAAACAATTTTATAATAATTCTATGGAGGACAGAATTTGAGGTAGCTAGAGATTTATGAATAGATTAGAGTAAGACAAATTGCTTTTGAGGCAGTGTTGAACCCCTACTTTCCTTTGACTTTCAAAATAAAAATGAAACCTTCAAAGCCTCAAAAGGAAAAAAACGAAACCAAAATTTTCACAGGTTCTGTGAGGATGAAATCGGGGCAAGGGATAGCATTTACCTCAAGGGACAAGTAATTATGAAAATGGAAGCTTTATCTTTAAATGGAAGCAGTTAGTTTAACTGAATTGATTTCAAATAACTCTCAATGTAGAGGCACTGAAGTTCTTAGTATGACCAAATTTCAGTTGCTCGTGTTAATGAGTGTTAATAAAGGTGATCCTTGTAACAAAGGTTTCTTTAAACCTCTTTAGGATAAATCTGCTTGGATATAGTAACTGGCTGTTGCAGCTTTCAGTAGGATATTAATGTCTTGTTCAGGTGAAGTTTAGGGAAATTCGTCAGTCCCAGCAATAGATGCCGTGTAAGTCAGAGTTCTTTTTTTTAAGTGCAGAAGCCTTACATAAGCAGCATGGAGAGCACCAAGAAACTACATTAATAAAGCTATTCAGAATGTTGCCTCGTATATCTGCACTGCAGACAAAACACCTCTAAATCCTCCTACATTGAACGTTCTGTCTCTCATCTCTTCGTCCCAAAAATGTTCAACAAAAATCCATCTTTTATTGTTTTAAGAGCCTAATTAACCGCCATGTTTTTCACCTGTGTGTTATGTTGTACCTTCTGCTGTGTTATTTTCTTCATAGTAAATAATTAATAGTTAATGATTCCACAGATTTCCCTACCCTCCAACATTTTCTTCTCTGTCTCATTTAATCAAGCAACATGTGCATTCAAGGTGATATACTGTTTGGTTATACCTAATCATCACTCTGTTTACTTGTTCTTATGGTTCAGATTCTCTTCCACCTTCACATTCCAGTAATACCTGTTGGATGCCTCAAATTCAGTTTGTGAGGGTTTTGTTTTGGTTGCTTTGTTTGGTTATTTTTCTGACGTTCCGAATGCTCTTTTGGTTCATTCCAATCCTAGTTGTAGATTCAGAAGTTTCTTTATTTTGTTTTTCCAAAATACAAGAAATACTACTAATGAGAAGCAGTTAAATACCTTGTGTGTCCCAGTACATTGTGTCTTTTTTCTTGTTCTTAGTTTGCAAGTTCTTCAGAGTACACAGATTTTGTTTTACACTGCTTTAAGCGTACTTTCGGTCAGTTGTAGTCAAGATAATAATGGACATCAGTTTTCTACCGCTAAGATTAAGCTAGAAATAGTTTGGTCTTGTAAAGAATGGGGACAAGTAATGCATGTTGGGAACACATGTAAGACACAGAGATCTGTGGAAGTGAAAGCTGTTTCCTGCTTTGAACATCTAGTAATTGCCTTAATGGGTAGAGGGAAAACTAAGGCAGACTCAGTGGGGAAGGAAAGGTGCTCCAGTGGGTAAGAAGATATCAATAATGAAGTAGAACTGGTATAGAATTGCTTTTTGGTGGGGCAAGGGAAGAAATTCTATGGAAATGTTTCTATGAGCTCTTTTTTTTTCCCTTCTTCACTCCAAGATCCCTGTTCACATATAAAACTACCTTTTACAATGCTGTAACGGCTGGATACATTACTACCCAGTGCAAGTGCTTTGTCAGTGGTAGTCACGAGTTTGAGAGTGGTAAAACACGGTGCTTATTCACCCTATTGCTATTCCTGCTGGTTCTGTGGAATGAGGAACGAAACTCTTGTTGCACTGTGAATTCCCTTCAGGTGGCTGAAAATAGCAGAAATTGATAGAAGTGTGTTCATGCTTACAGAGAAAGAAGAAAATACAGTATTTTTGTCATTTGTTAAGACCATAAATTTCCCAACATTGAAATTACAGGAGGTGCAAAGTGGCCAAGATGTAGAAATTGTGCGTAAAAATGCCTTCATTACTAAACAATTCACCAGGTGAAATATATTGTTGCAATTTGTAAATATTGTGAAATACTAAAGGTAGAAACTGAAATTAGACTCATAAATGTGAAGTAAAATTTAAGTCTCAAGCAATGCATATCGCTTCATATAGGTGATGGAGGTGTATGTGCAGGAGACAAACCCTGAGCATCAGTCCGTGTCTTATTCCAGGTCTGTGTTAAATGGAATCCTTATTTAATATGTACTTTAAGGCTTTAGTCATTCGCTGTGAGAATAGAACAAACTTTAAATTTTGTAGTTAGGATCAGTATCATTAACACAGATGACAAATACCAAGCGGACAAAGAGAGGGGCTGATAATTTTGGGTTGGGGTTGTACAGGCAGGTTTTAGTGGGGGTTTGGGGGATTCCCCCCCCCATTGGCATAGTAGTAAAATGGAGACATAAACCAACATACTTTTGCTAAACTTCACAGAATGAGAGTTTATAAGGAAATAAAAACATCAGCTTTTCACTTATTTGATTTAATAGCTATATTTACTGTTTTTCACCCCCAATAAATAGTTTCACTGAATGCGGTTTGCTTTTTTGAATACTTTTGTAGGCAGACTGCAAGCCAGTTGGTGAAAGGAAATGCTGTAAATTTTGTATCTATTCCTAAAATTGCAGCAGCTCCTTATGGAAATCTATGAAAAGACTATGAAAACCCCAAATAATCTTTAATTACTTTGTCAGTTTGAGATTTGCAGGGTAACACATACATTATTTGTCTATGTTTAGAAGCTATTCATTTTATGCCATTCAATGAAAATCAGCATAAAAGGATGCTATGGTTTATATAATTTTAAGTTTTCATACATTTATCCAAATTTCTTATTCTTGTTTCTGTTGGAAACAGATATGGGATCACTATAAAATGATGTCTTTCTTCTGGATGAAAACACATTTGATTCTGTGAAGAACACTGTAGATCCTAGCTAGCAGTCTATCAGTAGATTTTCTAGCATCTTATTAAGGATGTAAATATTTTCTGGATGGAAAAATTGAGAGATTGAACTGAAAGAACATTTATGATTACTCAGCTAATCTGTGGAGTTTAGAGCCCCTTTGGACTGCAAATATGTCCAGAAAATGTATTCACAAGTAGTTTTGTATATTTGCATGCATTTTTAGTTGCATAAATATAAGCCTCACTTTTTAAAATACTTCTCAATTAGATCTTATTTACTCTTACAGACTTTGCTGGAAGATTTCTTAACAATATTAAAAGTAGTAACTTTAGTGCTACGATCTAAAATTTCTGAAAAGTACTTAAGCTCCCCACTTCAAGAAAGATGAGGAGCTACTGGAGAGAGTCCAGCAGAGGGCTACGAGGATGATGAGGGGACTGGAACATCTCTCCTTCGAGGAGAGGCGGAGGGAGCTGGGCTTG
>Ga0065711_1047359_pt1 | contig 12374 bp, 6 predicted proteins | sample Hoacrofraction12_FD_59098 | JGI IMG/M metagenome (GOLD analysis project Ga0065711, IMG submission 59098) | Hoatzin crop microbial communities from Cojedes, Venezuela - Epithelial fraction 12 v2 (version 2) | ecosystem: Host-associated > Birds > Digestive system > Esophagus > Crop | place... | reverse complement strand
CGGCCCCAGGCCCCCGGCCCCTCCCCGCCCCGGCTCGGCACCTGCCGCTTGTTCATCCGCCGCACATCGTCCAGAAAGTCCAGCGACAGCATCGCCGGCACCGACGGCGGCGGCGGCCACACCGCCCCTCCGCCCTGCCGGCTGCGCTTCCGCTTCCGGCCGCCTCCCTGCCGCTTCCGGCCCCGCCCCCGGGTTGTCATGGCGGCCTGTGCCAAGAACGACGCCCAGGCAGGCACCCTTGGATGCTTTTATTTGCGATACTTTGAAGTAAACATCATAGCAAGGCACAGAGGCCGCTGCGGGTTAAATAGATAGGTGATGGCTCGGAGTGCCCCCTGCTACCCTTAACTCTACGTAGGCTACCGGGTAAAACATCCCCTAGGCTAACGCACACCCTATCAAAAATACAAAGAGTCCAAAGTTCGTATCAAAACACGTCGAGACGAGGAGGTGAGCGGTCCGAATGCAATAAGATAAATAGTTCTTAAATTATTTAAACATCATCATAGTAAACAATAACGAGCGGGGTTCTGGCTCAACGTAATAAAAAAAATAATGGTATAGGAGACAATTATATTACACAAAGCGCGTGTGTGAGGGGGCAACGAGCGAGGAAAGAGAGAGTGACTACAGGGGAAGGAACGTCTCCCAGTGGCAGGGACCGCCGAGCGGCGGCGGGAGACAGACGAGCGCCGACGGCGGCCAGCCCTCGCGGCGCGGCAGGACGGTGGTTCCCGCTCCCGTCTCTGCGGCTGCCGCTCCGAACCAGCCCGCCAAGGAGCCCCGGCACCGAGCCGGAGCTGTCAGGAGTGCCACGACAGTTCCGCTCCAGCCAACGCCACAGCCCGCGGCAGGGGATGTTTTCCAACCTGCTGCCCAGCTCGGCCCGAGCTCTCTGCCGGGACGAGATGCCAAGCACTGGGCCCGGCTGCACCCAACCCCAGGACAGCTTCCAGCAGCGCAGCTCCGCTGACACGCAGCCAGCGAGTCCCTGAGGGGCACCAGGCCCTCCTCAACACGGCGCGTGGCTTTGAGCTGTGCTCACCCGAGGGGACAGGGGCTACAAAATTCTCTTTCAGGATCACTCGGGTCCAAGACATCTCATTAAATTGCCTTTTGGAAAACAGGGTTGTTATTCAGGCAATTAATGAAAAATCGGCACATCTTACAGCTTGAACCCGTCCCGTATTAACGCAGAAGATCCTGGATTGGCCCACATGGTCCTGACAAGCGTGTTTTGCTGAGACAGCGTTATGAGTTAAAACGAATAAAACAAAAGGCAGGATGGGAAAAGAAAAAAGAATCCATAAATAGAAGGAGAAAGCAAGCTAGACAGGGAAGGCAAGGCTGGGGTTCCAGGCAGAGGCTGAGGCAGTGCACACTCGAACAAAGAGAGCTCATCTTAAGGAAACTGCAGCTGCAGAAAGTGCTCCTCGATCCTCAGGAGTTTGACAAGCTCCAGCGAGGATTCTCGCCCTGCTTTCCCTTTTCACCTCTCTGGTCTGGCAGAGAGTTAGTGCTTAGGATGCAATGGCAGGGTTGTTTTTTTTTTTCAAATTTCCCTTACAAACAGAAGTTATCGAAAAGCAACGAAAAGCAACGTCCATCCCAAGAAATCAACAGAATATTTCAAAGATTCGCCCCATCCCCACCCCGTATTGTGAGTAAAAACCCCTCAACAAAAAACCCCTGACCAACCAAAAGGGTTTTTTTAAGTCTTAAGAGACTTTGAATGATTGTTTTGCGAGGTGCTATTAGGACCCTCCACACCACACATCTGACTGTGTTCACAAAGAGCTGAGTCACTTTTGCACTCTCTGCATTTCAGGTTTTCTTCTTCCGCCGCAGTGTTTATCTCGCCGTTAAACCCCTCATGTCCGTTCTCACTCATCTCCCTTTGTAACTTCTGCCTTTCATCTTCCTCTTCCTCCTCCTCTTCCTGCTCCTCCTCCTCATCTTTTACTTTATGAACAATGAAGAGGTGTCTGTTCAGAGAGATGTGAGAGGTGTAGCACAAGCCGCAGAACAAGCACTGGTAGGTGGAGCTGTCTGTCTTGTGCTGAGGTATGTGTTCCTGAAACTCAGTACTGATGTCTGTCGCAAATCCGCATTTAGCGCATTTCCAATGCGCTTTCAGTTTTTTGGCTGGCGGCACGTCTGAACCCGCAGCGGTCTCTGTCTGGCCCAGCTCATCCGTTGCCATCCTCTTTGGAGATTTTTCCTTAAAAAAATAAGATTAAAACGTTACTTTATTGTTCGAGCCCACGGAAGGGTAAGAGCTAAATTCCACACGTGTATCTGAAGAATGCATGAGGGTGAATACACATCGGAATTTCGATACAAACTAAATGAAGCCATGCCTAGGGACTCCTGCTGCGTTGCCTTTCCTACCAGTACCCAAACACCTCACCCTAACATGCAGGACCTCTGCTGCTGTCCTGCGATGTGAGATGGGAGACCTGGGAGGGGTTGGCTGGGCAGAATGTGATGGGGAAGGAGAGTGTGAGCTTGGTGTAGGAAGGAGGAGCCCACAGAGCAGGGACAGCTGAGGGACACGGGGATGGTCATTAGCCCAGACAATGCTCCTCAGATTTAACTCTGAACATTTTCCCCTCCACTCAGGCTTTCTCTTCATGGCATCTCTCATTAACTCATCCCCTCCGTCTTATAATCCTGCAGCATGCTTCTCCTCCCATGAGGATGGCTCACTTGCATACGTCCCTTCAGGTGATTTTGTTATCTTCTTATCCAGCAGTCTTTGTTCAGGATACAGCTTATAGGGTTGCACGTGCAGACCCAGCTGGAGCCACGTGAAGCCACAGCCTGCCCTGGGTTAGCCAGCTGCGCTGGTATGTCAGCTCTGCTTGGGGGAAGCAGCCACCAGCTCATGGAAGTAAATTCTAGAGTTACCCCAGGTCTCCTTACAGCGTAAATACAGAGGGCAGTCAGTCTTGGCTGCGATCCCTCAATGCTAGGGTGCAGACAAACAATAAATTGCAGTGATATGGAAAACATGCATCTATTTTTAAAGTAAATGGAGCAAAGAAGCCCAATCAGCCAACCCTCCACTCCAAACCAACCCAAAATAAAATCAGCTGAACAGTTACATTTGCTGAAAGAAATGACACAGCCCTACTTAGGAAGAATGTAGTTATCATAGGTAATGCATCTAATCAGTATTTTAAAACAGCAAGGAAATTTTTTGTAACCAGCAGAAAAAATGGCAGGAAGAGGAAAAATGTACCAGGCTCATGCCCAGAGTGGCAGGGGGAAAACAAGAGTAAGAACAAATCTAAGTTTAGACCGGGTTACAAAGTAGACTGAAAAAAGGCCAATAAAACACAGGGCCACACGTTCAAGAATATCTTGAAAAATGCAAGATATGTTGCCCTGGTGCTGCTGCAACTCAGCTGCACTTTTAGTTCTGACCCTGACACTGCCAAGAAGCAAACTGGATGGAGCTGCGAGAAGGGGAAGGAAATCGTTCACATGGAGTAGAGGGCTTCACTGCTGCAAGGCTGCAGCTCAACGGAACACCCCAAGTGAACAGCTACTCGCCAGGTACATTTATTTTTCAATGAAAATATATCAGTTACTTCTGCTGTGTCTCTCTCTGGAGCTTTTGCTTTGGCCATCTGGGATAAGTCTGGGTTTTTGATGCCATGCATGAGGCTGATGTGATTCTCCAGCATGAACGGCTGAGGAAATGTCTGATTTTCATCTGTGCAGTACCTTGGAAATACAAAAATGAAGAGAATTTATTAGAGGAAATGCCCAGCTGTTTGTTTCCATCCAAACAGCTCTTTGTTATGTGCCAAACCAATAGGTGTCATTGGAGACAAATGTTGGTGAGTAATGTACTATTACACTACCAAAATATGCTGCAAATCATCGTTTTAATAATAAAACATTACCCCTGAGAAAAATATAAAACAGTTTAGAATTTACCACAGTAAGCATGAGTGAGAATGAAAGTAGGGCACATTTTATTTACAGTACAGTACTAAATAATTACAGGCACTAGTGGAGATCAGGCCCACCATGATACATGCTACACAAGATAAATAATCAAGATGGAAAACACATGAGAGAAAAATGACTCTCAGATGAGAGACCTATGCACAGATGGACCTCAGGACTTGTGTAACACCGAGGAGGCCTGCAGCAGAACCGGGTTTGCACCCAGCATTCCCAAGCACCAGTGCAGCATCCCATCCACAAGACCATGTGTATCATAACACACTTAAAATTCTTACAGAACTGCTGAACTTCCAATGTTAATAACAATAACCCAGGCAGAAGCACTCATGAACACATCGTTTATATGTAACTATTCGTGTTAAAACTTTGTAGGATTCAAGAGCTACCAGAGAGCATGGTTGACCTTTCAAAAGGAGATGTGAAGGGGATGGGCCATCTGTTAACCTCCTGTCCTGGATGAACGAGGTCTAGTGCAAATCAGTGCCAGGTCTTGCAGACGCATAAACCACCCCCCTGCAGCATAGTGAAACACACAGAGGTCTCTGTTAGCAGCTGGGATACCCAGGATGGACTTTGTACTCTTCTGCTGCCTGCCAGCATGACACAGGGAAGGTCTATCAGCTACGTATCAACCCCAGCAATGAGGCAAGTAACGCCGGACTTCTCTGAAGTGCACAAATTGCAGCTGAAATGTAAGCAGCAAGGGATGAAAAGCAACAGAGGGGAGATGAAGCTTCTCTGGGCAACAAAGACATGTTGTAAAAGGAGAGAATAAGATTCCTACTGATCTTCCAGTAACCAGACAGAAATTAAACAACAGTCAGTAATGATGTGAAAACGCAGAAGTGCTCATTGAATACTTCTGTTTTTTAACAGGAACGCTTAGATGATAAATCACTATTTAATAATGATGGATTTTTTCTCCCACATGGAGGAAAGATGAGAGGTTATTAAGTGGTATTTATCAAAAATAAACATGTTGAAAATCAAGCTTTCCAGACAGTTTGTACTTAAGACTTGGAAAATAAGAGCAAGTTCTCATAACAATAACCAAGTGCATTATGAAAGAAAATACACAAAACACCAGAATATTTTGCAATTCATCCTAATTTAGAATTCTTTTTATATGAGCAAGGGAAGATGCTTTCCTAACCTGAATTACTCCAGTGACAAGCTTGGCAGAAAGATGTTCAAGCAAGTCCTCCACCACTGCTTTCACCTTACAAATTTAACAGAAGGCAGAGACCTAAGCAGGGCAGGGGCAGAAGGGGGAATGTCAGCTTGAGATGTTAGAAGCCAGAGGGAGCTCACCTGCAAGACAGCGTGCTGGAGTCACAAAAATACTCAACTGTCAGATCAATGACAAACTTTACTCATGCTTCATACGGAAATCCAGGAGAAGAGGGTGACACAAAGTTAAGGTGTCAAAACCCCTGAAAGGAGCAAAACTAGTAAAAACTGCTTGGTGGAAAGAAGGAAAATGGACACCAGCAACCAAGGGAAAAGCAAAGGAGCAGCAGAGATGCGATGCCTGACAGAGTGCAGAAAGGAGCCGAGGAGGAATTCAAAGAGATGGGAGAATTTGCAAGCAACAGTGATGGAGGAGACTTTTAGAACAGTGCTCTGGACAAACTACGAGGGATCAAAGGGGACACTGAACAGAAGACCTCGGATCCAAACGAAGAGCAGCTGTTGGAGATGCTGGGACAATTATTTCAAGGGAGAAGTTTCATGTGAAGAGTGCTGGGATTTCAGTAAGTGTCCCACTACAATGATTAAAGAGAGCGCAACCACTGTCCAATTAAGACTTCATCAACAGATTTTGAGAAGGAGCAACTACAAGCTTGAGAATTAAACACACCCACAATTCACTTGAATTTCTAGCTGTGTCTTCTCAGCTGTAAACATAGCATGAACCTTGGGTGATGCTGTGGATCCACGACTGTGTGTCATTCTGAAAAGTAATAGAAAAACTGGACTCTGGGACCTGTACAAGCTAATGCATGCAGTAGGCTGGCACATCCCAGGTTGTTAGGTATATCTGTGCAAATCCTTCTTCCCAGCTAGGCCTTATATGTTCATTTTTATTCCGATACACTCCACTTTGAAAACAACTGATCCAGAGAAAACACAGTTATTCAAATCAGGTGCATGTAACTCCAAAGGCCATCACCCACAAACTTAAAGCAGAAAGAAACATACTGGGAGCCAACATTTCATCTTCTCCAGAGGTTCCAAGTTAGAGCACAGTTACAAGAAATGGAAAGTTTAGAAGTCTTGGCCAAAAAACACGTCAGGAATGTATTCCTATCAGGCCCCAATGGTGATGCCAATACTCTATCCATTTACTAAAAGCTATTGTGGCTCACTAGGCAGTCAAAAGAAATAAAAGTACATAAGGGATGTACTCTTCAAGACAGGCTTTTAGTAACTTAAGTGCAGTAAAGTGACAGCGCACTCTTCAGAAACACTTGCATTAAACCCAAATTTTAGTTAAATAAAAAAAATCCCTCAACCTACATCACTGCAAACTTTCCTTCCAATACAAATGTGCTTTAATTCTGTTTCAGAAGGATGTCTCAGAATGAGACAGGAAGCAAGTCTGCCAGGTCGCTCAGCATATGACTTATTCTGCAACAGAAGATGAGAATGCAGCAGTTGTAGAGGCAGTTTTGTAAGCACTGGGCTTTGTCCTGAACTGAGACAGTATTCACAGTTAAAATATGTTCCCCAGCAATGATTTTCATTCACTGCTTATTTACATAGCTCATCTGAAGTGTCCAAATCCATTTTCCAACTTCGAGGTGCATCTTCCCAAGCAAATGCAGCAGGCTTAATTCTCCATTGCCCTGCAGCTTGCGCAGTCAGTTCTGCCTGTGAAAAGCGGTGGCAAGATCTAGTGCCCTGGTTCATGAGGATTTTACACACCTTCTGTACAGTTCTTTCACGGGGAAGGCACAAGAGTGATGCATGACTACACCAACCACGAAGCAGAAAAAGACTGGCCCAATATTTTACTGGCCGTTCCACAAGGGTGCGCAATATAATTCTCATTTTGCACCTGCAGATCTCAAATCAAACCTTACGCTAAGTTTCCAAAGGGCATTGTGCAGTCAAATGCAAGGACTTATTTTAGCCACCAAGTCTCTCATGTTTAACACATTCTTCTTCTCACTCTCCCTCAGTAACTTATAGCCTGGAGTAGATAGGAGCAGACACGATCTATTACAAAGAGCTTCCAAACTTGAAGGATTAGCCTGTTGTTGAAAACAAATTTGAAAAGTGGCCTTCAGTACGTACCAGCAAGTATAAACTTTCTTTGCTGTGTCGTGATTATTCCGGATGTGTCTACGCAGACTGTTGGAGGCATTAAATGAGCGTTCACACTGTCGACAGGGATATCTCTTCATAGGCTAGCAGAAGAACAGAAATATCTTTTAGTAACAGGGGGACAGAAGGCACTGACTGGATTCTAACATTCCCATGCTCTTCATCTGGACCTTACCTCTCAGGTGGAAAAAATCCCTCTTCCAGTGATAAAGATCACTGAGATTTTGGGGTCCCGCTTATACTCAAGCCCAACAGTTGGCTAATATCAGCACCAGTCGTATAAAAACCAGGACTAATTAAAGCACATGCATTTTTTTTTTTTCTAATGGGAATTGCATTAGCTGCTTCTTCTGTGGGCTCATTTCACCACAGGACGGTCTGCAGAATTAATTCAGTGGAAGGGCCCTTCTGCCCCAGAAGAAGGCAGGACCCCAGTGTGAAGTACAAGTCCACTTACCCTCCTCTCTCCTCATAATTCAGCACAATAATAGGGCAAGATGTTAAAGAGCATCAGATAGTCTCGCTTGTTATCCATGTATGATATCCACACCCCCCTACGCAACTCTGCCCTGTAACTAGCCTCCTCCTTTTCCTACAGTCCTGCACACATTTCTTTCAAAATCTTCTTAGACTAGTTTAATGAATACATGCATGTATTGAGCTTAAATATTTGGCAAATTTCATACTTCTACAGAACTCAAATGGGAAAATCCAGCATTCTCACCCTGCCCCCATCTTCTTTTCTTAATACTTATGAAGTGGCACAATCCAGCACTTCCCAAGTCAATTTAGAAGGAATCAAAGACCATGATCCAGATTTCCACAGCCTCTGCTCATGGGACTCCAGAAGGGTAACTCAGTGTATCAAACAAGAAGTCCTGATGACAAAGTACTAAGAAATCTGGCTGCACACAGTATCTTGGCCTATGTTCTGCCAGCGAGTAAGGATTAGCTTGACAGAAGTAGGTCAAGGTAACAGAAGGCTTGTGCTGGATGAAACCCACAAAAATGATTTACAGTTCTTATATAATGATAGCTCTGTGCACTGCATGAGTCTGTTACTCTTCCCCAGCTAGATGTCGCGATATCTACCAAACAATACATCACACAGAGGAACTGTATGTCCTTCTGTAACTTCGAGCGTAGATAGTTTAGAGCAGACTGTTGAACCAGCAAATGGAGAAGACAGGACTTTCCATCCGCTTACCCAGATGAGCCAAAGAGGAAGCCTGACATTAGGTACAGTGGGAGAAGAAACAGTAAAGAGGATGAGGTACGCAAGTTGTAGAGTATACGATCAAGGACAGAAAGTGTGCTTGCAACAGGCTACATCATTTTTTTTGTTCAGGCCCTGAGCCTCAGTGAGCTGGTAAACAGATTCTCAGTTTCTTTTTGCCCCAAATACTAACAATTTTCAGACTCTTTTGACAAAAATACCTTGTTACCCAGTTGAAATGTTTCATCTGAGTCCTTACCCTTCCATGACTTCTCTTCATGTGAGACACATAGGTTTCCCGATCGGGGATCCACTGTGAACATTCCTTGCAAGTCCAACCAGTTCTTCTCAGTCTGGACTTGGACTCGGGATTGTGTCCTTCCATCCTCATGTCCTTCCTTGGCAGAGGGGAGTAGGAAGTCCCGTTGGCTACCGACAGCTCCTTTGGTGGGGCATGAACCTGGTTCCTTGATGCCTTCTCAGATTTATGTCGAAAGTTTGAGAACTCCTCAGGATTTTGGGGGACTCCATGAACACCCTGGATAACAATAATAATGGAATCACACACAACATTTATATGTAACTCATACTATACACCTTTATTTATAAATAAATAACATTCATTATTTAAATAAATAAGCCCTGCACCCGCTAGAACAAGATGTTGATGTCTTACTCCCGCATATCCTCCCCTTTCTCCTTGAAGCTGGCTCCAGTGCTTTTCCCACTAAGAGATTTTCCCAAGAAACATGAAGCTTCTATTTATGTTTCCTGCATGACAACAGCAGCTCCTTGGTGCTGCCTGTTTTAACATTTTGGATGAGCTCTGACAACTCTGGTTAAAGAGGGAAGATGTAATGGAAGAGACATGTTAATTGTCATTACTTCAAGAGCCTAAGCTCTAAAACCAGAGAGCTTTGGTAAGCTCTGAATGAAATGTTTGCTGTTATCTTGAGGGCTCCAAAGCTGCTTCATCTTTGCTCAAGGGGTGGGAAGAGACAACAGGCTCTCTGTTTCTCCAACTCTGCTTTCTTCCAATTCTGCACCGCTTACCGCTATTTACATTTTCACAGTTCAAAACTTTGCTCCTGACAAATAAAAGCAACCATAAAGCCAGAAACCAGCCTTATAAGGAATACGTCTCCAGGCTCTTGGTTGTTCAACAGGCCACAATCCAAAGTCCCCCAAAAAGTTATTTTAAGAAAGACAATTGAACATAAGGAAAATACCCCAGAAACGAAGAGCTGTGGGAAAGCAAAAGCAAGTAAAACAGCAACATACCAAAGAAATCTCCAGAAACTCGCCCAGGAACAACAACAGTTCATCCGCACAAAAGGATAATTTAGAGGTTTAATTGTGCGCAGAAAATAATAATGGGTAAAGTTTCAATACACGCAGGCCCCGGGCCTTTGGAAGTCTTTCTGTGGGTTAGACAGCAAACAAATTTCAAAACACAAGGTCTCATCTGAGAAGCCTGTGTGTTTTGCACCTGATCCAGCTGATGTCCGCAGAAGCTCCTTCATGCAATGGCAGGGCAACAACAGCTGCTCCCCACCACTGCCACCTATTTAGGGCAACACGAACACTCCACCCTTCTCCCCATCTGGAAATCTTCAGAGTGTTTTCTGAGCAAAGAGTACATTAGTATCCATTACTCCATTTTTCCTGTTATTATCCCACTGGTGGTGGGGGGAGGAAAGGAGCACAGAAAAATGAACTGACTTCTCTGCAGAATCAATAACAGGAACCGGAGCTTTTAACTCCTACTCTTACGCTTCAACAACGGAAAGCCAGGAAAGATGAGAAGGCACACAGTTTCTTTATTTTGCTTGTAGGCACACATTCGACAGCACCTCCTATAAACTCTGTATTGCATAAAGGATCTGACAGGAGAGGAGATGGGCTAGTGCAATTGCTACCGTGCCACAGCCAAAAAGCCTTCTTCAACTACCACCTCAAAGAGCTGTCGATGCCTGAATACAGCCTCACGGTTAAAAGACAGAAGTTTTACAGTGGAGATGTCAGGGTGCTGGTGCACAAACTGCTGCAGGCAGGTCCCCGGGGGTGGGATTTGCAAATGAGTCCAAACAAGCGGTGTACCTCAACTCACGCCCTTCTTTTAGCATTAGAGCTGAATGCCTCTTTGAAGGTCCCAGCCTTAATCTCAACTCTGTTTTCCTAGCTATAATACAGGAAGATTAGCAATCATCAGCTTCACAGGAGGGCTTCAAATTTTAATTCATTACTGCCTGCAAAGCAGTTCCAGATTTGCAAGTTAAAGGCATGGGGAAGAGAGCAAAGTAGTTTTGAATGGTTTTTGCTTTTAGGAGTAAGCTAACGAACTTCTGGTTTTTAAGTGTAAGTATAAACAAAACAAGTCACTGATTAAAACAATTATGTCACTTTTTTCCTAATCAAAGGCAAATAAGTCTTTGCAAGCTCTGTCTTCAGAATGCCACCAAGAAATCTTCCGAGAGGATTTCCACAGCAGTGTTAGACACTGTACATAGCAACATACTGACTAAGACAACAGAAAAATGCAGGCTCATACATTTATGGGATAATCAGACCTGCGAGTCCTCACACATGTCTCACTAGAAACCACCACCAAATGGACAATAGCTGGCTTTTCATGTGTATAAAAGAGCGATGAATGACAGCGAGATTACTGCAGTGCTTATTGCAATATGAGCTGTCACTGAGGGAAGGCAGGTTTGAAGCACTCTCCGGACCACCAATTCCACCGAGTTTTGGGGTTGCACACAACTATCCATTTCAGACCAACTTCTGGAGCAGCCTGTGTGGTGCCAGCATGGACACACACAAGGCAGGGGTCCCACCTCCTGAAGGCTGGCATCTCCAGGGCTATCACTTCTGCCTCCGCCACTCCCCGCTTGCAGTCTGTTCTGCAGGCAAGAACACTTGCCTGTTCTGCAGGCAAGTGGAGCAGCCAGGGAAGCGGGGCGTTAAATGCCATGCGGCCTCTCTCAGAGGCAGCTGCAAAGGGGCCAAAGCTCTCTAGGCAAGCAACCAACGAAGAGAGATATTCAGCTTTCATTCTATAAATTGAGTAACACTATGGCCAGAGAACACTTCTGTCTGTCTGTCTAAAGATAAAGCTCCCACCCCGGTTCAATCACTTCTTTGGGTTTAATATAGAACAATTAAAAATCAAAAATATTTACCCTTAGAAAACAAGCTTTTGTCATGAGGTTAAATTACATATAGATGAGAGTAACTGCCTGCATTATTACCAACTAACACAAAATGCTCCGCTGATGTTTGCAGATAATACTGTGAATCATTATAGTGTATTTATCCACTAATGAATTCCTGAAGCACCTTCCACTCCTTCAACCAATTTCATCACACAGTTGATGCAAACTCTCCGTGAACTCGAAAAACAGGACCTTGTGTCAGTAAGTGGTGGGAGTTACCTACCTTAACGTGCTGCATTAACTGCTGTTTCTGCACATATACCAGCTGACACTGTGGGCACTTAAACACTTCCACTAACAACTTGTTGGTGTTCTGCTGGAAGTGCTCTTGGAGCAGCTTCTTCCTGTTAAAGACTATCTCGCAAGAGCATTTGTAGATCACCCTGGAACAATTGAAAAAAGTAAACTCAGTCCCTCTTTGTTAGTTATCTTAAGAAGACAGTGGAAAAAGTTAACTTCAGAAAGGGATGGGCTTCTGAGGAGGGCTGTGCTCTCAATGCGTTGTCAACACACCCCACGTGGACAACTGAACCATTAACTCAACTGGGAAGAACAACAAAATGCCTCAGGCACACACCACAGCTTTCTAAACATAAGTTTACTGTTATGCAGATGCATTACTACCTACG
>Ga0065711_1047358_pt1 | contig 12374 bp, 7 predicted proteins | sample Hoacrofraction12_FD_59098 | JGI IMG/M metagenome (GOLD analysis project Ga0065711, IMG submission 59098) | Hoatzin crop microbial communities from Cojedes, Venezuela - Epithelial fraction 12 v2 (version 2) | ecosystem: Host-associated > Birds > Digestive system > Esophagus > Crop | place... | reverse complement strand
GGGGGGGCGGGAGGGGGGGGGGCGATGCTCTTCTCATCTTACAAGAGCTGTATCAGTGAGGGGGGGGGTTGTACTTGTGCGTACAAATAATAAAATGGGAACATCTCTGCGTAGATGGGACCGTTTATTTTGAAAATAACAGCTGATACTGGCCCTCCTCTAGTACCTTCTGTAGCCTTTGTTTGTCTGCCACTTTCCAGCTTACTGTGCAGTGCTGGTGTTGGAATGTAGCAGCACTTCTGCTAGGCTGTAGCCCCGCTGGTCTGACCCAGCGCGGAGACACTTGCTCTCGCATTTAACCTTCGTTTCAATGGACGTGTATGTTGGTCATAGGGTAGCGGGAAGCTAAATAGTGTTGCTCTGTTTCTTTTGTAGTTACAGGGGCTTGTCTCCATGTATTACGTGTGCTACAGATACTAGTACATTTCCATTCATTTTACATGTAGCATCCACATGTCAGGGTTGGCTTTTTTTTTTTTCCCCTAACTTGGCTTAACTGCAGGAGCTGTAGTAGACTTCTCAGGTGAGTCCTCTAGTGGAGAAATAGAGCAGCGGGGAGATGAAAAAAATCTGGTGACATTGCTGCACCGCCTCTTGGAACAGCGTTTGCTCTGACAAAACACGCTGCTTTTGGCCTTGGGCTGTCAACATGAGATTTTTTTTTTAATTGTTTTTTCCCCACACCACTCTCCGTTAGTGTATAAGCCTTAGGTAAGGCGATGGGGTGCTTTTTGTGTACATGCTATTGATGTGGGAGGTGCATTATGCCATGCAGACACTATAAATGCAGAGCAGGACAGAAAGCGTAGCAAATCTGACATAATGCTGAGACACAAATAAACTGATTACTCTGAAAGGATGCCATGGAGTGCTCTCTGGTGGAAAGGATCTTTGGTTTCTAGGATCTGAGCACAGAGACACAGGGATAAGCTTTTAGCTCTAAGATGCTTCTAATAAGCATTGATGCACTCGGGATTGAACATCTGCAACCTTTTCCTCTTTGAAGTTTGACACTCTAGTACATTCTCTCCTGATAGGTGTATCTTAAGGTATTTTTTAGCTCTGTGATTACGTTAAAACACTGATGTTTTGGTTCAGGTGTACTGCTGTTTTTAACCTACCATTGTTGTAACTCTAAAATTTAGAGTGTCTGTCTCCAGGTGCTGGGTTTTTTTGTTGCTGTTGATGGTCCAGCAGATCTAGGTGCTTATTTGTGTTCCTGTATCTTGCTACTGCTGCCTTCCTTGTGTAGTGAGAACACTTGAAAAAAATTTCTGTAGTGGTTATATGCCACATGGTGCTGCTCAGTACTAGCAGAGGGGTTGCTCTAATGACCCCCATAGCAATGCATAATCTTGACTGTAAAGCTAACTTAAACTACTCAAAACATGGAAACCTGAATATGGGGCTAATAAAACAGTGTGAAATTAGAGTGACTACGTAACTCCTTCCTGCAGAAGCTCATGTACAGTCCTGAATAAATAATATTGCTTCTTATCACTAATGCTTCCTGGTGAAGCTACCCCAGGCAGGTGTTCACTGTCCCGCCATGTCAGTCCCTCTGCGTGGTGGCTGTGTGCTCCAGTGCCTACTCTGGTCTGAGGCTTGAGCAAGTGCTGACACTTCTCTTGGTGTCTGTGGCATCTTTCCTCATCTCTGACAGCTCCCCAGCCTTGCAAAAAAAATGAAAGTAAGCCCCTGCTGCTTGGCTTTCTTGTGCTTTAGGGCTGCTGTTAACTCCTGTGCGCTCCCTGGCAGCTTGAGCACAAACCTCTTCAGAGCTACAGTCTGGTAGAATTTCATGGCTCTCCTCAGAGACAAACTTGTGATTCTGTGGGGTTCCCCCCTTCCCCAAGTTTTTTAGTAGTTGCCTCCACGTTTTTGTAGATCTAGGCAGAATAGATACCTTAAATTAATTTTTGTTGCTTTAAATTCCATTGCTCCCTAGCACTGCTTGTGTTCAGTTCTGGGATCCCTCCTCATTCTTTTCTTGCATGTGGCTTCTGTTGTGAACCGTGGAGTTTGTTGGGCAGCTGGTCTCCTCCCCAGCCAGCTAGACTGGCATGGTTATGGGGCAAGCACGACCCCTCGGTCCTGCCTGGTGTTCCCCTGTCCCCTTGCTTCTTGGCAGACTTCCTCAGAGCCTCTTCAGCTTTCCTTTTGTGTCTCAAAAATGCAACACCCAAGAGCTTGGGGGGAGGGGGAGAAGGGGGAAAACTTTTACTTTCAGACTTTGTCACCAGTTGTCTGCATGTGCTTTTAACAAAAGCTTGTGACTTTATTCTGAAGTCAAAGCTGAGCAGCCATTCTCTGCCCTATCTTGTGGGGAGCGTATGATCAGGTAATTGACTTGCACTAGAAATACCGTATTTGTAAATTGCCTGTGGACAGAGTTCTGGATCAGCAGAGACCCCAGTCAGTGACTCTGAGGAAAACAATAATAAACCCCCCTAAAACCCCACTTCCAAAATAAATAAATAAAAACCTACTTCTTGGTGGTATTGCTGTATTTGAAGAGTAGCTGCAGTGAGGGACGTGGATTGTGTTATTCTGCGCGTGAGTATATGGAGGAGATGCTTTGGGAAAAGAAAGGTATGCGGTCAGTGAAGTAACTTGAACTTACTTTGGAAATAATGAATATTGCCCACGTGTGTGGCTTTCTACACTCCAGCATGCAAATAACGAATAGTGTGGTGAGCTTGGAGAGTCTGATAGCAGGCTTGTTATCAGTAGGGTACACATGTATGTAAACAACACATGGCCTGCCCTCAAGATCCCAAGTCAAAGACTGCAGTTGTGGTGGAGGTAGAGGTGCAAGATGAAGACGTAGCTGTTCATGCTCTAAACTTTACTATTCATAGGAAAAGATGAATTTCTAATTATTTCTAACTTTCTCCCAGGAGAGTCATCTTCAGCTTTCAAGCGGGGTGATTGTCGCAGAGCAGGACCTTCAGCAGGAAAGGGTAGCGACCCGCTAGTGAATGAGCAGGACTTGTCGCTTGCTGGAAGTTGTTGCTGGAAGTTGGTGCTGCTTCTTCCTACCCTTCTTGTCTTGGCAAGACTCCCTTGAGAGCCTGGGGAAGGAAGTGGGGGGGGGGGGAAGGGAAGGAAGAGCTGGAAATGGCTTCCTATTGCTCTGATGCTGTTTTGCAGAGTGACCACAGGGCGGCAATGCGAGACACCCTCCAAGGAAAATTGGCAGCCTGGGGAACCTAGGACAGACAGAGAAGGTGGCGGTATTCCCGTGCTGTTCTTGCTGCTGCTCGACTCTGGCGAGCTGGGACACCCGTCTTCAACAAAACAACTTTGTAACTGGAACTGAAGTGAACGGACAGTTTGAAAATACTTTATATTATTTTACTAAAAACGAGGAAACATATCAATATTTTACTACTAGCATGCTCTTCTCCCGCACTTCACCTGTAACAAAGGACCAGTACATAGTATGTGTCATAGTCTAAAACCTGGTTACCTTGTTTCGGCAAATACCCGGACTAGGGGACCCGTCCACCCACCTCTGTAATACTACAGTGACTCTGGGCTCTGAATTTGACTGGCGTGTTCACACAGTGCAACTTGTTTTCAGCATCGGTTTGTTGCCTTTGGAGTGGGTTGCCATGTTGCAGAAATTCCCTACCTGCTGTGGAGATCGTTAGCTATTTTAGGAAAGCCAAAGTAATGGGCAGTAGTGTTGCTTGACATCTTGACAATTATGCTTGGTTGCTGTGTAGGCAGCTGCAGCAATTGGGCTTTTGATACCTTAGTTGCTAGGAGGGAAGAGGAGGGAATGAAGAGGGCAGTAAGGAGACAGATTCTGGCTTTATTTTCTTTCTTTTCTGGTGACCCTACCTGTTCTTACAGTTGAATTGTGTATCTTCCCTGCTCCTCTACCCTACTTCACAGGTTAAAATGACACAAAAGTTTTCCTCCATTTGCTTTGACTTTTTTAGTAGGCTGAAACAGGCTGTTCTTTGCCATATTATGCCTAGCAGGGAAGGACCCATGTGTCGAGGGTGGTGCTGGAAAGAAGACCAAAGGGTTGGTACTAAAAGACAAGATTAGAAAACAACAAGGTGTAGTGTTGACTCTCCTGCAGGAGTCAGCTTTTTGTTCTCTGACTTAAGCATTTCCATAAGAATAACTGGATTTTTAAGTGTTTGGTACAGACAGCATTTGAGAATGGTACTCTCTTGACTGTTGTTTGCCACTTTTCAGTCTTAAGACTTGAGAGTGTTTCTCTTCTAAGTTTCTGCCAAGCGTGGGATATTTGCCTGGCTTGGCTGTCGGGGGCAGGTGGAGGATTATCTTACTTTCTACAAAGTAGTTTAAGCCTTTTTATAGCAGGTAGTTGTTAGCCAGGTGAATTTAGTGAAGTTGTCCAAAGTATACTAAGTTGATGGCACGAATAAGGACCTTGAAAGCCTCTTTGTTTATACAGGCTTCAGCAGTGTATTGAGTGATGTGAGTGTAATGGGATGACCGGGTTAACTCTGCCACTCTTGTTCCCAAAGCTGTCGAGCTGCAAGCCTGAGCGCTGAGGCAGGACTGTGGGCAGGCCCTTGTGTCCATGCTGGGACTGGCAGACTTCAGAGGGATTTAGCTAGCCCCTCTTCGGTGGGCAGGAATGGCGGCTTAACCTTTAAGATACGACTTTTTCTCTTTGCCTCTGTTACACACTTAGCAATGAGCTCTTCTCTGTTGGCTTTGTATCTCTCCTCATTTGCTCACTGTGCATATGTATACATATGGATGCATCGTGTATATGAACAGGGAGATGCTTGTAAACTTCAGCATGAGAGCAGATGGTCTGTCCTTTACATCTTGAAAAAGAAGGAAGGAGAACTGGTTGTGATAAAATAGCATTATTGCTCTTCCTCAAAAATGAATGACTCTTTTAAAGATGTCCATTATATCACTTAGGCTAAGCTGCAGAATTATCAAGTATGAATGTGTGTGTAAGTATTTGCTTCTAATACATCATACATACTATATTTTGTGATGATGGAAGTTCTTGCTTTCTTTACATATTCTTTCAGGAGCTGATTTCTCCAGTTCCCTTGTTACTGAGTGATAATGCTGGCAATTTCAACCTAAAAATTACCTTGGTGATTGTTGATTATTGATCAAGTAACTTGTCTTGCTTTTTGTCAGACTCCAGCCAGAACGGGCTGCTAGTTCTTTGAGCCTGCCCAGACCTGCTCTACTACAAGTCTGTGGCAGTGTAAGAGCTGCTTATGTGGAAGCAGTTGCTTGGCAGAGCTGTGTATACCAGCCTCTCTGCTGCTTATCTGAGGGCAGCAGGAACAACTGGGCACCCAGGTGGTTCCCTCTGAAGCCACCTGCCCAATGGACCAGCAGGAATATCTATGGTGTGCATTCTGTAGAAGAGCTGATAAGATGATGAAAGGGAGATGGATGGGCAAAGTACAGCTTGTTATGTAGAAGCAGGACAGGAAAGATGGGAAGTAAAACCATGGAAAATAAGGCAAGTTCTGTGTAAATGAAGGACCTGTACTGTGGGAGCGCTGGTGCAAATACTGGTGCTGGAAATGAGATACTACAGAAATGCATCACTCCTGGTAGGATGAGGGGAGGAGAACAAGCAGATGGTGTAAAGGGAGGGTCATGAACCCTAGCAATAAGAATGTGAGGAACTACAGAAGAGCTATTTTTCTGCTATTTCTCACGTCTTTTAAAATTCTGGTTTGTCCACTTGCAAGCCAGTCTTTGTGCTTCAGTTATGCAAATATCTAAGGAATACTAATTAAAAACAAAGGTACATACAGAGCATGAATACAGGAGGGGAATGGGTTCAGTGGAGTTCATGTGTTTGAGACTATTAAAAAAGAGAAATCAATGTTTGGTAACTCAATGCAGGTAGTTACACAGCTTGATGTAGAATAGTACCAGTTGTTTTGTATCAAAGATAACTTTAAGCTTCATTTGAGTGTCTGAAAATCCCCAAGAAGGATCAGAAATGTCACAAGAGCACCTAGCAGTCTAGGAAGCTTGGAGGGCCTCAAACATAAACTGTAGGTTTATGTATGACCCAGAAACTTTTGTCTCACCTTTCATTAAAACTTTTGGTGCTTCATGTTCTTGGAAAGACTGTGGGCAGCCTTAAAGGTGATGGGAACTTGAAGTCTCAAATAAGCTTAATGAGTCTGGTTTTGTTCCCCCTAGAAATTCTAGGAAAGAATTAGAAAGAATTTCTTGCTAGTATTTTGCGTGGTTGTGTGGTGCCTGACACTTAAACTACTCCTTTGTCATTCCCCGAGTAATTTCTGAAGTCTATACTCTCCTAGCCACGATCCTCTTCAAATGGGGTGAACCAGCACATTTTTCTGGGCTAGGAGTATGCCACTTACCTCAGTTACTAGTGAATGGTGATGATAACAACCAACTGGATCATGTTTTTGTACCTTGCAGCTAAAGAAAAAGGTCATTTTCAGTAGTGGCAGAAATTTTACAACACTTTCTGATGGCATGATTCTAACAGTGATAACGTTTGTCCTCTACATCCAGAAAACTTGATTATGTGGCCCTAAATCCTCTACAGAAATAAAATACTTGCGTGTTAATGCTTTTTTTTTTTAACCATTTTCTTGCTGTTGTGCTTAGGGACTAAGTAATTCTTCAGACTAGTTTAGGTAAATAGTACTTGCCAGTGGCTGTGAACATGTTTGTGCTTCTGAGCTTTAGGTTGCCGCAAGAAGGAATTTGGGTCTTCAGGCTCAGTGTCCGTTCCTCTGCAGCTTCCAGCTTAGCATGTCAGCTGACATGTTGACACATTTACCTGGCAAGGAAAATTCTGCCTGATGCTGTGTGATGCCAGAATCTTCTAGTTTTTGCCATCTGCTGGAGGAGACACCCCATCCCACCTCCATTAAAATGGTTTGCTTTCCCCTCTTTGCTCTGTGGTGCTCTTTGCTTAGTTATTGTTGACCATGTGCCTTCTCGGTACCCTCTTTCCTCTTCTGGTTCCAGTTCCTGTGTAGAAGGAAGAATGTCGTCTGTCTGCAGTTGCGAAGAAAAGCATGGTTTCCTTGCTGAGGGATGGAGCTGCTGTCCTGACAACCTGTCTTTGGTAGTCTCCGGTAGTCTGTGTTATGTCAGAAGCGTTAATGACTGTGTTCATTTGCCTGGGAAGAGTGGCACAGTTCCTCAGTGATGCTCAGCAGCAGTTGTACTTTCTGCTTTTTTCAGAGAACCCAGATAACATCTGTCACCGGTGTAAACAAGCTGATTCTTTGGGCTGACAAGGGAAAAAGGAAGTACGTATATTCTTTAAGCTAAGTCAGTTTTGCTTGGACTGATGAACTGGTCTTTCCTAAGACCTGAGTAGGATGACTACAGTATGCCTAGGTAGGCACAGAGTAGGTGGTCCTTCTTTCTGGTGTCTCTTTGTTTTAACAAATAAAAAGGAACTTTCTACTGCTTCCCTTCTGTCGAGTTGTCTGCCTGCCCGCCACCCCCTGGCTGTTAGCAGTTTTCAGAAGAACAGTGGGGTGCAAATAGTCCGCTGTTACTGACGGAGTGCTGGGGACTGATCTGGGGGAAAGAAACTATCCAAATATGAATGCCACAGGCAGTGGCATGAAGTGGCTTGCTGAGGCACTGCTAGCAATGCAGGTTTTGGAAAATAAGCTACCTTCGTCTTGCTTTGCAATTCAGCAGTACTGGAGTTTCTGTTGTGTTTACAGAGTGCTGAACGAGCACTGCAATAAAGTTGCATTCTCTTTCTTCTGCTCTTCCACCTGCCAACCTGTGACTTGATAGGTGTATACACTTGGGATGGGGGGACGAATGGTTAGAAACAAAAGCAACAACTACATTGATCTACTACTCTCACAGTGTCAATCACAGTGCCTTACAGTACTCCAGTTACTGGTGCTATAATAGTCTGCAGCAGCATTATATTTCTAACTGGCAAATAAGAGTGTAGTTCACTGTTTCTTCTGCTGAACTGCGTGCTGTGAGGTTACTTATTTCTCTCATGTCTCCTTCAGCAGTCCTTTAGAAAAGAGTTGAGAAGAATGTATTGCGGAACAAGCTTCTTTTTCTGATGCTGCTGTAAAATGAAGACCAGAACTGGAGTGATTCCTGAAACCCCAGACAAAACAGAAGTGCATTATGTGTTCATAACAACTCCTTTGTGTGACTGACTTGAACCTTGCACCTCAAATTGGACTTTTATGGTAGCAATGATTTATAGAGTTGCCTCTGCAGTGCCCGTGTTCTCCAAGGCCACCAGAAGTGTCCGTGCGGTACCAGTTTGGGGCAGCAGACCACATGTGGCAAGCAGGCTAGTCAGGTCGCTGCTGGTTCAGGTAACTTGTAAATGTGGTATTCTGCTGCTGCAGCCTGTTGAGCTGCTGGCAATGCCAGTCTAGACTTTAACTCAAAGTGTTTATTAGGTGCTACAGGTGAAGTTCTGCCTCCGAGCTTTCCAGATTACCACGACATACCCCATTTGTCTCAGGTGGGATTCCTGCCCGGCTCCACTGTCCAGTCTCTTGGTTTGCAAGGGAAATTCCTGAAACTGCGGTCCTGGATGTTCAGGGCTATGTTGAGCAGCTGGCAAGGATAGGCCATGCTTTCTCAAGGGCCTGTACTATGTAAGGATGAGCTGATATGTATCAGTTATTCCATGAAGAACATGTGTGCTCATTTTTTTGTGTTCTGGAGTGTTGCAATAAATGGAATGAAGCTTTTTTTTTTTCTTTTTTTTCTGAGATAGGCTACCTCAGATAAGCTTGTGTTTACTGCAGAGCAGTAGACAGGTAGGAACTTGCATGTCCATAGCAGGTAGCCTGCAGTGTGAGCAGGCCAGACAACACACTTGAGAGGTTGAATGTTGTACAGGCCTGCTCAAGGCACAAGACTTATTCTCTTTTTTCTGGGAGTGAGGTTAAGATATTTCATGTAGGTATCGAGCCTGGCAATCTGGGTACATTTCTTCCCTGCAAGTGAGTTGTTCAGTATGATTTAATATACCCCTGCTTGAAGAAGGGGGGAGTGAAGAAAAACGTTGTTTCTAAGAAAGAACCTCAAGACTACTTCAGAGTGTATGAACAAAGTGAAGTACGTACTTAGTTTGCTAACAAATGATAGCAGTGGACAGTGCTGTGTGACATGTGGGCAACTGCATCCTCAAAGCATTGGTCATTGGGACTGACTCTTTAACTGCCATAGAAAAGGGAAGTCAACTGGGAAACTTCCTGTCTGCTGAGAAGAGAAATTGACTGAGCAGAAAACAAGTAGTTGCTTTGGGGCTGGAGCGGTTTGATTCTGGCATATTTAAAGACTGGTCTTATTAGAAAAGAACTGTGGAGAAAGTTTTCCTTTAAAGCAATCATACAAATTTCTCCTAAAAATCCCACCCTAAATCTGCTTCACATTATCTAATATCTCTTCAGGGAATTGCTTGAGACTTTCTTTTTTTCCTGCAAGGACAGGCTGCCTGTTGGAGAGACATATGCATTGTTTCACCAAAGCTGTAGCTCTCTGTATTCAGACAAGAGAGAAACACATTGTTTTGTGTCTTTGATATGATCCAGCCAGAAAACAGCCTTAGGGAAAAAAATTCAGAGTCCTTGGCAGCAGCGCTGTCTTTCTGTCTTTTTCTTTTTTTTTTGTCAGTGCCACAATGTATGCTGCTCTAATAACCTGAGATTTAACTCGCATGGGGCGTCTCAAAAGTCCTTCTTAAGACTTGAGGTCGCAACTTGCTGAAAGTTCAGAGGGACGAGTCTCGTTTTCATAATGAAAAAAAGTTCCAGGGTTATTTTAGAATTAGGTCTAATAAGAAACTGGTACAAGAAGCTACTTTAGTACAGTAATTTAGTGACAGTGCAGCAGATTTGTAGCGGCTACTGAAAACTTTCCACCTTCCTGCTCAAGTAAGCTGAACCCTGCAAAATTCAAATGTTGATTACAAAGGTAATGGTTCAGGTCTCTGGAGACTGATTATGTCAAATGCGTGGTCTGGCTGTACTTTCTGGTGGAAAATGCTCAAGAAACTTCACGTATTTTTTGTTTTGATTAGAATGAGCCCATAGTAGTCTGGCAAGTATTCTAACTGAGAAATGTCACAATTGATTCAAGGGCAGCTGCATGTTCTACTTACACGCTTTTCAGAGGGATTGAACAAGCTTGTAATAGTGGTAGTATTATTGGGTACTACTATTGGGTAGTGACTATGAGCTGGGTATCTCTTGTATCAAATAGACATAGTTTTAACGTATTTTTGTTATTTATGCAAATTCCTGTACAGTATAGTTTTGCAAGGTCAATGATTAATGTACAGGGAAGATGTTGGGAAGTGAACTAAAGTTCAAGTTAAGCATTTCAGTAATGGAGCAGGATAGTAGTAGAGGGAAAATATTGGTTATTACTATTTCTCTAGCTTGCCCGTTATTCTAATTTTCTGTATGGTAGTTTTTCTTCTTTCTGCTGTGTCTGAGTAAAATCTCTTCTTCCCCTTTCCTTAAAATATTTATGGTTTTGGTATAAACACTGTAATGTAGTTGCATTTGAAAATTCAGCTGGATGTAATGAAAGATGCAACGCTATTGAAGTGTTACTGATAAGTGCTTAAAACTAAGAATAGTACATTATACTTGTATCTGATGGTGTCATATGATCTGAAGTGTTTATAATTTTGTGTTGGATTAAACTAATAGACCATTTAACTTCAGCTGCATTGGTGGGTGGGGATAAATGTGAATTCTTCTATGGAAGGATTTAAAATACATCTGTGGTTTGAGGCTTAAGAGCATGGTAAATTTAGCACACTACTGTACTCAGTCCATTTTGTGCCATGTCTCCATAGTCTCTCTTTATTGGCTGTAACGCCAGCAGAATGAATATCTGTATTCTCGTGTGGGTTTGTGGTGGTGGTGGGGAACCCTCATTATCATTTTTGATTCTAAACTTCTCTTGAAAAACAGCCAACTTGTACAAATAACATGATTGTGAATTTCTCCTTAAGGCTGAAGTTGTGGTTTGCTCTAAGCTTTCTTTATTAAAAAATACATCTGCCTTAATGAGAAGTGCACATTCTTACATCAGCACTATTGCTGCCTTCAGTAATGCGCAAAGTAAGGCAGAGGCAGGAGTGTGTGCATTTTCAACCTTAACTATATAGGTTTTGCTATGGTCTATCTGAGAATTGATAATTTTTTTTTACTCTTCTTTAAACAAAATGAATATGCTACAGAGATGCTAAACAGCAAACCACTCAAACTAGAATATCTGGGTGTTTGTATTAATCACAGATGAATGAATAGTGAAATGTGAGCTTCAGCCTAGTGCCAAAGCACTTCTGCAAGTGAAGTGGAAGCGGGAATACCTGAAGCTGATGCTTGTAAGACTTCTAAAGGCCGTTAGACCTTATGGTCAGAAAAAAGATCCAGTGATTTGTTTGTTTGTTTGTGTGTGTGTCTCTGTCTACGTTGCCTTTACCAGTGGGTGGGAAGGAGGAACGGAGTCAGACCCTGTTCCTTATTCTTATGTAATAATCCTGAATACTAAAGATTGTGTTCTGATCTTTAGACTAAACTGGTTCTTTGCTTGTATCTTCTCTTCCCTTGCTGTGCCTGTTCAGTGTAGGAAGTGGAAGAATCTTATCTCCAGCACTCTCTAAACCCATTAAATGGTTTTGGTTGGGTATAGGTAAATGATACCTCCCAAGGCGTAAATAGCAGATAGGAGCATCCTACCTCCATGGCACAGGTAGGAGCCAGTGTGCAGCCCTTCAGTGCCCCTGCCTTTCCCACCTATCCAGTTGTCTGCCAGCAAGTCTTTTTATTATCCCCTTGCCTCCACTTTGAGCACTTCAGTCCTGCTTGCCTGAATGAGTGCCTGTTTCCTGACGTACTTGGGTAGAATTGGGCGTTCAGGAATAGAATGGCAGGGTGTGCTTTGCCTCAAAACCTTCTGCCCCTGATGTTAGTGATCCTCTTCATTATTGGATGCGAATGGACAATGCTGAGAGCAGCGCTTCCTGGCATCCCAGCAACTTGACTGCTACAAAAATCCGTCCATTTTTTCCTACTGTGCCTAGAGTGCTCCCAAAAAACCCTGAAACCACCTGAGTGCAGCTATCAAAAGGCACATGGCAGACAGAGATACCCTGGAGCTGGATGTCAGGTGTATTGATTGTCAGGTGATTGAATGGGACTTCTTCACTTAGATTAAATGGGGTATGTATGAAAAGCTTTCATAGTAAAAAGTAACCTTGTGATCATCTGTACCCCAGGTGCAAACTGGTCTAAAACCTGCGGAATAACCTTGATTCATCAGCTGATCTTAAATTTATTGTTGACAGCTTTGTGATTTTTTTCTTTTTTTTTTTTTTTTTTTTTTTTTTT
>Ga0065711_1047357_pt1 | contig 12375 bp, 6 predicted proteins | sample Hoacrofraction12_FD_59098 | JGI IMG/M metagenome (GOLD analysis project Ga0065711, IMG submission 59098) | Hoatzin crop microbial communities from Cojedes, Venezuela - Epithelial fraction 12 v2 (version 2) | ecosystem: Host-associated > Birds > Digestive system > Esophagus > Crop | place... | reverse complement strand
TTTTTTTTTTTTTTTTTTTTCTAAATACACGTCTGTGTGCAGGATTAGAGTGTCCTTGAAGCCATTTTCTTTCTGGAGTGTGTACTCCACCGCGGTGCTCCAGTTCTTGACCTGCACCCCGGCTGTATGTGTCTTGTTTGCCAGATCCTTGCTGAGGAGCAGCACCGCTCGGTCCATGGAGGGCTGGCAGCTGGGGAACGGCGGCTGTGTGCCTTTGCCAGCTGGCTGGTCAGCTGAGGGACAAAGACAATAGCTTATCTATGCTTGCTCTGGTCAGGTCCCAAGACATTCTTGTCCTTCAAGACTGGCATGACTCTTGGGTGAGAGCCAATTTTCATCACTGTACTGCTGAGCTATGTACATTTTGCTCCTTTTAGCTACAGATATTTATTATTTTTCCATAATTTCACTTTTATTTGTGGTGATCATCTAAACCACTGCTGCCTGTTTTCTGCATTGCTAGCTACAGGCAGTTAAACATAAGCTATTGTCAGTTCAGTTTACCTAAGCTGCAGCATTATTCTCTCAACCTCTATTTATTCTGTGGAGACCTCATTGCCTACACATCTCTAAACTGTCTGAACACAAAAGAAAATAAAGAGCTAATCTAGGCGGAAGTCCTGTCAACCAAATATCTGTGCTTAATGTTTATGAGATACTCATCTAAGAAGTAGCTGCAGGGTTTTTTTAAAAAAATAATTGCACACTTATCCATACCTAGTGTTCAAAAGTCCAGGTTCATTGGTTTTTTCCTTTGTTTTTTTTTTTTTTTAATTTGTTAAGCTCCATAGCTAGTGAGAGAGGTGAACTAATTAAACAAATTAATGAGCCCTACCCATACCAGATCAGATCTCTGGAAATTTTTGCAAGCTGAACAACAATCAAGCTGAACGTTAGGATGTAAATGTTGCTAATTCGATGAACAGCAATGAGCAAGGAGAAGGACATATGGGTTATTGTCTGCTATCAAGTTATGCTAGAGATTATTAATGACTGATTATTATTTGCTAGGTTTCAAATTGCTCCAAGAGAGTACATAAAACTGCCACTGGGTTACATATTTAGATTTTAGGATTATTATTCCAACTGGACAACTTGGAGTGCAATTATAATCTTTGTCTCGCTTTCCATCTCACCATGGTAACACAAATTACGTGGCAAATCTCTGTACTTCTAAATACTTTGTTTTGTGAGCACAGTCTGTTTATGTCAGAGACAATATTCTCAGCCTTTACACTGTACAAAATTCACAAGCAATTAATTCAGCACAGACTTCTTACAGTCCAGTCATGATGGTTCCCTAGCAGCCTATGAACAAGCTTTTCATTTGCTCTAAGATTTCCAACAGATATCCCTCTAATATTACTGGAGGTGACTAATCATTCTTGATTAGAGGACAGCAATTGCCTTCTAGTCTAGAACTCTGGAAGATGGCAAGTGTTTTCCTAGGGTTCTTTGGATAAGGAAAGAAGCTTTCATCCTGGAGTACTTTGGCTCAGCATAATTGATTTTCCTAGGGCATCTTAGAGATGCCAGTGAAATTTAAAAGATGGCAAGTATGGTGAATTCCTAAAATTGGACCAAGCACTACTGCAAGAAAATCTGGAAGAAATGGGATATATTCAATTACTGCCAATTTTCAAGAAATTAAAGAAAGACAGACAAAAGAGGGAGAAAGAAAGAGAAGACTATATGCACATATGAAGTTTCAGAAACTTCAGTTTCACAAAGTCATCTTATCGTGAAGAGAGCCCCAAAACAAACAAATCAAACTAGGCAAAACCGGGAAGGAGACACAGGCTATCGTAGCTGGTTCACAATGAAAGTAGGAAGGCAAGATTTTTCTTTCACTCAGTGGAATTCATCACAAATTCCTCAAAAAAAGTTATCACAGTGTTTGCCTGGCCCTCGGTCCTAAGTCATCTTTCATTCTACGAAGGCACCATGGTGTGAAATGTCAAACCAACATCCCAGAATCTTGGTTTGTGTTTTATTTCCAGCCACTACTAACATGCCACATAATGCTAGAAAAGTCATTTTCTCTTCCTGGTCGAGGTTCCCCACCTACAAAACACAAATAAATTTATTAACTTTGGAAAGCTTGAGATGAAAACCTACCAATTTAAAATACTTTTGCAATTATTAGTCTGATGTGTGGCTTATGACCTAGAGTCCTTGAGTTCATATTTAATTTTGATAAAAGATAAGAAAAGTGTTGCAGCCTAAAATGAAGTATTTCTACTGATTTCCTATCAGTACCTAGCTATCTTTCTTTTCAATTCCTCATTTTATTCTTTTCTTCTACTTTCTCCTGGTAAGATATTCTACTAAATAAATTTACCTTCTCTAAATATCCTTTTAAGATACTCTGTTAAGCTTACAATTCAGGGACCATCAGGTAGTCTGTCACTTAATTTACAGCAACAAAATGTTCCTGACTACTTCGGAAACACTGTAGTCTGCAGTTTGTCCCCTTGTTTATTTAATCTAATCCTCTAACTACTGGTATCGATCTCAACAATTTTAGACGTGTACTAACCACTTTTGTCGTAAAGATAGTTCTTAAATGCTAACTCGGTCTCAAACATCCACACAGCAAACTCAGTGGGATAAAGCATTGTGGATCACAAAGCGCAAACCCGCTCCTCTTTATGCCGTTGCAGCTCTGTGTCTGTGATTTGTCTCTGTGGCGGACATACTAAGTTCTTCACACATAGCTTTCTGATGATGGACTTTTTCTTCCCAACAACAAGCTGGCTGGTCATAGAGCTCAGGTATCAGCTCCTCTGAGCTACTTCTGCAGTTTCTTGCTGTAATAGATGCAAAACACCAAAGAATCCAGTTCTCAGCAGAAGGAAACTCACTTAAAGAACAGAGAAAGTTACAGACTGTGTGTATAGAAGGTCCATTTAGAACTGAATGTGTTTATTTAAAATGTCCCAAAGATACAGTCGATATTACTTCCTTTTGCTGGACCTAGCAAAACACTTACTTTGTTACATGATTTCATATGCGTGCTGCAGATCAGACAGCTTTTCTTCCAAAATTGGTTCTCAGCTGTGTATGAAGTCTTAATAACCATAAACAGTCTTTTCAAGTAGCAGCTTGTCACATGACATGTCATAGATACCAATCAAGGGTTTTATTCTTTTTCTTCTTTTTCTCCTAAATGAAAACGTTTCTTCTGGCAACCTCTTAGAAACTACTTCAAAGAAGTCTTCTCTAGTCCTTTTTTTTTTTTCAGCTGACCTACTATTCTGCTTCTTTCCTGCAGAAAATTACCCAAGATGTTTGAAATTTGAAATTTAACCTAATAGCAATTTTGATTTTTGAAAAGAATAGTGTATTTCAAGACTCCTGATTTTAGTTTCAGTGATTCTTTAGTTTATGTCTGACTGAAACTATATTTTTACTTCGTTAAGAAATAATGTTCCATTTGAAAAGCTAAGCATTCAAAGTTATGAAATGCCAGAAAAGAGGCTGCCCATCCAACCTTAATTTGGCACCATATATGTGCCAGCCCTCAATAACACAAGCGTATTCTTCCGCTGTTCCCATCTTCATTCGCTGTGGTGGGGTATGCTTAGAGATCCAGCATCTCTTCACTGTTTTTATCCTTGATAATTAACCAGTGGTTACACCATGAAATGAACACAGAATTATTCCTTTCCTCATGATTCTTTCTAGAGCATTCCTCAAAACAGCGCCCAAATGAATCATAAACTTTCATGGTTATATCTCTGCTATGAGATGAAATGCATCTAGTTATCTCCATTCATGGTCCATGGAAGTGGAACAAAATCCCTCTATGGAGGCCATGTGAGGAATCGATGGCAGAACTGGAGCTGGAAATTGGTGCCCAATCCAGTGCTTGTTCTGCTGGATCAAACCACTTTCCTCTAGGAACTGCCGAGCAGCCTCGGCTTTCAATGACTTCGTAGCTTTGAGCATTCATAATGCCTGTTCACACTCACTAAAAAAGCTCAACAAGAAAATAAAAGCCCAAACTGACAAAAAATCTTCTGTCCCTGAAGAAACAAAACCAAATACCTAAATTAAACAAGCTTTTCAATGAACTGATGAAACTGAATGAAGTTTTTGTTGCCCTAATGCTTTCCCCTTCTCACTTCAAAAAACTCAGTACATGCTGGGGAAGGCACCGTTCATGCCAGGGATGGCACAGAGCTATGCTGGTGCCAGCTGTTGGGCCAGAACTGGTGTGACCACTGATGGACTGTCACACCACTGCCCAGCTGAACGTAGGATGGACAAATTTCATCTGCTTTCCTGTGGTGAGATTTGGGCATGTATCATAAATCCAGTTCCTGACTTTTTTGAAACTTACCGGGACTTAAGGCTGTAATTTTTCTTCCCCTTTTTCCATCTATATATGACTGAAATGAACCAGCTTATTCAACACTTAGTATGGGAGGGACTGATGGGCAAATGAACATAACGCATAAGCCATCATTCCTTGGCAAACCAGAAGAAATATCCATTTCCTACAGAAAAATCCTCAACAAGAGAAAGGTTTCCATCTCCAAGAAGACAAAACTACCTGCAGTTACATAAAGAGGTTTTGCTCTTTCAGCCGCCTTTACATGAATGCTGTTCAGATACTTGCAGAGATAATGATAGTATAAAATCTTTTGTTAAGTAAATAAAAGTAAAGCATTTTCTTTCAACTCTCAAGTTGTTAAACTAGACAAAAGAGTGCTCATGTTTTTCAGACACAAAAAAATGACATAAATCAGTTAAAAAAAAACCAATGTAGAAACTAAAAGCTCTACACTTTAATACCAGTGCCTGGTGTCATGCAGTTTCTTTAGATGTTCTGAGAAAATATGCTTGTTAGTTACTATAATTCAGTTAAACTTGTTAAAGAATAAAGGTAAAATCTCCTGTGATAATCTCCGTATGACAAATCTATGGTGATCCTTGATTTTTTGCTAAAAGGCCTTCCTCAATATGTCATATTTTTCAAAGGAATTTCAGAAAATAGACCCATTTCCTGAGCTTGTCTAGAATGTACATATTCATGGCATAATAGCTCAGCCTGGTAATTAGTGAACCCTTCATCTTTTTGGAAGCAGATAATTGGGCTTGATGTGGTATATGCCTCAGAGATTTTTCAGATGAGACCGTAAAACTTAAAACCAGATCATAGATGCTTTGATTTGCAGGCATTTTGAGTAACCGTAAAGGTTGCATACAAGGAAACTCTGGCTTTTAGCGGAGATTCACAACACACTAGAACCATTTTGTGTGAAAGACATAACAACAAGTGAAGTCATCTGCACCTTCTCCCGGATCATCATTGACTACCAGGTCCATTTGCTGCCTATCTCATGCTATGCTCACTTTTCTTCCCAATAGTTCATTATGATTAAAACATGCCACTGAAATATCATAGAAATAGGTTCTGAACTTAAGTGCTTCTTGTACCATTAGATTTTGCTCAAAGTCTGGATGAAAACTCAGCATCTCTGCCTGCCTTAAGCTATCACCATATTACACATGAGTTTTCCATTTTACATCCTCACTCCATGTGAACTTTGAACAGTTGTGAGTACAATCATTTGGGGACTTGTGGTATCTACTACAGTATTCTAAACAGCCCGAAAATAAAATACTTATGTCATTGTTTTGTTAAGTTTGTGTAGCCCATGTGTAAAGACTGGAACTAGAGGTTGTAGTGTATGTGTGGCATATAACTGATCCTCTCTAATGACACCCACAGAGCTCTCGGTGGAGAAGAAACCTCACAGCGGTGGAAATATTTGTAGTTACAAGGGGAAATTACTGCCATTGTAATTACCAAGAACTTGCAGTCCACTTGCACATAGAGAAGATAGCAAGGCAGGCACTTCCACACTATTAAATTCACAGTCTAAACAAGGCCAATGGACAAGTCCAGCAGAATTATACAATGATTCCAACATAAAGCATGTTGTCTATTAATCTATTTTGCTTTAGTTTATATTTCACAAACAAATAAAAACTCACTCCCTTAAGTGAAAAGGGCACAGGGATATAATACTTTGGGGCATTCTGAAGAGGAAATGTTCCTAAAGATTTAAGGAGCATGTTATTCAGACAGAGATCTTACCAAAGGCATGGAGGCATTTAAAAACATTTCCACACAGCATGACATGCTTCTAACTTATTATTTTGTGACAGCTCTCCCTATTTGCAGTGAAATAAATCCATTCTACAGCCAATGAACAAGATGTGGTTGTCCTTTCTTTTCGTCCTCCTTTCTGCTAAGGACTAGCAAGACTAGGAATGACTTTTCCTGTTGAATTATGAACCTTGCTTGATGTATTCTTACCTGCCTGACAATGACTTTCTTGAATTGTAGGGTTGCTGTGAAATGTAATGAGCGGACTGTGCAGATATGAAACTTCATGCCAGAGGATCTAATTTCTTCATGTAATCATTCATTTCTACTCTACAAGCTTTTGCCTGTACACCATGCTTCTCAGCTTTATCACCCTTAAATTAAAAACAAGCCTGCAGGGACCTATTTCTATTTAATAATGATCTCGGTAAGATGAGGCTCATAAGGTAGAAGAAGTCTGTAGAGAGTGTACATCTTTCTCACATTCCAGTTCTTCTCTGTAAACTAATCACATTTCCCTATTTTACTTGTTAAGAGATGTAGTTTTTCGAAAGAATCAATTAATCCCTCAGTTCTAAAAAGTGATAATCCTTGTTCTTAATTTAAAACTACTTACACTACAATTTCCACCAAACAGCATGGAACAGTAAGGATATCATGTCTAATTGCAGAAACACAAATCATTACTTATATGGCTCAAGGCCCATGTTCTCACAATGATTTTTTTCACCCTTTTTGAAGTTCACTGCAAGACCAAGTTATATCAATTTTTCATTCACAGTATCTCATTTTTTTCTAGTAATCTGACATCTTGCTATGACCTGACTTATAGAAGACTGAAGCACCAATGACATATCTAATTATCATGTTCTTATAGCACATTGTGTTCAAAGTTTGCGTGCACATGTCAAACTTCTGAGCTGTAGTCAAGAGCCAGGTGAAGAAAAGCCATAATATTGTTAGTTCTTTTTCATATTAAAACTGGCAGGCAATGATAATTTTTCAAATTTATGAAAGAGGTGAAATCATACTTCTGCTAAGCATTATGAAATGTAGGAAATTAGAAAGTATTTTAAGTCTAACAACACTCATATACCTCCTGATTCTGTGATCTTCTTTTTCCCCCAAGAGCAAAATGATGTTCATGCAAAAAGCAGTTGTAACAGTAATGACACACCAGCTTTCTCCTATCTTTCCATCTTTTCTCCTGAAAGTTTTATGACACCTTTTATTTCTTTAGACTGTTCTGAGATACTTTGAGTCCAGAGTTCAGATTCCTACTTTTTGACAATGTACACAAGAGTATCACCACCCACATTAAAAAAAATACACAAGATCTCCAGATAGGAAGAAGGTTCTATTTTTATAATCAACTGTAGCAAACCCAACACATTAGCAAAACCAACGCATTTATAACTTCCTATTGTACGTGTCAGACAAAAAGTGTTCCTTGTCCTTTGTTTTTTCCCCATCACTTTTATGACTTTATTTGCACAGCAGTATTGTTTTTGGAGAAAGGGAGAATGCCAACATTTCTGTTTGATTAATGAATATCTTTTCTAAACTATTATTCTGCCTCCCTGACCTCCCTACATTCCTTCCTATCGGCTAAAATGGGACAAGGATCTTCTGCTGATGCAAGGTCAGCCAGTGCTGTGCTAAACATCTCTCGATGTAGAAGTCTTTGAACAGACTTCTTGATTTCTTAATGGGATAAGTTCTAGTTTCACAGCAGTCAGGTCAAATACTTGACAATTATTCTGAGAATGACGAATCAATTATGGTTGCTGTTTTTACAGGCTAACAGTTATGTCACCTTACCGGATGACACTATGCAACCCGGCCCCCTTGGCAGATGTAGCTGTACAGAACAAAGACAACTTTTGTTGGCTCCTCTTATGTTGTCTGTGCAACTGATGTAACCAAACCAGCAGGGAAGCTATTCATATATGCTAGTTTTCCACTCAGGGGCTTTGCAGAAAAAGCCTTGTTCACAATTCGAAATTTTCGGTATTGCTTCTCCCATCAATAAGAACAGTCACGTCTAATCACATATTCAAAAAGTACTGTTTGTATACATCAAGCCATCTGTTCTGATAAGCTTTTTCTGCCTATATGTCAATTTGGAGCAAAACAGGTTGATGATTATTGTTATTTATAATGTTACTCCAGTTCTCTCTAGCATGCTGACATGCACTTGTTGCGTTATGTCTTCCCACAACGCAAATTAATTGCAGTAGTAGAATCTCTGTAGTGCAAGCATGAGATCATTGCCACACCACTCCCAAGTGTTGAAGACCAGCTCAGCTGCCTCTGTCCTGCACACCTGGAAGGGAACTTTGAGGAGCCAAGACAGCAGCCCTGAGGTAGCCCAGGGAAATGAGACAGGAGCTGGACTCAGCGTGGCAAGGAAGTCTGAGCAGCAGGAATGCTGTTCTTAGATGGGGCTGAGCCACACAAAGGTGAGAATCAGTGATCTAGATCAGGTCGTTGCCTTTGTCCTTGGCTCTATTACTTAAACTTTGTGAATAAAATTGCATACCACTTACTGTGAGAATAAATATTTGAAATTTTTTAGTTTTAAACTTCTCCTGGTCTCAGAGAAAACAACAAAAGTGTTTTGTGAAGAGAATAAGGAGACAACATGCCACAGGCACTTCAAAGCAAAAGGAGGAGCTAAGGCATGACGAGAAACAAGTACCAGATAATGAAGCTGAGATTGTCTGAAAGAGGGAGTGGTTGACAGGGTTCAACTGAGATACAGAGTATAATCTAAAACCTACGCAGTCGGTCTTCGCTAAGAGCACTGAGCTAAATACGCTTCAGATCATACCCAAAAGACAAATTGTGTACCTGTGGTGGGTTGACCCTGGCTGGATGCCAGGTGCCCACCAAAGCCACTCTATCACTCCCCTCCTCAGCTGGACAGAGGAGACAAAAACATAATGAAAGGCTGGTGGGTTGAGATAAGGACAGGGATAGATCATTCACCAATTACTGTCACAGGCAAAATGGACTCAATTTAGAGAAATTATTTTAATTTATTACCAATTAAATTGGAGTAGGGTAATGAGAAATAAAAACTAAGTCTTAAAACATCTTCCCCCACCCCTCCCTTCTTCTCAGGTTCAGCTTTACTTCCAATCTCTTTACGTCCTCCCCCCGAGCGGCGCAGGGGGACAGGAATGGGGGTTGAGGTCAGTTCATCACGTGTTGTCTTTGCCTCTCCTTCCTCCTCAGAAGGAGGACTCCTCACACTCTTTCCCTGGTCCAGTGTGGGGTCCCTCCCATGGGAGACAGTCCTCCACAAACTGCTCCAACGTGGGTCCTTCCCATGGGCTGCAGCTCTCCACAAACTGCTCCAGCATGGGTGCCCTCATGGTCACAAGCCCTGCCAGCAAATCTGCTCTAGCGTGGGCTTCTCTCTCCATTGGACCACAGCTCCTGGTAGGAGCCTGCTCCAGTGCAGGCTCTCCACGGGGTCACAGCCTCCTTTGGGCATCCAGCAGCTCCGGCACGGGGTCCCTTCCACAGGCTGCAGGTGGAGATCTGCTTGACTGTGGATCTCCATGGGCTGCAGGGGCACAGCCTGCCTCACCATGGTCTTTATCACAGGCTGCAAGGGAATCTCTGCTCCGGAGCCTGGAGCACCTCCTCCCGCTCCTTCTTCACTGACCTTGGTGTCTGCAGAGCTGTTTCTCTTACATCGTCTCACTCATTCGTCCAACTGCAGTTGTGAAGATTTTTTTTCTTCCTTCTCAACTATGTCATCCCAGAGGGGCTCCCGCTGTTGCTGATGGGCTCGGCCTTGGCCAGCAGCGGGTGCGTCTGGGAGCTGGCTGGCACTGGCTCTGTCGGACATGGGGAAGCTTCCAGCATCTGCTCTCAGAAGCCACCTCTGTAGCTTCCCTGCTACCAAAATCTTCCCACACAAACCCAATACAGTACGAAGTTACTCTCATCAAAAGTTTTTACACAGGCGTTTTGATCCAGTTAATGAATAAGGTCACCCAGCAATGTCCTTTCCATTTCTGGACTTTATTTCGCAAAATACTGTGCACATCTTACTGAGCATTCACAAAATCTATTTCAGTCTACAGAAGATCAGGAAATTACAATGCACACCTGGAAGAACTGGATTTCGGACAGAGTCAACAAACACATCACTTCACAACTGAGATGTTATCAGTCTTATCCTTTCACATATTAATAGGTTAGTGTTCAAAAAGCTGTGGTGCCACAGCAAAGATTGCAGAGCAGGTCCAAAAGAGTTAGGAACAGGAGACAGCCCTGTGTTGTAAGCACTGGGTGATCACAAGAGCACGGAAGGCCAGGCAGGACTCATGTATCTTCAGGTGAGTACCATGTGTATATCACTTCTGGTACTTTTAAATGCTGCTGCTTTGGTTTTAGTAAGATGTTTACTGCTAAAGCTTGTAGGCATGAACAACACTAAGAAACTGGATTTCTTATCAGTGGAAAGAATCTTAAAATTACTAAATAACAAAATATTACTCTGAGCACAAAGAAGTCGGTTTAACATGGAAACATTCACAAGCCATTGTGATTCCTCTATCTCTTAAACTAAGGAAACCACAGTTTAATAAAGTGGACTCCATGCAGTTTAATGAAAACTGGTATGACAAAATCTTAACTGCATTATGAAAATAAAGTCAATATAACATAGTTTTAACCTGGAGTGGCTACATCACAGGAGTATAATGAAAGCTTTACTTTGTTTTAATCATACTGAGAACCTCTCTGGAAATACTTGATCTGGAGATCAAGTTTTAGATTCTCATCATTCAAGTAATTCCTAGATGAGTGAAAGGGAGTCTCTCCACCATAGAGACAAAGAGAGAAAAAGGATTACGAAAGATTGTTGTTCTCACTTGATAGTAGATAAACTGAACACCAGATGATGTTACTTGCAGAAAGTCAGCTGTCAACAGAACAAACAGTGGTAAACTGGATTTTTAATTCACATGTAGGTTGGACAAATTGAAAGATGTTTTCCAGAAAAATAACAGTATAAAGAAGATTAAAAACCATTTTGAGCATTCTGAACATTTAGAAAATTAAGTAGAAAGAAACTTAGGTGAAAGACCTTTACACAAGAAAGTCAAACCATTTAACTATCAGAATGTTAAGAAAAGTACTAACACAGAATTAAAAGTTTCTTGAAAAAGATTATATAAAATGCTTTGGGTCTGGGGTTTTTTTTTGCTAATTATTTCTAATTGCTCTTTTTTCTCAGAACATATAGAAACTAGTTAAACCTCTATGTGTTCACGACATGGATATGTACCCAAATGAAATATTTTTGAAGGAAAGGTGTGTTTATTTGTGAGCAGGAGGCAAAGTTCAGAGCTAGGAGATGAATGAGGCGCTGGTGCCGTACTGACACCGAAGTCCGAGGCTGTCACAGCCTTGGTCTTTAAGCAAATTCTAAGGCTTATATGCATATTTTCTGGTACTTGATAGTATTAATTTTTAGATAGCACTGACTGAGAAGATATTTAAGAAAAGAGTTTTGGTTGGAAACTAGTTAGTTGAAACTGTAAGGAATCAATGAAAGACATTAGTTTTGATGAAAATTTAGTGAGAAAATAGTTAAGCCTACAGTAGTTTTTCTGTTCAAAATCAAGATAATATTGCTGATATATAATTGCCAGGGAGTAAGTATAGGCAATAGAACAGAATGGAGAAAGTCTTGATTCAGAACAGGGCCTTAAATGAAGGCTCTTGCATTGCTTCTTACTGCAGAGCGAGTCATGGCCAAGGGCTCAGCTGGAAATTGATATGTTTCGTACAAACTCCCCAGTATTCAGTCACTAAGTGACTAGAGATAGGAAAGACAGAGATTTCTCTGCCAATTGGTATCAGTCTTGTATGTCTTGAAGATGTCCTGTACAAAGTTTTATGGCCCATTGCATGATACGGCTCAGAAGGAAAGAGATGGCATACACTATGCAATGATTTTTCAGCACGATACTCCTGTATGCTGAGTTTCTCATTCGAATATCTTGTGGGGTTCATTTAACATGAGAAACATCTCTGAAGATGCTTCCTGTGAGCAGCTCCTAACACCCACTCAAGGTGAGAGCCTTGAACACACTGCAGCATCCATGTGTCTTTGGCCTTTCACAGAATCACAGAGTCACAGAATAGTAGGGGTTGGAAGGGACCTCTGTGGGTCATCTAGTCCAACCCCCCTGCCGAAGCAGGGTCACCCACAGCAGGCTGCACAGGAT
>Ga0065711_1047356_pt1 | contig 12376 bp, 5 predicted proteins | sample Hoacrofraction12_FD_59098 | JGI IMG/M metagenome (GOLD analysis project Ga0065711, IMG submission 59098) | Hoatzin crop microbial communities from Cojedes, Venezuela - Epithelial fraction 12 v2 (version 2) | ecosystem: Host-associated > Birds > Digestive system > Esophagus > Crop | place... | reverse complement strand
TTTTCTTCCACTTGCTTCATGATGGCCTCCAGGATAAGCTGCTCCATCACCTTTCCCGGGATGGAGGTGAGGCTGACCGGCCTGTAGTTCCCTGGGTCCTCCTTTTTGCCCTTTTTGAAGATTGGAGTGAAATGCATTGTACAAATGCATTGTAAATGTAAATGCTGTCAGCATTCTTGTAACAGATGGGTTTACTTTAACCACAGCTAAGCACAAGAAATTTTGCAATAGCAACTGCCATGATACATAGTAATCTGGACCTTTGCCATGAAGGAATTAAAAGAAACAGCATTTTATGAGAAAATCACTGGGGCTTCCACCTTACTTCCTTCAGATTTTTAGCAAAACGCAGATTTATTTCTGAATGAAGAAATCATAAAGTGCTGGTTGACGTAAGGAAACACAGTGATTTTAGCTAGAATTAAATACTTTCTCATTTTTCTACAGTCCCTAAGCACTTCTTCCTTAAATTTTACTCAAGCACACACATGTCAATCAATGAGCAGAACTGTGCTCCTCCACAACTTGGCTTTTTAGTCCAAAGCCACTCCCACTGTTCTACTGGTCCCTTCACAGCAGCCTCTTGTGCTCCGGGCACCACGTCCCTCCCAGAGTGCTGCCAGCTTTAGCAGTGCGGATGTCTCTGTCTGAAAGTGTTGTGTTTCTTTATATGCCGGTAGTCCTTCAGCACTTCTGTGCGGTATTCCAGTGGGTTTGGAATCCCTGTATTCATGTCACACAAAAGATGCAACTTCTCTCCAAAACCACTTGCAAGCAGGAAGATGTATAACATTGAGAAGCAAAGAAAAGCAAAGAAAATTTAAAATGTGGTCTGTAATGTTAATTACAGTCTCTCAACCAGCTTATTTAGATAATTTCTAACTTTCTAACACTATGCAGTGGAATGGACTAACATTAAGTTAAATTTGGCAGACATTCAGTGGTACAGAGGGCTAAAATCACCATCCCAGAATGTTCAGTACATTTTGATACGCTGAATCTAGTTCTAATTACATGGCAGGTATATTTGTAGTCTGCAGAATTCAGTGTAGCATACAGAAACCTGAGCTGGCTTTAAAAAAAACTACCTTAGGTACCAAAAATAGCTTAGCTATGGCAACACAGGTCTCCATTTAGGTTAATCTACACTTTACCCAGGCAATCCTTACTGCAAGAGGATCACTCTTTCTGATGCAGCACTTGCAGGAAAAAAACCCTTGAAATTTGCAGTCCCAGGAATGAGGAAATAGGGCCAGGGAGAGCTAGAACAAAAGTCACTCTCTCTTATCCTCAATAGGAGGAGTCATCACCTGCAGCCCAGCTCCAGCAGCGGCAGCCTGCATGCTTTCTGGGGGTCTTTGCCTTTGCAAAATAAGGCAACAGTGGGACATGGCCTATGCCATTGCCCCTCTTGCTCGCCTTACCTTCTGGTTCCTGATCCACCTCCTGCATCTATTTAAAACCATTCCAGGTTCTTTGCACTGCATCACAGTCTGACCATCAGGTAGTCTTATCTGAAGTTTGACTTGGGGTGCTTCTGGTTCATTCAGCACCAAACATTCCTGTTATTACTGTCAACAAGCCTCATTTTGAGCATATCTGATGTTTGCATTGAATCGTCAAAACAAGCTGACAGTAGCCAATACCCTTGCTGACAGTTACATTGGAGATTTCTGCTTCCGAGGGGGCCATAAGGCATGAATAGCCCCTCTTCTTTAGCAGGGGCTCTGTAGGCAGCCTGGCAGGCTACTTCCTCTGATTGCTTCAAGCTCAGCTGTACCTACACTGATAAACTGAGAATTTGAATCTTCAGGGATATCAAAAAAGCTAGCACCTTCAATTAGCATTAAATTTTCTCAAAGTACTATATATAGGTGCCTTTTGTTTGACTTCTTCTTAGGGGTAAGATGACATCAATGAGTTTTACAGAGTTTAGAATTCTCTTATCTACCCTTCAGTGTCACTATATGTCCCATATTAGAAATTTCTATTAGGGAATGCACATCATGATGTTATTAGATTTCTACCCTGCAATAACAATAAAACAAAAATCCAGACCACCTAACTGTGTGCCAAGAGCACATCATTACTTATCTTTTCTATTTTTCAGTGTAAGACTGAGATTCTTTTATTGCCTAAAGTACTTTTTGCAGCTTATCTAGCTTCAAATGTGCTTTGAAATACAAAACCTGCGGTTTCACAGTAATAACTCTTTCACATCTTCTGATCACTTCTGGGAAATCAAAACTGAAAAGCATATTTGAATAGCAAGTTCGGGTCATGTGCCCATGCGATGGAATTCTTAGCTGGGACTTCAGGAGGTATGAACATTACAGGAAAAACAGAGGAGCTGCTCCGTGTTGTAAGATGTACATGGAGGACAAGAAAGTATGAAATGGCATAACACACTTATTCAAGGGTAAATCATTTGATAAGAATGAGGCTGTCGGAAGGAGAAGCAGCAAAGTTTAATACAAGAGGTTACGAAGGGTTAGAAATTTTTTTAAGTTTTTCTTTGCATTCTGAGCATCTCAGATCAACAGATCACAAAGTATCTCAGACAAAGGAGAATTTTATTCCTCATTCATACCCAGAAAAGGCAAGCAGACACATTTCATTTGTCCAGCATTGCACAACTAATGACAAAGGCAGAAGAAGAACCCAGGAAAGAATCCATAGCAAAGTCACCAAGCATGAGGGAGCTAGGGGCAGAATTTTCTGACTCCAAATCTAGTGTTGTACTTCACTAGATCTCTCTCCATTTGTTCCAAAAACCATTTCCTGAAAACATCAGCTGCTTGTTCGGAAGCAGCAAAAAGTAAACTTGAGATGATTGAGAAGTGTTTCAGAGGAACATTTTGTGGGGTTCATACTATTAAGGTGGGATTCTTCTGAAAATATTTCCAGATGTTCTAAATGCAAGTTGTCAAAGTTCAGATAATAGATGATGAGTGTTGGTTAAATAAAATGGATATGTAAGTACTGAACAACTTCAGGTATCCAGCCCTTAAACTTCCATTCGTGGCCTGAATGCAAAAAAAATTTGAATTTTTAAGTGGAAAAATGAACGACACCCTATGTAACTAACCTCCTCATTACTTTTTCCTCATTCTTCCTTTGGGCTTCCCGGTTCACTAGATAGCACTAAGTTAAGCTTACAGTGCTGCACAGTTGAACAGTCTGTATTTTCATCTTCTTCCCTGGGAACTGTCAAGGTCAATCTGCTAATCAGTTCATTTTTCTCAGAGATCCACAAGGGTTGATTACCCCAAGGGCATCACTAATTAATATTCAGGGTTGAAATAGAAGCCAGTTAAGCTTGATGCTAATTAAAGCTGGAGACTTTCATCCCCAGAAGCCCACAATGAAGTCAGCGTTAGAATGTTTTGCACATGTATTTTTTTTCCCTTTTACCATTTCAGAAATTTCTTACAGAAAGAAATGTGCCAGACTTTTTCTCTGTCCAGTTTAATCATCTGAGACACATTTGGTTAGCTTTAAAAATCTCTGCTACTATTTCAAAAGTCATCAGACACCTGACACATCTTTTTCCTCATGCGAGCTGGAGGGATATTTGTGAACATCCAGCAAACTCCACATCTTAAAGCTTTCACAACGCACAGAGTCTGCTTCCTCTTGCAGCTTTGTCCTTCACAAGAGATCTTAGTGGGCTGAATGAGTTCAGAGGATCAGAGAACTTTTCTTTGGCTGCACCTTTGGCTGCTCATGATATCCATGATATGTACACAAAGTTCACTGAAGACCTCTTCTAAACCCTGTAAAGTTAGCAGGAGGACTGCCGCCTATTTAAATGGACTTCAGATCACACCTTACGAAGACATGAAAAATGGAATTTTTATATGTCCCTAATGTATATTCATATTTTGAGATATCTTCACCTTATGGAGTTCCTGCCATTTCTCATTTACCCCCAGATACATAGAATAATTACTCTCGATACACTTCAGGAACTATCAATAGCCTATTAACTTGTCATTTCCAGATCTGTACACAGGGCGCTGCATCACCCTCTGTGTCACTGACATTTGATGTCCTGCTATTTGGTTTTCTTGATAGGGCCAGCGTCTCTGAGGGACAAAGAATTGGAAGTAGTGTGCTGCACCCATTAAAATTAATTGCATGCAAATATTAGAAACCAGCCACCCATTTCAGTCATGAAATATGGATAAGGATTTGCTGAAAGCCATTTATATAAAATTACTTTTATGATAATATTTAACTTTTTGTTATTAAATATTTAGTGCCCTTTTGCTTCCCCAATGTGATGAACCTTCAAGCTCCCATATTTTTGACCGAACTGCAGAAAGTGGCTCACTAGTACCTTCAACGCCTGTCTTTGAACCTACAAGGTGATTCTTGAGAGCAAGGATAGACAAATAAGCCAGAGCTATGAGCACCTGCATGATGCAGCACTGGACTAGGTGCCAACCAGTGCGAATTCGGATAGGGCATACATTCTTTGTCTGCACTGCATCCTTCCTCAGAAGATCTCAAAGGACATCACTAACTTGTATTAAGTTACCCTCCACATTCCCACCTGCATAAAAGGTATAAAAGATTTCCCATATCTGTGATGGTAGACCTTTGTCACCAGAGGAACCCATTCCTGATAGTGAGTCAGCAACGGACAGGCACAGTGCTCTGTCCTGCCCACCCCAGCTCCGCAATCAGTCCCAGGGCAGGGCTGTAGTGTCTGTACTTGTGTGTCTGTAGCAGCACATCTGCAGTCACTACCAGCCCAGGGGTCTTGCCAAGAGCTCACTGAGAGGTTTTGCTCTACTTTGGGGCATCAGAGAAATCTGTGGCCAAATGCAGAAAATCAAACGTCAGAAACCAGCTCCAGTCCCACTTCCATGTTACAGCCAAGAAGCCAAGAGAAAGCTTGGTGCTACAAAAGCAGCACCATTTAGCCCAGCTGGGAGCTCTCACCACAGTAGAGTCAGGATTGCCCCCCCCCTTACAAAACCTTTTTTCCGTCATAGCTTTTTTCCTTGATGTTCCTCACAGGGAAGGAAGAAAAAAAAAAAAAGAAAAAAAAAGAACATCAGAAGCAATTCTTCATCTTGACTCCACTTTTCTTCCCAGTTAAGCAAATTTGGTCTTGCCTTTAACTTCCTGGTTAGTTAACATGGGAGCTCTCTGTGTACCAGCTGCCTCTGCTAATATGACGATCACAACCAATAGCTCAGGTTATGTTTCACTACCAGCAAAAGAGATGCTTCAGCTGCTCATAAGGGAAAGACTGGAGTGGGATCAGCATTCATGGTGTTGAAATATTGGCCTCTGAACAGCCTGGAGAGATAATATGATACACAGAAAAGCACCCAGCTGCTGGTTGTGAACAGAATCTCAAGTGAAAGACCATGCAAATCAACCTCAGCTTATCACTGGCAGTATCAAAGATCATAGCAGGCACATTCACTGTGCTACACAAAGCTGCTCAGTCTTGGGGACACAGAGGAATTAACCACAGGAATATTAACTGACTGGGGACGCCGACGGTACTTGCCCTCTTGCTAAAGAAGTGTATAGGTGGCTGAAAAGCTGGCCAGAGCAGTTTAATCATGCCGGTGGCAAATATTTTGTATCGTTCGTAGACATCTATGCTTAGTTCACATTTAATTTCACTTAAATGAGAAACTACTGTGCAGTATTGAAATACTAAATTAATATTTATGGGTGTTTACTTAGCATTAACAGGAAGCAACTGTGTGGCGTATAAGTCCTGTGAATATAAAATCAGGTTACAAAATTAGAGGTGGAATCGGGCAAAGCCAGCTCAGAGTGCAGTCCATCTATTTTGTGTCTTTGAATCAAGTAAAGGAAGAACACTTCTAGCCGTTCACCACAAGCAGGCTGAAAGCTCCCCTTCAGTCTCAAAGAGAAGCCGCCTCCATTGCTTGAATCAGAATAAATAGTTCCTCCCCATACACTCACACTAAAATGAACTGTCAGGTTTCCTCCTCTTCTCTCCAACGATAAGAACAAGCTGGGTATAGCTCTAATGAGCACTGAAGTACCTTTTTGGAAGTACCCAGCATGTTTTTTCATTTGCTCAAGTGCTTCAAGGAGAGTTTAGACTATACATAAATATCAGTCACTGCCAGCAATAATCAGAGGAGCAGCTCTGTTTCTCTTTGCCTTGTTCAACCAAAGGTCATGGATGAAAAACAGGTACTTGAAGTTGAATTCAGGCAAGTTAGGCCAGCTAGCAGAGTGCACTGCTCATGGAGTTTGCAGTTATGGTGCAGACACCTTAGGCTACTGATATAAAAGCCCATTTGGTCAATGCCGTGCATAGATAAAAGACAGTTCCTCAGTCTCTGGTGGCAAACTCTCACAGTGCTTCATAGGAAAATCCAGCTAGTGAAGAAAGCTACAGTACATTAGCTCAGCTACAGGGGTTATGGCAAATGCACCTACCAGTCTTCAGCTCTGTACACGAGCTTCCCGGAGGACACGGAATGAAGTTCTTAGTTTCAGTCTCTATCCTCAACATGTTCAATGGCCTGAGGCCAAAATAAGCTAGAAGCTAGGCACCCAGAAAATGAGAAACACACACATGCTGTGTTTGAAAAAAACGGTTTAAATGACTTGCCAACTTCCTAATAGAAATCTCCTACAAAGACTTTTTTCACAACGATGAAGACATGGAGAAGCAAGTATAACATCTACTTCCGTAATATGTCAGGCAGCTGCCAATTCATAAGAACTTCCTTTTCTCCTGACATTTCTTATCTTATTGACTGCACGTTGTTTAACATCTCCAACATACAATGAAGGCATCTCACATGAAATGATTTCATGCCCTCTGTAAGCCTGACTCTGTCCACGAGCAGGGCCCATGCTGTGCTGTGAATGAGACTCCACGAGAAAAGGTGTGCCATCGCATCATCAGAGAGTACGCTGTGAAGCAGAAAATGACAGCTAACATTTCAAGGGCAAGTTTGGTCACATCTACGTTTGTTGCAGGGACTAAGACCCCGTTATCCAAGCTGTCCTACTTATATGACCAGATGGTGTAATGACTTAGAGTGAAAAGATAGGGCAAACACAACACAACATGAAAATCAACTGGTTTGGGCTTGAGTGCCACCTAGGCCCCTGAGCTAGTATAAAAACATAACCTTTCCTAATACCTCATTTACCGTTCTTTGGCTCGTGGCTTAATGTTCTTCCTGTTTCGTGTAAAGTCACAAGCTTTGCTCAAAAAATGTTACCTAGAGCGTGAGCTGAAAAGCAAGTTCTCACTGATTTCTGTGGAGGCAAGGCCAGATCCTATGTGAGCATGATGATCCATCAAGCCTGCCAATCTGCTCCTAAGGACCTTGACCCAATCCGTAAAATCATTACTCGATTCTCCTGCTTCAGGAAGTTCCTCTTCAAGCATCACTTTGCACAGGACAGAGTGCTGTAAAAACCCTGTTTGTCTGAATTGTTTAAAAATTACCTTTGAGCATACAAACTCTGCATGCTGCTAGTGGGCAGGATCAGAGGCTCCTGTTCCTCCTGTCCTCCATCGCCTGTGTTTTCCTTTATACCATCTCTGGGGTATGTCAGTGCGTTCACAGAGCGGAGAGCAGAAAATGGCCTAGGGGCTTAGGGGTCTACAAATTCTTGTCACAGAAATAGCAGGTAATAATTATGCCTCTGCACTTACTGGGACAACTGGGTCCAGGGGGATTTATCCTTCGAGGAAAAAGGTAGTACTTTCCCTGGCCACATAAAGAGTTTTGTGTTATAGTGGCAGCACATTAAAAAATATTTAGGAGAGGCTGTTTGTACAAAATCAGAATATATCATGATCATCTGCTTTCCATCCAGCGATGTGGGCCTAGGTGTTGAGCTACCTTTCAGCTTGCTGCAGGTAAGACATAGCAGTCGTCGTGTCCTGGGCCTTATCCTCAGAACATTTCTTGTTATGGCCAGCTATTCTGACCAGGCTCTTCCCAGATCCTAGCAGCTTCTTAACTCTGCTACTGCGTATTATTTTCTCACTGGGTGCTGTAATTCCTCAGTCCCAGGCTACTAACGTCCAATGTCAGGCTGAGAGCAGATGATCCAGTGTATGTCCGGCCCTTGCAAAAGCACAGCCTTTGCTTGTAACGTAGCAAGTAACTTTGGCTGTAAGCAGCATGTCTTGGCAGAGTAAAGACCAGTCATTGGAGGCTAGTGATATTTTGCCTGCCACTGTGTACACATGCTCACTTGTTACACTTGTACATGTTGCACTTGTCTCATGCTTTGTAGCAATCAGCCGTGTGCTTGGATTTAGGTGAAATGGTCTGAAAATGGACAAAGGTTCATGGTATAGAAGCAACAGCTTAAGAAGTGGTTTTGATGTCTGCCCAAACAGCCATTAGAGGCAAAAGAAATGCCAATCCGGAGCTGGCAGAGTGTTTCAAGTGCTCAGAGCGCACACAACTGCACGATGGAAGTGACAATCGGATGATACCCCAATCATCTTTTCTCACTGGAAGAAGCTTAAATGCGCAATCATTCTCTAGGAGATAAAACTATTCTAGGGAAAAAGGTTTTGTTTGAGGGCTTGAGGGAGGTACTGAACACATCAAAACATATTTTAAAGAATTTGTTCATAACCAGTGCTTGTATTAGAAATATCTAGGGGAAAATGAAGCCTATCAGGAAGGCAGAAGGCATTAAAAGCAAATACATGAGTTTAAACCTCTATTGGGAGAATAAAACAAACATTTAAAGAGTTTCATACTTAATATAATTCAATTTTTTCATGAAATCCAACCCCTAAATCATTTTGGTTATCCTGGTCTTCAGAAATGGATGAGAAACAAAGAATTTTAATTCAAAAAATAAAATGCTGCTTTTTAATCAGCCTATAAAACTTTCAGACCCTAATGTTCTGAATACTACCATTTTAATTTTTCTAGAACACCTCATAATTTGACTTGATCATCCCAAACAACTATTTCTTGAGATATTCTCATCAAACAAGGGCCTTCTAAAACTGTTTCAGTTCTTCTGTTGACTCTGGCAAGGTGTTCCTGGAATAGCTGCCATCTCCACTGAGCTCGTTCAGTTGTCACTGTTGTGCCCTCTCCAGCGTATGGCAAAGGAATGGATGCCCACACACATCCTTTATTTGTCTGAGGAAAGAGCTATGCTGCTATAGGCACAGCTGTGGATGGAGCATACAGCAGGGATGGGCATGTTCTGACTTGATTTAATACTGCATTTTGTTGGGCAGAAAAATATCCCAATGTAAAAATGTCTTTGGCAGAACCTCACCCTGCAATGTCGATCCTCCCTTCCATCCCCCTGCATCTCAAACAGCTGTGGTGCTCTCTCCAGTGTTACTCTAATGCCAGAATGTTTGCTCATATCAAAGAGATTTTTAGGGATACAAGCAAGTCTGTGTGTGTGTAACGATTTCTGGAATATCTCCCCCACTGTCAGTGGAAAGGCACCAGGAAGGGAAGGACGCAGAATGTCTGCAAGAACTGTTGAGTTAGTCACCTTTAAAGAAGAAAGTACCTGCCAGAATTTTCTTCTTAAACACTCCACAAACCTTTCCTTCCCATCCCATGTCAGCAAAACGTGCTTAATGGATCATACTGAACCTTTGCAGAATAGCAGCTGCTCATTTTACAGTTTTAATAAATTAAAGGCCAGATTCAATGGACTATGGGTCTGCTAGGGCCAGACATGAATATCACCAAAACCACATGCTAGATCTGGGCTGTTCTTGATCTTTGTTTTCCCAGACTAGAGGCCAATAACTTAAATGGCCAGCCATGGCAGTAGTGAAGTAAGAGTTTGTCAAAATCAATAGGCAAGGTGCCACACTTGGGAGGTGAGCTCAATAATATACATTTTATGATTCCAAGCAATAGCCTAGTTTAGAAAAAAAAAAGCATGTATTTATTCAACCAAGGACTTGTATTATTGCTAGAGGATTTTGAAAAAATAAACATTGCCCAAGAATTGCCTGAGCCTTTACGGTTATCCACTGTTGAGCTGAGTTCTCAGCCATATAGGTCAATGTCAAGTATTAATGATCTTGGTCCAAGGAAGCACTCAATGACATCCCTAACTTTGTTATTATAACTAGTCCTATTGGAATCTATTGCACAGCTCGAATACTTAAAGGTAGACACTTCTGAGTACTTTCCTGCCTAAATCCTTCAAATGAAGAGCTAATATTTATAAACACGAGACAAGCTGAATAAAAGCAGCAAGTGATTCAGACCAGGCAACAATGGAGACCAGTAAATGCAATTGCAAAGTGTTTCCAATTAAAGGAGAAATTAGAGAGAGACTAAAGGGATGCAAGACAAAGTCCTAAATGTAGACATTAGATGTTGTACATGAATTGCAATACTGAGTAACAACGCATCAAAAGGATAGCTTTCCCCAAACGCTTGGACACAATATTGCCACTGAGAAAATTAATTTAATTTGATTAATAAGAATATAAAAGTCCCTTTTGCAAACATAACTGCTCACATACACACAAATACAATTATTTTGCCTTTAACTGACAGCAGAAATTTGTGTGTGAAATTAGTGAGGAGAAGAACTATTGCAAAACAAACAAATAGCATGGGAAAGGGCTAACTGCACAGTCAATGCGGCAAAGATCCTGGGTTCTGTCTATGACTCAAGGAATGAAATAGAAAAGTTAAGAGCTCACACCATGAGCTCCCAGCAGCGTGACTGTTTATGTGCAACAAAAGGACTAAATAAATACAAGGAAATGGGGAGAAAAAATTTTCATCAGCAATTTTTAACCATATGTTTTCTGAAGAAATAACCTCTCATGGAGCTTTAGCTCCACTTGCTGGCTGTAAATTAAAGTCCTTATATATACTCAAAGGACAGCTCTCAAATAATTTTTACTGCCTTCAGTCTGATCTCCCTTACAGTCCAGCTGAGCTACCCTGACTGACCTTGGTGCAGCATAAATCAGAGGCACAGCAGTCAGTGGAAGTCGGTGAGGTCCACATGACTGGCCACATCAGCATTCACCACCTTCGTGGTGCTCTGAGCTGCCCTCGGCTGCCTAACTGCTACCGAGTGGGTCCACACCTGGCAAGGCAAAAGGGCTTGCCTGGGTATGGAACACAGCAAAGGCAAGGCAGGGTGAATGCAACTGTGATTCGTGAAGCAGAGACATCACGTACAAGTCCTCATACGGTTGCAAGACATGAGTATTTAAGTGCATGAAACAGAGGCCCTGCTGCCTTAGCACAACCAGTGTATTTTTAAATGTACTACAAATGGTGCATGTCTCATACCACAAAGCAGTGGACACACTGCTGTGCTTACCTGGCTGGACTCCTCCTCAGCATCACAGCTGGATTTGCAGATTGAGTTACTTTAATCGTCCTCAGTCTTACCATGGAGCACATATGTAGCATGTCAGCACAGACATTTAGGAAGAACCAGAAATACCAGACCTAAGATGAGCTACAGTGGCCAAAAGTGGGTAAGGAAACAGCCAGAAGTCACGGAGTTACCCAGGCTCGTGGTAGGAGTAGGTAGAAGAGTACCAATAGACAGCTGATCAGAGAAGAGCAGGGTAGCCTGAACTTACACCAGCAATATTCAAGGGATCCCAGCAGTTACTCATTCAGGCACAAGGAAGCACACACAATCCAAAGAGCTAGAGAGGAGCTCACCAGCATAAACAAGAAAAATCCCTTCCAAACTAGGGAAAACAGCACATGCTGTCAGTAGTCCATGTAAAGGCACTGCATTATCCTAATTAAGCCTGAATTACAAATGGCAAAAATTCCTTTACAGAGCCAGAAAGCAATAATGGGTGGACTCAGAAAACCATGAGACAATTGTCTACCAAGAAACCCACACCCTCATGATACCTGTAACATCAGACCATCCTCGAGAATGGAAACAATGTGCTTAGTCAGCCTCCTGTTCTTTAAAACTGTAGATTCTGGATGTATGAATAGCTTTACAGTTGCCAGTTTTCACAAACATTTTCTGACTGTCAGCAGGGTGAAAGAGGCTGGGGATTTCCCTACTGGTTTCCTAGCCATGCCCCAGTTCTCATGGGAGGAATCCCACGAATTAACCACCTGCTGTTCTTGCACCCAGTCCCGTGCTTCACCCAGGCACCTGATGCCCTTCGCAGTCTGACGGGCTATGGCGGTATGTGCAGGCAGTGGGTAAGGCAGAAGCACAGGTGGTAGAAAATGCTTCCTGTGATCATTCTGAGTCTGCAGGGAGTTGAGGAGTAGTCAGCATGGATTCACCAAGGGGAAATCATGCCTGACCAATCTGATAGCTTTCTACGATGACATGACTGGCTGGGTAGACGAAGGGAGAGCCGTGGATGTTATCTACCTTGACTTCAGCA
>Ga0065711_1047355_pt1 | contig 12376 bp, 5 predicted proteins | sample Hoacrofraction12_FD_59098 | JGI IMG/M metagenome (GOLD analysis project Ga0065711, IMG submission 59098) | Hoatzin crop microbial communities from Cojedes, Venezuela - Epithelial fraction 12 v2 (version 2) | ecosystem: Host-associated > Birds > Digestive system > Esophagus > Crop | place... | reverse complement strand
TCCCTGGGCAGCCTGTTCCAGTGCTCCGTCACCCTCAGAGGGAAGAAGTTCTTCCTCATGTTCAGACGGAACTTCCTCTGCTTCAGTTTGTGCCCGTTGCCCCTTGTCCTGTCGCTGGGCACCACTGAAAGAGCCTGGCCCCATCCTCCTGACACCCACCCTTGAGATATTTGTAGTCTTTTATAAGGTCCCCTCACAGCCTTCTCTCTTCAGGCTAAACAAGCCCAGCTCCCTCAGCCTTTCCTCGTAGGAGAGATGCTCCAGTCCCCTCACTATCCTCGTAGCCCTCCGCTGGACTCTCTCCAGTAGCTCCTCATCTTTCTTGACCTGGGGAGCCCAGAACTGGACACAGTACTCCAGATGGGGCCTCACCAGGGCAGAGTACAGGGGGAGGAGACCCTCCCTCGACCTGCTGGCCACACTCCTCCTAATGCACCCCAGGATCCCATTGGCTTTCTTGGCAGCCAGGGCATACTGCTGGCTCGTGGTCAACCTGTCATCTACCAGCACTCCCAGGTCCCTCTCCGCAGAGCTGCTCCCCAGCAGGTCCGCCCCAGCCCGTACTGGTGCCTGGGGTTGTTCCTCCCCAGGTGCAGGTCCCTGCACTTGCCCTTGTAAAGACGAGCGGGGAGCGAGGCCGCCCCAGTCCAGCACGCCGTTTGACGCCATGTCAGGCAACCGCAGACTGGCTCATGTTATGGACTGGGCAGCACAGGCTGAAAGATGGTGCAGTTCCTTTGTACGTATGGGCCTGGGATCGCCCGCCATGCCACGAGCTGCACTGTCAACAAAAAGCTGGCAGCTGCTAGCAGGTGATGACCAAGGGTACACAGTGGGGCATCTTATCCCTGCCTCATCTTCCCAGCAGGTCTAGGAGTGCAATGACCTGGCATGGCGCAGCACACACGACTCCAAGTTTGGAACTGAAATTTGAAATTGGGATGTTCTTGGCCTGTTTTCTTACAGACTGCAACAAGTATGTTCTGACCAAACCTTATGGAGTAGGCCCACATAAACCTAACACCAGCACGATCTGCGTTTATTCCTAATGATGCCAAAAAACCTTGACTGAGCCACAGTGGAAGGAACGTAATTGGGCATGTTGGTGTGGAGTATATTTATCTCAGCTGCATCCCCAGAGCAACCCTGCGTGAAGACCTGGAACAGAATCTATTAGGAACATCACTGTCTGTAACTTGTCCATCACCCCTGCCATTCAAGAACCACAGAAACAGTCGGGTTCCACCCCCAGTCTATAGACCTGAGCATTCTGTCTCGCTCATGTACTCTAGATATTCTGCTTTCAGGTGATCCCTCTTTACTCCTAGGTAATATCTTTGACACTATAAGTTTTTAACTATTTTTCATTTATTTGCTATCCAACTCCTCAGCAAATCAGCAGAATATATAACCTGATGCTGCCCGCTGCAAAGACACTGCCCAGCTCAGATACAGGCTGTTAATCCTGGAAGCACTTAACAACTCTTCGCCACAGTTATCCTGTTTATTTACACTCAGTAATATTGTCAAACAAGCATACAGGTGCAGAGCAGAAGTAGGTAACTTTCAGACAAAGAGGGAAAATTTGTATGAAAAGTTCATGTCTAGTATAATTGATGATTACCACTGGCCCTGTGCTTATTGCTTTTGTGCTTTTGTTTTTAACATTAGTCTAATTGCCAGTGTGAGCCTTTACAACATCTTTTTTTGTTGGAAATTATTTTAAACTGAATGTAGGTGCTAAAATAACTGTTTAGAATGCATCATCGTATTTTTATAATTTAAAATTATTTTCACTCATCAGCAAGTACATTTAGTTTGTGTTCTTAGCTATTTTAGAAAACTGAGCATCCATAACGCATTTTCTCAAGGTTCTGAGACCAATTGTGGGGGCGTTTGTAGCAACAAGAAAAATCTTTATAGAATTTAGACACGCTATCACTTGTCAGGATTTAAGGGCCAGAAAAGACCATTTGATCATCTGGTCTGACCTCTTGTAACACATTTCACCTCGGCGTTTCTCCATGCATTCTCTGCATCTTTATGTCATTTTTAATATCCATGTGGATATTTTCTAAATATTTTATATTGCTGTGGAATGAGAAATTCTGCTACTATGTGTCATTACAGATTTAGGAAACCTAGGAACCCTTTCGCATGTTAGTCTTTAAACAAGAGAACTAACGACTGACATGGTGCATACCTGGCACCCCATCCTCACCGACTTGCCTCCTCAACTTTCACGGCCTAAGCGTGAAGAAAGAATTTGTCACTTCGCCTGAAAAGGCCAGAAAGACGAGATGAAAGCATCACAATGGGGATAATCCTATTACTGTAATTAGGGAATCATCATCTGTCACTCCAACTGTAAACCAAGCCTTTTCTGTTGTCACTCAGGACTTCCCGAGCAAGTGAAGACAGCCTACACCCCCTTCACTCTTCCAGTGCACGCAAAGTCTGTTTCATTAATTATTTTTCTCATTTATGTTTATCATCATGGGACATACAAACATATTAAAAACCAACGTTCTTCATCTATGCATATAACAAATCACGAGAAAAGCTGTTTAAAATGTGAAGTATTGAACTGTCTGAAAGCTGTGTTCTAAAGCAGCAAAACAGAATTCTTGGAGTAATGGTGGGATTGAAACTGAGGAGGGAAGTGCTTGGGGAAAAAAGCAATTTAAAAATATAGCTGAGATATTGAAGGATCACACACCTACTAAGAATTAACAATGTTTTATAAGGTCCTTGGAGCAGCCGTTAAATATTAACAAAACATACAAATCACTGTCCAGTGTCTAATTTACAATAAATTGTGCTCAAACACTCCATAAAATTTCAACCAGCGTCAAACATTATGAACATCCTTTCAGAGCACACTTTGCTGGTTCTCAGCTCTCTCCAGATTGAGCTACTAGCCCTTATGTTTGAACCTTAATGAAAGGAAGTAACAAATTAGATTAATATACAAGAAATTAAACTATAGAATTCTATCTCATTTCTTTAAAAGTTTTTCTTTAGTTATCAAAGGCAAAGCTATACACAGTCATAAAGAAAAAGGAAACAAAAAATTTGAAATTAATCCACTTTTGAAGTTTTTCTCCCACTCTACCTGTAACTGCAGTCACAGCAGTATTTCTGATATGGTTTAAAACCATTCCTTTTGGGAAGTTATTTTGTGTTGTTGTTGTTTCACCGGTAAAAAAGATTTTGGTAATAAAATTACAGTAGCAGCATCTCCCCCACAAAGTTGTCTTCTGGTTATGCTACAGAAATGTATGTGCCTTGGCCATGTTTCACATTGATTTCGAGTTCTACTTAAAGGCCTGTATATAATTTTAAGGTATTCAAAGAATTAAGGTGACATCTCTCAGTATAAATGTCCTTCTGCCAGCTCTCTGAATTTCTGTAAACATTTTTTTTTAATCATACCACACTGATTCAATCAGTTGACTCATTAGTCTGAAAATATGATTTTGATAGTTACCAGCACTACCCCCACTCAGAAGGCAGAAGCAATCTTTCACTGTGTGTTCTGAACAGGCTGCTCACAGGGTCGAGTTTCTTTCTGTGGCTTTCTCTTAAAAGAAAAGTTTTAAAGCTCATGTTGAAACTCTGCTATGTTTCTTGGTTTCAGTTACAGAAATAATTTTCCATGTTACTTACTGCGTTTCATATGGAAAGCTTTCCAATTTTAAATTCACTGAATCTCCCCTTGTGTCATGAAAGCAAGCAGTAGTGTCCACTCTGCCTTCGACACAGAATTTGCTATTTGATCATTATTGCATTCTCTCTTACATATCCCTTTAAAGTACAGAGCCTATGTCTTTTCTGTACTACATCAGATGGACATTTTTCCTAGGACATCAGTCATTCTCGCTGCTTTTCAGAATTTCTACCACATTTTTGATGCACAGACTGAAATGACTATCAATTATGATCCATTTTAACACATCACTTCAGTGCAGGTGAATTAAAATATCAGCAAGAACACGAATGCAGACAAGTCAATTTAAATTATAGTGACTCTTGCACATCTTTCCAGTGTGACAAACTTTTTTCAGGTTTTCCTGAAGGCTTGATAGTTTTCCAATGATAGAAAATATGAGACAAAATGACCCCAGGATTCAAACCTGTACTTCCAAAATTCAGTGCGCTTTACTATTAGATTTAAGTGCCATCACTAATTGCTGATGAAATGCACTGACTCGTTCTTTCTGGGCTGGCCAGTTCAAGATGCAGCGAGATCTGAACATTCCTCTTCTCAGGTGAAGTGCATGATACAACTTGTAATCTTGGATATCATGAAGAAAGATCAATATGATGGAGTCCCGACTTTGTTCAATAGCTTGCTGAAGAGCATGATAGACCTTAAAACTGAAGCAAAAATAAAACAAAGATACATGTTTTCTTTCATGTGAAGGAAAAAAATGACAAATAGTGCTATTAATAGCTCACATAATAGCACAATGAAAACTCAAGGACTCGACTCAAACAGGAGTCTTAATGTCTACTCTGTGATATAAAATTGTTATTACTCATGTTAAATTAGTTACCTTCTAACTAAAGGAAAAAAAGTCCTCTAATAATACAAGTCTACTGTCTCGTTACAGCCTTGTTCAGCAAAGTTTCTTTCTTTTCAAGATGGCTACATATGAAAGGTGAAAAGATTTGTTTAAAGACAAAGAAAAATCATCCTTGGATGCTAGTGATCTCACCCACTATTGCTCTTTTTCAGACATGTAATTTTAAGGAATGCAGTCTGCACAGGTGAGAGCTTGACTTTTTGAAAAAAAAAAAAATTGACTAAGAAATTCAAATTTCCGCTAGTGTACATGTGGAGCAATTATTAATTTAGAAATTATCCTGAAGTTATTATATATTAAGTAAATATATTCAAGTAGAATTTGCATGGTATTTTTTATTAAATGGTAGTTTTGATTAAATTACTCCTCAAAAAATATTACCTTGTTAAAAAAAATCTGTTAAGAAATTTTCTCCCTTACATATAAAATTTTATATCCTACTCACTTTTTGCACCAGGGATCCTGTAAGAGATGTTCAGTCACAACAAAAATAATCTTCCTGCTCATTTTTATACTGTTAACTGTGGCTTCAAATTCAGATATGCCCGCTTCAAAGTCCCGTTCTTCTAAACAAAACCTAATTTGAAAGTGGTTGTCTTTTTCCAGAGAGATGAAATTGTTAGACACCCAGTTCCTGTCCTGTTTTGCATGAATAACGTAGGCATCATAATCAAACTCTTCCTGTTGTCTGTCAAGTTCTTTAAAACCGAGTAGTCGATTTACTGAAATATTCCAGTAGAAAGCTATTCTCCACCCTTCAAAATGGATGGTAAGAACAGTGAAAATGACTAGCGTCACAATAGTGGTAGAGATCACAAAGAGAAGTTTAAACGGAGCACTGTCTTTGCAGGCTGAGCTATCAAAATGCACCACCAGACTACCATGATATTTCGGCGGGGTGTTGCAAACATACTGGGACGTCATTCCGGGTACATATGTTTGGGTCCCATTGAGCCAATCAGCAAACCAAGCAATGCTTTCACAGGTGCAGTCAAATGGATTGGAATCCATCTCTAGTATTCTCAGGTTCTTGAAAGCTGGGCCAAACACTTTTTCTTCAACTGCGGTTATCAGATTTTTCTGAAGGTTCAATGAATTCAGAGAGGCTTGGTCATCAAACAGAGTTGCTGGAAGCAAATTCAAATTATTTGATCCTAAATCCAAGTTTTTTAATTGAAACAGACCCTTGAAAACCTGAACTGGAATCTCATCGAGCCCATTTGATTTCAGATTAAGAATATGCAAGTTGGGAAGATCTTTTAAAAAAAGAACAGGGCCACCTGGATTTGCATGTTTCCAAAGTCGGGCTAAATTATTGTGCTGCAAATTCAGAATGTCAAGTTTGTGAAGTCCATCGAACAAGTCTTCTTTTATGTTTGCTATGTTGTTATTGCTGATGTCTAGGACAGTCAGATTTTGTAGAGGATGAAAAGGCGAAGGAGAAAGTGCCAGATTACTGCAACCTACCTTCCTCAGCATCAGTTTTCTTAAGCTTGGGACAAAAATGAATGATTCACTTCTCAAAGTCAAGTTTTTGTTATAGGAAAGGTAAATATCTAGTATGTTATCGAGACCTTTAAACTCATGACCTGTGAGCTCTTGATTAATGTCATTGAGACCTAGATCGAGAATTTTCAGGTGTCCCAAGGAGGAAAATGCCCCACTTTCTAATGTAGAAATCCTTGTTTTTGTGAGGTTGAGCACCTGTAAACTGGAATTAGCAAGTGATGAAAATGTTTTATTAGTTATTCTTTGTAAGTTTATGTTGCAGTTACAGAGACTCAGGTACTTCAGGTTGTTCAGACCTGTGAACATATTAGCAGTAATTCCTGGAAAATTGTTATTATCCATTATAAGGTACTCCAGCTGGTATAACCATTGAAAGGAAAAATCTTCAATTTTCCCATTAAGTGAACTTATCAGATTCAGATGTTTGAGGCTGGATAATCCATAAAATAAGCGTGAAGATACATGAATGTTATTATGCTTCAGGTTTAAGTATTGTAAACTTGAAAGCCACTGAAATGAGTCATCTTCTATCACAGACAGAGAATTTTGGGAAAGATTTAAAACTGTGAGATTTGTTCCTTGCAGTCCCTGGAAAGTTGACTTGCCAAGGTATGAAAGCTTCACATGGCTCAGTGAGAGATTCTGAATCGCTGTGTTTGATAATTCTGTACAAAGTTTCTTTGTGCGATTTTCATCGAGTTCAACATCATTGAGTATGAGGCCAAACAGATTTCCAATTGCGTGTAAACATCCTGTGTGAAACTGAAAAGAAAAAAGAGTTTTGACAAGGGGATTATGTAAGAAAGTCCCCATAAAGCCAAAATTTTGAAAGGTTTTCAAACAAGATTTTCGAGCAGAATATTACTCCTACACTCAGATTTTTCCACATCCAAGTTCAGACAAGCACTTCTTGGAGTTCACACTTCTTGGTGATAATAGTTCTAAAATTTGTAACATGATTATCATAATTATGGGTTGTACTCTTTCAGGAGAAGATAGAAAGTTGCTTAGTGAGATGCAAGTTAATTACAATATTGTATCCAACTAATAAAGCTTTCACTAGAAGTATCTCAGAAATTGAGATAATATCTTTCTTCACCTTTCTTTTATTGGTATCTGCTAGGAATATCAATATACTGCTGCAAAATCAGATATACTGTAAAAAAGTTTTTTAGGCCTTCAGACAGCCAAGAACAAACCCAGTTTCTCTGTGTGAGCAGAAGCCACGCTCATGGAATGTGATACTACATACTTGCTTCCACAACACAAATCACCAGCCTCCGTTGTAGTGCTGGCCCCTCATCTTGATTCAGATATCAGCTGAAGGATTCACTACCCCATTGGTCAGAATGATTCCAATGCATAAGGCTGCTTTTCAGATAGCAGTACTGTAAAATCAGAGCAGGTTAAGCCAGCATACAGTAGCAATGCTCAAGAAAGGACCAGTCCCGTCTACTTATCCTTGTGCCAGTATGGCCATACATGCAGTCACACAGTGAACCAGACAGGGAACCAGCCAAAAATTACAAGCTAACCAAGCCAAAAAGTCTGTAGAGATTCTCCAGTGATCCAGTACGTGGCCTTATTAAAGCCTGTACTAGAAACAAGGAGGGATGAAGCAGCCAAGGGAAAGAGGACGGTGGGATTGCCTCTCAGCAGTGGTACAAGTTTATGCCACTTTAAAATATTCTTGTAACTTCAGTATACATGTTCTTTACAGATCAATCAACTGGGGAAAAAAACCAAGGAAATTCAACGTATATTCAGTATTGGTATGCTCAGGGTCAACCAGTTTAGAGCTGCAACACTCACCATCACTCTTCAAAGAATCATACTGTAACACTGAGAAGCGGGTCGGAGAGAACAGTGAGGTAGGTGGCGGAGAAAACATCCACTTGCTTTTTTAAAAGAGTGAGTATACTTTTCTGCGTGATTATTTCTCTGAGGTACCCCACAGGCACAAATGAACGTTCTCTTTGATTAACTCGAAGCGAGACCTAGACTGTATAACCAGCCTTGCATGATATCACACTTTCTCCCCACTTAGAAAGTATGTAAGCTGTTTGTCTTCAGCATGTACAAAAAAAATCCTACATACAAAACACCTGGTAAGGGTTCACAGAGCTACTTGATCTAGCTCTTGCTTGAGAACTCTGATCTACATGGAACCGGGTCTTGCTGATTTCCGTGGGAGAAAAATAATTATGTGTATCACTGCTGGGGGTCAGGGGTAATGCTGTATACAGTAGAATGGTTTTAACTTTGACCTCAGCGGATCAAAAATGCAATGTAAATGCCACACAATCATAAAGGATGAATCACAACAGTTCCATTTTATACTTACACCCGCTGAATTTCTGTTGAAATGCTTCCTACCTCTTTCAGTGGATTTGAGGACAAATCAAGACTATTCAATGAGGTGTTGCTAAGAAAACTGAAGTCTTCCTTTTTTAACTCGGTGATTTGATTGCTATCCAACACGAGCTCACGAAGGTTCTCCAACTGTTGCTGTGATCCTAAATTTGCTGACTTCAAAAAATTATGAGATAGGTCCAAAATATTCAAGTTCTGGGGAGAAGATGCAAATAGAAAAGTATAAAATTCTTTTTATTTTATATAATACAAAACCATACTAAGATATTGCATTAGAGTCTAATTGATTAGAAATTAGTTGCAACGCTACAATTTAAATAGATTTGTAATAGAGAAATGGCAGCTTTCAAGCTGCTGCAGGAAGAAGCCTTCTGTATCTTCCACACCTCTAATTTTCATTGTGTCTTAACCTGCTAAAATATCTATTGCAAACCAAATAATTACTTTATCTGAAATTCCTTAATTCACTGAAAGCCCACCTGCTCCAGATGAAGTGAAAAAAAGAGAAAGCCTACAGCTGGCTACAGTTACAGCTACTGCAGCACTAAACCTTGCGTGCCACCCCCGTCACTGTCATCCACCCCCAAGAATGGGAATGAGGGGGTGCCGCAGCAGCCTACAGAGATCGGTGCTGTGCGCCTTGTAATGCTCCAGCTCATGCCCAGGTGCTCAGACACTCCTGCACCTGCCGGGGAGGAGATGCTGCCCTAAAAGTGACTCCACAGAACGTGCCCTGAGGTGCCTCAAGCCTGGCCTCCACCAGGAACAGCGCAGCAGCAAGGCGAGGAAGGCCAGAACTTCAGTTCTGCTCCCAGCACTAAAGCTGGCTGTACTCAGTTGTACTTAGTCGGGAATCAGCAGTCCTACGATGCGAGCAAGCACATTTTATGTACCTGAACTGGAATACTGAGTTTAGCGTAAAAGTTCAGACTTGTTCAAAACAACGTGCACACATTGTACAACAGTTAGGACCCACACATGCCTCTGTTTGCTTTTGTCCTTAGGCCCTTCCTTTTGCATGATTCCCTGCTTGGTGCAAAGACAATGGAATAGTCTTCTCCTGCCTCCTGTGCTGGTCCCCCAACCTCACAGCTGCCACACAGAAGAGTATTTAACCATATGTAAACTACCAAGAAAAACAAAGGTGAGTAAAAGCCTTTTTACTCTTTTCTCAGTCCTTGAAGTCCTGGGAGACACTATATTCAGCCTAAGTACTGGCCTTCACGGTCTGAGTAAATTACACCTTGACCTTGAGAATTTAGGCTAGCTACAATTTTTACACCCCAGGCAACTCGGATTCCACACTGTCCACTTCACCTTCTACATCATCTGCTGCTGTTCTTCTCTCAGCACAAAACCCGTAGGGAGAGGTGCCTCGATGGGATGCAGTAGGGAAAAGGGGATGGAGAGCACTGACTCATAAGGAAGGCTGAGACTCCGGTGTGCTCTAACACAAGAAGCCACTAGGCCTTTCCTTCAGAAAAACACCAAAGGAAGATTATAGGCTGGGTATTTTCAGATGCAAATAGGCAGCTGTTCTGTACAAACATTAGAAAATACAGTGAATTCCCCATTTATACTTTATTTACGTGAAAAGGTGCATTGCTGAAGCTTACCTCCAGGGTTTTGAAAGGATCATCTTTTATATCTATTCTGTTGTATCCTAGATTGAGCTCCGTCAGCTTGGTGCAGGAAGCAAAGACTCTGTCAGGGAGCTTATACAATTCATTATGTTCTAACTTCAGAATCTGCAACAGGGGCACATTTTGGCACAATTCTGGTTGCAGTTTAGAGATGCTGTTGTAGCCCGCGTTCAAGTAAACCAGCTGGCTGTACATGGTCAGATTTGCAGGACCTAGCTGTCTTAGCTGATTATGAGAAATGTCCAAACCCGTTATATTGTTTGGGAGATCAGAAGGAATTTGTGTCAGCTTTAGGTGACTGCAGTCAGCCATTTCATTTCGGATCTGACACGGCTTTCCAACTGATGCAGACAGCAGGCAGACAGACACCAGTCTGACGGATAAGCTGCTCCACCAAAGAATAGCACTTCCCATCATTTTATCTGCAAAGGAAAAATGAACACAGTACAAATTACTACCATTTTGACACAACTTACATCTTAAACTCAAGGCTAAGCAAGCCAGGCTCAAAAAATACTTACTTTTATACTGAGGAAACAATATTTTTGACCCATAAAGTAGCATTCATTCCTGCAGAAAAGGTATGTCTAAACCTCTCTAAACTTTTTCTTTAAAAAAAATAGTATCAATGCAAAATTCCAACCATTTTTCCTTTTCTGATTAATTTTGCATTGCTTTAACAAGCATAAAATACAATAAATATAACAAATTTGTGCACAGGCCCCTCAATGTTAATCATGAGCTCTGAGCTTAACCACACTGATAAATATTTATAAACAAGCCCTCAATATTAATCACTATGCTTGAGCTTAACTACACTTAAAATATTTATAGTTATATGCAGTAAGAATGCCTAATATACCACTTCTTTATTGCACAGTTCTTGCCAGTTTTTGTTTTACAGCCCAGCCACACAAAACGCTAACCGTCTTTCCATCTCATAGCAAAAGAGGGAATACTACCAGGCTATGGAACAGAGCATGAGAAAGTAAGAGCTGACAAAATAAATCAGTACCAACCTGATCAGAGAAAGAAACAGAGAAGAGCTAAGGTGTAGAGAAAACACTGTTCATAGATTTATTACATTTATCCAAATACTTCCAGGAAAATTAACACATTTAAGAATTTATATACCCACCCCATATGTTTTGAGCGTTTCCTTTAGGATATCAGCTTCTGTCCACTGGTGCACTCATCTTCAATGGCTCTGCCTGTTTAGACGTTACAGTTCTGATAAATGTCAGACTTTTTCATATTCTATTCAGTTTTGATTTAGTATCCATAAGATTTAAATTTACCTGGTGATCTTGTAATACAGCTTTACTGGATAAGGAAGAAAATTAATTCCACACAAATTCTGATCAGAATAGAGCTGTAAGAGCTCAGAAGGGTGTGACTAGCCTGCTGAGTCATCAAGCTTGTCTAATTAAATAGCATTTCTGCTAATCAAGAGAAGAGTTCAGTGTATCTTCCATATCATTCTTTACTGAATTAATCTTTAGTAGAGGGAGAAAATATAGTTTGGGGGTGCTTGCCAGAATATTTTTTCATGCTTTAGCAAAGAACAGTAAGCTTAGGTTCCTCCACTTCAATTTTTTTTTTTTAATATAAAGGTTATACTTTCACCCCTGAAGCTTTGAGTGTCTCCCCAGTCTCCATATACATATATCTGTATGGCCTTCTGCGAAAAAATTTGGTACCTACCTGTCAGCCTCAGTTTACCAATGAGTTGAGTCTCAGCATGATTTGTTCCCAGGTAGCGAAGACTATCGGTGGGTGCCCCACTACAGGGATTTAACCTTACTACGGTTAACAGGAATCTAGAAGAGCTTCCCAAAAGACAAACTCCCAGGAATATGAGCTTTCTCAGTTCTGGAGCTCACATTTTCCTTTGCTTGGAACCTGTGTTTAATTAACATGATCTAGCTTCAAGCACATTAGATTATTGCTCAATAGCAAACAATGAAACAAGAAATTAAACCAATACATCTGTACAGAAAAAGAAAAAGCCTTCAGAACTGATGTTTTTTAAAGAGAAGAATTTTCACTACCATAAGAAAACACTCTGAGGAACTGACGCTGCAACCTGCAGCCAAACTGGAGTTTAGCAGGGCAGCCCCCAGCAGCGTTTGGCTCCGCAGGTGACCTGTCTTTTCAGAGGTGACAAAAAGCCACGTTACAGTGGCCAGGGGGAACCCTGAGACTGCCTCTGTGGGAGCAACCTGGTCACCTACGGAGAGACATCAGTGAAATCCGGGGGGG
>Ga0065711_1011911_pt1 | contig 12376 bp, 8 predicted proteins | sample Hoacrofraction12_FD_59098 | JGI IMG/M metagenome (GOLD analysis project Ga0065711, IMG submission 59098) | Hoatzin crop microbial communities from Cojedes, Venezuela - Epithelial fraction 12 v2 (version 2) | ecosystem: Host-associated > Birds > Digestive system > Esophagus > Crop | place... | reverse complement strand
GTGGTGAGGCCCTGGCCCAGGCTGCCCAGAGAAGCTGTGGCTGCCCCCTCCCTGGCAGAGTTCAAGGCCAGGTTGGATGGAGCTCTGAGCACCCTGGGCTGGGGGAAGATGTCCCTGCTGATGGCAGGGGGCTTGGAACCAGATGATCTTTAAGGTCCCTTCCAACACAAACCATTCTATGATTCTGTGATAAGAAACTGCTCCTTTGTGTGTGAAAAAATGACGTAACAATAACAAGCCCAAGTATTTATTGTGTCTTAAATGAGAGTAAGTCCTCAAAGTTGTTGATTTTTACCCCAGAAGGTAAATACTGCTTGCCTGAGTTTGTCATTCCCTTTAGCTGCCCTTCCCTTGCTTCTCCCTTTGTGCAGAATGCCCAGCAAGTTCATTTCCGTACGCACTTGGAGGATAAGCCCTACGTCTGCCAGTACTGCAGCCGGGGCTTTCGGGAAAAGGGCTCGCTGGTCCGCCACATCCGCCACCACACGGGGGAAAAGCCCTTCAAGTGTTACAAGTGCGGGCGAGGGTTTGCAGAGCACGGCACGCTCAACAGGCACCTGAGAACCAAAGGTGAGACGGCAAAGCGCGTCTGCGGTGGGGGGTGCCTTGTTCTGGGGTTTGGTCTGGACAAGCTGCTTTTTGGCTGAATGGCTGTGATTTTTCAGAGTGGATCTGACGACCTTCGTCCAAGGCCAATCCTTTATCTGCATCTCAGTTGCATCAGAAAGAGATGCGTTATATTTTTTTCATCTACATTGATCAATATTTCTATTGTGATCTTTCTGACCAAAAATGATGCTGAACAAACAGCCATAAACCAGTTCTAACATAAATCGAGATCAGCTAAAGAGAAAGATAACCAAAGTAGAATTTGCATCAGGAATCTTAACTGCAGGAGTGCTGTGGGCTCCCTGCGCCAAGCTCTGGCTTCAGTGGTCTCTGCAGCGTCGCCTGACGCGGGGAAGACAGATCCGACAGCGTACGAGAGTCAGCCCTGAGCTGCAAAGTGGTTCTGTTCCAAGGCTACCCAGAGAGGGAGAAAACTGACAGTTTCACAAAGTAATGCCAGAGAACGCTTGATTTCTGTGTTGGGGAAGAGGTGAGAAGACTGTAAAACTTCTGATGTGGCACATGTTGCTACGGTTAAACTGGCCAAATCGGTTTTCTGGCATGAAGTCTGGGGGTTTTCATAAAATCCTGTGAAAACGTGAAGCATGGGTGTTCTGCGAGGAGCATGTCCTAAGCAGAGTTAAGCTCTCACAGGTAATCTTGTCTGATCGGATTAGTTGCACTGGACCTGCTGCTCCTTTAGCTCCTAAGCAGAGATTTTCAAACTTCTTCAGGGAGTGGTGATGATGCATTGAGATTGTAAAGGACAATGCAAGTTTACTGGAGGAAAAAAGAGTTTCCTTGGTAGATCGTGAAATGTAATGCATAAGCAGAAAAGATGGGCGACTTAAAATATACCAGAAGTCTCACTGTATGTTCTTCACGGACGGCTTTTGAAATCCTGCATGGTTTTACACATCTGAATTTCCTTGTGTATTTTTTTGAAATGACACTGGACGGTTGCTCTGCTCCAGGCGCAGTCCTGGTGCCGGGCGTCACGCAGGCCTCTTCCCGGCCATCACTTGGCCTGTCTCGGTGGCATGACTGTTGGCTGACTGCTGGTTGCTTGTCAGAGGCATCCCGTTAGAGGGGTCTCGTTTGTGCCACGTAGTATTCTCCAGGTATTCCTGTATTTGAGATGGTTATGAAAAAATAATGTTTTCCTGGCATTTCTGGAATACCATTCAGGTGGCTGCCTCCTTGCTTTGAAAGAGGTGGAAGAAGTGGTGGTGTCTGAGGAAAGCCAGTCGGCGGACAACTTAGCTGCCACAGTCATTTCTGAAGATCCTCACACTGTTTTGGTAGAGTTTTCTTCAGTGGTGGCGGACACTCAGGAGTACATCATCGAGGTAAGAGCGGGGCCAACAGCCTTCTCATTCTGAACTTAGCACGGTACTTTGTCAGGCAAAACCGCCGCTGTGCGTGTGCCTCAGCTAGGCTTTTGGGAGAAGGTAGAACGGGATCTAGCCAGCGCTGCCCCTGCCAGCACGACCCTGGGAAGACGCAGGATTAATCCTGTTCAGCAGGCGAGCCCGGGGAGCCTGCTTCCCCGCCCTTCTGAAGTCCTGCATGTGATGTAGGCAGGAAAACGAGACTGCAGGGAAGGCTGACGGTAGTTTGTCAGCAGGCTGAGAACTTGTGACCACACCAGATTTTACATCCTCACAAACTTGCTCTAGCTTTCCCGCAACTTTTACCTCCTTTTTTCTCCCATTTCTATTTTGCTTATTTTGTCCAAAATAATATCTGTTGTTTTTATCTGGCTGTGGCTGCCAAAAGCAATGAAATACACATTTCGCTTTCTCCCCCTTTGTGACAGAGCCAGCACTCATCTGTGCAGAATAACACAGTCTGTTTATTATTATATTTATTATTATTATGGCAATCCCTTCAGTGCTGCCATAGTTTTTCTCCCACAGAAGAACCTGCCAGTTGGCTGAGTCACGCTGAGAAAGGGTGCTCCCGTTCAGTTGCTCGTGAGCACTTTGCGTTACTTTTAAGTAGCTCTGGATAATGGGATTTGGAGAGAATTCCAAGGAGAAGTTGTCTTCAGAGTAGCTACTGCATCATCAGGGGAACAGAAAGACTTTTCTAAAGGATCTTAGTGTCTTATATCTTGGTAATAAAAGATTTTTTTATAGTAATCTAAAAAGACAATCATCATATTTTGTCTTTCAAGACTGCTACTGAAGACATGGAGACCAGCGAAGCTACTGAAATAATAGAGGGAACAAGACATGAGGTAAAGCAGCCACATAAACTCTTATTTTGGGGACTTGCTGTAGATGAAATGCATCACTTCTACCATCTGAAAGTCATGCTGAATAAACCCAACTTCACAGAATTAATTTACCTACCTCTGTAGTTTTGCAGACTTGTCTGCACAAAAACCCCACACTGGTCATACTGGGTTTGACTGGGCTGTTAACCCCGGGTCCTCTCAGCGATGGTGGGTAGTGACTGGCGTGGCTTCATACACGAGAGCACAGCTGCCAGCTGAGAACTGTACAATAACGCTTCAGCCTTGGGGAAACGATCCTCGCAAGGCGCTCCCCGATGCGTGAAACAACGGGTGCTGCAGCTCAGCAGCTGGCTGGGCTCTGCACCTGCCTTCTGTCAGTGTTGGTGTACGGGCACACGTGGGTCGGGTTTTCCCAAGTGCAGTGGTTTGACTTCCTGCAGGAAGCGCCCTGCTGACGAAGCATCTTCAGCAACACGTTCTAGGAGTCTGCTGTTCTCGTTGAGAGCTTCAGTGAGCAGCAGGAGGAAACTGGAATTAAATACTGCTTGTTGTACTGCCCTGCGGGTCATCAAGAGCTGTTTACGGCAATGATAATTGTCTACTTGTAACAGAGTCCCACACACCGAGAAATAACGTGGCCTCTCTTCTCTTCATGTAGGTCGACAGCCACATTATGAAGGTCGTGCAACAAATAGTCAATCAAGCAAACTCTGGTCACCAGATCATTGTGCAGAACGTCACCGTGGCAGAAAACTCTGAAGTGACCACGGATGCTGCAGACACCATCACCATCGCCACCCCCGAAAGCCTCACGGAGCAGGTCGCCATGACGCTGGCCTCCGCCATCGGCGAAGGAGCCGTGCTGACTACGGAGGGTAGCATCGAGACGGAAGAAGCAACGGTGACGATGGTGGCGTCCGAGGACATTGAAATAATGGAACACGCAGGAGAGTTTGTGATCTCCTCCCAGGAGGGGGAGGTGGAAGTCCAGACTGTGATTGTGTAACGAACAGCGTGCAGCTAGCGACAGGCTGTTTTTCTCCAGTTTGGGGAATTTGATCAGTCCTAAGTTTGCCATTGTAATTGTTCAGAGAGCAAGGGAGAGAATGCTTCTGTAGGTAAGCGGCTTAATACAGCCCCGAGATGTTTTCTGTTTGAAATGGAAATAACAGCAGTAAAACACCTCTGCGTGGTTATACTGTGCAAGTGACTGACACGCCCTATTTGACAGTCTCAGTATTTTGTACAGCTGCCTCAGAGGAGGATCCTTTGTGAAGCATTCGCCTCTGACCACAGGACAGGAGTGTTCTGGTGTTTAGATTTAAAAGGATTCAGAAAGTGAAGCAAGTATGTGGGGTCTCAGGAGAGACTACTTAATCATATGCATTTAAAACAAACCAAGAAAACCAAACGAAGGAGTGCTGGTGTGCATTCACCACCGCTCAAACTTTCATGCCTTCAGCCTCACTACTTTAGTCCTCCTAAGGCATGGTACTGCAGTATTTTTCTTTTCTTTTATACCCTGGACAAGTAGCCTTATGTACTGGTCTATGAAAGAATGCATCCTTGTACCCTTGCAGTGCTGACAGGCTACTCTGAGAGCTAGTCTGTTGGTGTGTAAAGCCATATTGTATATGATTTTTTTTTTTAAAACCATATATGGATTTTTAATGGCATATTGTACAGATTCAGCATGTAAATAAATACATTTTTAAAAATAAAAGTTATTTAAAGTTCTTACTGTATTTTTCCAATTTCTGCTCTATTATCGCTCAAAGAGAAGAATTTCAGGAAAGAGAACAGGGCCACTTAACATTGTGCTTCAGAAACCCTCAGCGCTGGGCGAGTCAAAGACCCTGCTTTTCCCCAAACACACAAGCCTCTAGAAGCAGCCAGTACTTGTGTGCTTTGGAGATCATTCGCCCGCTCCCCAGGCAGAGGGATTTCAGAAGGTCACTTGCTGTAAGCTTGCTTTTGTCTCCCACTGTTACAGCCGAGGGTTTTCTGGAGGGACAGCAATGAGGTGCCCATCGGCGTTCACCTGGACAATCCCTGCACAGAAGCGGGAGGCCACGTCGCTGCCGTGCGCGTAAAGGGGCTGCTCAGTGACTGCAGAAACAGCCACAGCAGCTGGAACCTCCCCTGCTGCAAAGTGCCCCAAACACCAACACCCGAGACGCGGCTGAGCCCCTCGCTGTGAACAGATCCATCAAACAACAGGATAACGAGGAGAAATGCCAGAAGGATTAAGTTTGTAGTCTGTCAGGACCTGTATTTCGAGAGCTCAATATCAGATTTCTGATGCCCTTTTCAGGATGCTGAAATTTTGTCTAAAGTCTACCCTTTTCCTGACTCTAAGGCTGAAGTGGCATCTTATTTTGAATGAGCTGAAAAGACGTACCAAGAAAGAGACTTAGCAGGTAAGGAGAAGTAGCACTTGCAGTAGTTTCCTGTCAGAAATTAAGGTGCTCCATACCAGTGCAAATCTGCAGTAGAACATGGTTTCTGCAGGCAAAGATTCTGCCAGTAATCATGGGTTTTTTTCAGCTAAATACATGCAACCTATTCTATATCTTGTTAAGAGTAATGGGTTAATCATTTGCCAAACAAAGGTACTCACAAAAAGATGAAGCTTCCTTGAAGTTCACAGCAGCTCTGTGTTAGCTCCTCCCTCGTCAGCACGCACACAGAGAAGATTCACTTCAGGTAAGCTGGACCAAACTCGCCTCTCCATACCAGCCAACTCACTGCTGGTCCCTCCGACAAGGAAACAAGACTGAGCTTAACCTCACAAATCTCACCAAGGAAAGTACCTTAAATAGGGCTCTGCTGAGGCATCGTTAATCAGAATACTGCTGAAAATAGTAACAGCTGAATACAGTCAGCTGGGAATTACTATTTTCCTGCAGGACTAAAAAAAAAAGGCAACTAGTTGACAAATAGATGAATTCGGGTGTTTACCACTTCCACATGTGTGACACTGCTGTGTTCCTGCAAAGTCTCCTGCAAGAAGACCTACTTAAGAGATACCAAAGTAACTGAGGAACTCAGTTTGCCTTTTATGCAGTGGTATAACGCAGCACGCAGACAGTAATCATAGAAAAAAGAAGTTCCTTGTGCGCGTGTTCCTGAGCTGACCCTCACTCTAGTACCACTTGCTTCAATACTGCACCCGTGTCTGACCAGCCCTCGTCACAACCGGCACGAGCAGCGTTACAGATAAACTCTGCAGAACTCCAGATTTTTGAAGACTGGTTGGCTTTAAGAAAACATATTTTCCAGTTAGTTAATTGAAATACAGTAATCTTTTTACAAAAGTTGTTTGGGGCACGAAAGCACGCTGCTGAAATGAGGTCTTACAAAAAGTGTAAAAGTGCGCATATGAGGAACAGCATCTTCATGTTTTCTTCTTTCTTTCCAACTCTGTAGGAGGTTTAAAGATTTCCTTTAAATTCATCCAGGCTCCTTTAGAATAAATGTTTTTGTAGACAACTCGTCCGTCAGGTGGCTGCACTGTTAGATGGTGGGAACACCCGTATCTTCTGGATTTATACCATTCATTGGCAGTCTGGTTGGTTAAGGCCAAGTACAGACTGAAGCAGCAGTACGCACCCAGGACGAGCACGAGAAGAATGACAAAGCCAAGCATGAAGACAATCCTAGGAAAAGTCAAGAAAAGGTGCTGCAAAGAAAGAAAAGAATAAGTTAGGAAGCTGGAGCATTAAATGACAGGGAGGCACGTGACCACTGCAGCACGCCGGCTGCAGCGCACATCCACACGCGCACGGGACCCTGCAGCCCCAGAAACAAGGTCACAGCCCTGGCGCCCATCCAGCTCGGTGACGGCCCACGCCTGATTGCATCTCTGAGTAAAGCAGAGAGATTTCCAGAAATGTATCTCCTCTCAGGCCTTGCTAACATGCAGGAGTACTTTCTACACCCGTCTACCTCTGAATGTTTGCATTTCTTATTGGAGTTTTGCTTGGTTGGTTTTTTGTTGCTTTTTAATTAAAAAAGTAATGAACACAGATCATCTGAAAATAAACTGCCAAATGAAGAGGCTACAATCTGGCATAGCTTCAGGTTTTGCTGACATGATACAGTTTAAACAGCTCTTTTCTGCATTAAATTCCAATACTGGTGAGTGGTAATGGTACTGCTCAAACATGAGCAAACATTCCCTGCCCAAGATCCCTTTATAAGAGTCCAAGGCTGAAACATCTGTTGTCTACGATGGGGAAAAGATACAGCATTTACTACTTAGTACCCCACTGCCGCACTGCAGGAAGGGATGAGGGGATTGAAACGCAAATGACTCCAAGTGCTAGAGAGACTCAAAGTCGCCCTTTGCTTGTATGTGAGAGAAAATATGCAAATATCTAAATTCCAGAGTAGCAGGGTCCTGCTTTAACACCTCCATGAAGGTATCTCAAGGACTGTCAACTGTTTCCTAAACGTTGCTGCAGTAGGTGGCCACTGGAATGTAAAGCTGTTCCTTATGAACCAGGTCTGCTGAGTGAAAGCAGCCTGGAAACAGAAATACAGAGAATGGGAGAGCAGAATGAAGTGCTGTGAGCAAAATCCCATATTTTTACAGTGCTCTGCAATGGTGGTTTTTTAAACTTAATTAGCCATGTAAAGTTGGTAGAAAACTGGCAGTCTGTCCACATCCTGCCTCTGAGAACAGGTGGACTTACCAAGATTCCTGAAAGCAAAGACCGAGAGAAACCTTTTTACAAGCCAATAACCCAGACAGCATAAACTGACCTGAACGAGGAAGAGAATCTCAACAGCGCGCTCCTGTCCTTGGTCATCAATGTATCTCCCATGCATCATGTCTGACAGCAGCACCAGTCGGACGAGAAACGCTGCTGTGATGGCTGCAATGGCCGCAGCCATGGCCGTCAGGGTGAGGAGGTAAAGGACGAAATACTTTGCGTTGAAGGCACCGATGCAGTTGTTGACCCACACACAGTGGTGATCAAAACGATGTACACACACACTGCAGAAACCTGATCAGGAGCAAGTGACAAGACAGTGCAGTTACTTGGTTTTTAAGTAATCAATTTGATTTTTGCACAGTTTGGGATAGTTTTTCATCTCAAAAAATCTGAGATTTATGGTCATGATTTAGCTGATAGCTTTTTAAGCAAATACGTAAATTTCAATTGCATATTATAAAACCCCCAATACTAAAACCAAAGACGTCTGTCTCATCTCCTCTTTTATTCACCAAGACTGCAGCTCAGCGAGTCTGGTTTCTCTGACAGTACTGCCTAGCAAAGCGTATGAAAGGTAGAGACTGTAGCTCCCAGCTCTATTTTAGATGACAGGAGCAAATTCTGCAAGAGAAACACAACATCCTGCACTCAGGTCTTGACAGGTGATAATTTTTCATTTCACTTCTAGAGGGTCAAAAGCTTCCCTGTTCCTGACCCCAAGCGATACCCTCGGAACTGGTGACTGTGGTGAGCAGCAACAGCAGCAAAACCAGCTCCACGGATGGGCAAAGGGCAGCTGTGATCTGGGAGCCCAGTAAAACCAACACAATCCCCTGTGCAGCCAGCTGGGTAACTGAACGGAGGCAGCGTGAACTGCAGTTACTGATGGAGAATTAATTTAGGAAGGTATTACTGTTACGCTTCTCCAGGCAGCTCAGAATCTTACTGCAGTGTTTTGATCGGGCTGGCTTCTCCATGTTGCACGTAGGACACGGAACGCCTTTCTGAAATAATACACCATCATACGCATAGATCTTCACCAGTGATGCGTGACTTGATTTTGTTATTGTACCTGTGAGAGAAACAAGAAAAACAGCAGAAGTAATGGGGGATGTAACATTTTCAGGCTCCACTTTCGAAGAGCCACAGCTGACAGTCAGTGTGGGCTTACCAGGGTCGGCCCGGGAGCAGAGGACGAAGCAGGCCACGTTCCCAGCCAGCAGCAGGTAGGGCAGCAGCAGCAGGACGAGGTGGAACTGCAGCTCCCAGCAGTAAGCAAACACTTCCCAGGTGTATTCCCCGTACACTGCAGCCTGCAAGGCGATGTGCAGGGCAACAAACAAACAGCTTCTGTAACAGAAAGGGGACAGGCTATTTAATACCCAGCATCCTGATTAACAGGTCAAGTACGCTCAGAGGTGATCAGCAAAGACTTTCCAAAGGCAAGGAGACACCTCTTTTAGGTTTTCAGGCCAGCATGGATTGCATATTAATAGTGTTTTCTCCATCCAGCGGCTTCTCCTCCTCTTCTTCCCACACACACTCCTTTAAATATGCCAGCTAAATTCACTTCCATTATTGTCACGTCCTTTGGATTTTCTTTCCGACAGTAAAGTCAAGTGCAAAGCACCCTTGATGCCGACAAAATACGCCACAGCAACAGGCCACAAAACATTCTGCCAGACGACACTTGCTGTGTGCTGCTCTGAAAGCAAAGGAAACCCCAGAAAAAGGTAATCTTAACAAATCTGTACCAATATAAGCAGCTGTTAACGAAAGAAGCGTGGCAGGAGGTCAGCAACGGCGAACGCCAGTTCCAACCCGCCAGCAGAGCTCAGCTTCCGCGAGGCAAGCTGCACAGCCGCTTGGCACGAGGCTGGTTTGGGATGCACCACGCTGAGGAACTGCTTCCAGCAGCCCGGCAAACAGACGCTCAGCTAAGCCACGCATCAGAGGGCAACACTCACTCATGACAGTTCTCTGCGTTACACACCAGTTTGCTGGGCTTTCATTACGAGTTTTAAATAACTGGTGATGTGTATTTTGCGACGGCGGGAAGTCCGTGGCAGACAAGCTCTCCTCTCCTGCGCCATTTCTGCGTGCAGTCCAGCAGAATCCCAGGGCTGCAAGCGGAGACCCCCAAGCGCTGCGCCTCACCAGCCTCCCACACAAACTGCAAAACCTCTCGCGTGAATGAGCCGGCGCAGTCGAGGGGATGTGCACACGGCATCACCCAGCAATGACAACAGGGCTCGTCAGCTCATTGCTCCACTGCCACATTTGACAGCACAACCACTCTCTGCCGGGCTGTGCCCACGTCTCAACAGCAGAGCATCTGCACAGCGGGCAGCAAAGCAACGGCAGCACACATCCACCCACCAGCTGTAGCTGTTACGCCCCTGAAGCGTTTGTCACGCTGGAGCTGCTGCCCTCAGAGGAAAGGTATTTAAATCGTTCCTGAAGCAGAGCCTAAAGCACCAAAGTTCACAGGAAACTACAAAATTCAGCTCAATCCAGCAGGCTGCACCCTGGCAGCCGTGCAGCTTCCCCTTGAGCCACCTGGACACCCACGCTGCTGGACTGGGATTGATGGGATTTGAGGGGGAGGCGGGGGATGCCCAGCTCTGTCTGACTCTTAACTCTGTCTCATTCCGCAGCTGCCAGAGCCTGTTGCAATTCTCGCGTGGGTGCAGTCTCCCACCAGCCTGACCAACATCTGTTACACTGGAAGCTGCTGAGCCACAGGAGCTTGATTTGTCAATATGTTCAAATATCGCAGGGAACGTCTTCATCTTCCCAGCAATACGCAAGAACAGAAGGACAGCAGCGTGGCAAACCTCAGAGGGAATCTGTAATCCCCGAAAAGCACCCCTAATGGAGAGAGAATATCTAAAGACAGTACTCAAAGCTCTAATGGTGGCAGGAGGTCACCTACAGTGGCCAGAAATATCAGTTAAAAATAAGGGCAAAAGCACAAAAAAAAGGTGCAATACCTCGTATGGAAGAGCCTGTGAAGCGCCCTGTGTGTCGCTCCCTGGAGCTGCGTGGGGATTACAAAGGACAACACCTGAAGCAAACAAAAACACAGCGTTACCCGAACTGCACGTCACTTCTGCCTTGAGTAACGTTCAAACAACAATGTTCAGTCACCTAATCCCTCAGTTCTACATCCCTGTAGCCGTGTCGCTGGGGAGGAAGCTCATTTCCAGGGGCATCTGAGCTCCAAGACAACAGGCAGGCATGTTGCTGGGGTTTTCAAAATGGGAGCGAGGTTCCATATTCTCGGAAGCCCAGAAGGCAGCAACAAACGTATCTGGGTTAATGTGTGAAAGTTGTAAGGAGCTTACACCAGGTCATGGACTGGGTAACTGGTTAAGCAGGGGATAGAACTGAGCAATTTCTGAACTACAGTATGCTTCCTCAGGACATCTGACAGATGCTAGCAGAGATAAGCAAAGGGATAAAGCCTGCTGTCCTCCAGAAAAAGGAAAAAAAAAACCCCAACCCAACCGAAAAAGCAAACAAAACCCACCAAAACCAAAAAATTCAGTTTATTCAACTACGGCTATGATCCCGCCTGACAACTCCATGTCTGTCTAACTGCCATTTCAGAAACAGCTAGAAACAACAAAGAGCACTGCCTGTCTGCTCACACCGACACCCCCAGCAACAGCCTGCGACCGCGGACTCGCCTGGCTCTGCTGCGCAGGAGACGACGGATCGCTATAGCAACACGCTGCTCCGTCCGGGGCGGAGGAATTGGAGCAGCTGAGCCTATTTCTAGCTGACACGGAAAGAAAATATGCAGCGAGAGCTTCTTGTCTCAGATGTGAAAGACCAGAAGGCAAAAAGCATATGTAGAGTTGAGAAGATGTTAAATATTTCTCTTTTAACCGGTACGCCTCATCTCTGCAGTTGAAGCGACAGCCTCGGAAAAGGGGCTGCGCACTGCAATGGGAAACACATAGCTGGACAGAAAAGCAACCTGCGTGCCACTGCACAATTCAAACCTAAATTATCTGTATGTGTGCTAGTACCGCCTAGCGTTACACTCCCTGTCCATTATTCCCCCACAGACAGTACAGCAATGCCCTGTACTTCAGCCATTCCTTACGCCGAAGCCAACGGCTCTTACAAATACTGTTTGTGCTCGCAGGGACAACAGAAGCAGGAGAGAACGAGAAGCCCTGCTCATCGAACACAGCCACCCCGCACAACCGGCCCGCGGGCAGCAAGCAGCCCGGCCTGGGCTGGGGGCTGCTTTCTCACAGAGCTCGAGCAGCTCTGCGCGCGTTCAGCAGCTCACGCTGCCCACCAGGAACACTTCAACGGACCCTACAGCAGCGCAGTCAGCGTCAGCCAACTTCCAGGCTTATATGCTTCATTAATTACACTCAGAAATTAATTTAAAATGTCTAGAGAAACTATTTAGGATTACCTGTATCTATTTCATGTGTACCAGTATTGATTACATTTTTCCAGAGAGTGACTTTACATCATGGCAGTATTTTCATAGACGATTGTTACACGTTTCATAGAAGCAGCTATTAAGAAATGTGGGATAATAATAAATTTCTCTGCAGTAATCTGCATGTCTACAAAGCAAAATGAAATACAATACTAGTAATAAAAAATCAAAGTCTGTTTAGACTTCTGTAAACAGCATTAAATATTTGATGGAGCCCTGGCCCAGGCTGCCCAGGGAGGCCGTGGAGTCTCCTTCTCTGGAGATATTCCAGCCCCGCCTGGCTGCGGTGCTGTGCCCCCTGCTCTGGGTGACCCTGCTTGGGCAGGGGGTTGGGCT
>Ga0065711_1008989_pt1 | contig 12376 bp, 7 predicted proteins | sample Hoacrofraction12_FD_59098 | JGI IMG/M metagenome (GOLD analysis project Ga0065711, IMG submission 59098) | Hoatzin crop microbial communities from Cojedes, Venezuela - Epithelial fraction 12 v2 (version 2) | ecosystem: Host-associated > Birds > Digestive system > Esophagus > Crop | place... | reverse complement strand
AGGCGAGCGCGCGGCGGCGGTCACGTGGGAGTGCGGCCGGGAAGAAGGCGGGGGGAGGGGAGGTGCTGCTGAAGCTCCCCCGGGAGCCGCCATTTTCCGGAGGGGAAGGGGCGGGCGGCGCGGGGCCCTCGCTCAGCTCTTAAAGCGGCAGCGGCCGGCGCTGAGGGGCGGCACCGGGGCCGGGCCCTGGGTTGGGAGCGGGAACGGCTGTGGGTACGGTTTCCTCCGGTTGCCAAAGCCGTGGGCGGACCGCGTGGGACCGGGCCGGTGCGTGTGTGGGGCCGAGGCCTGGCCCGCCCTCCCTCCTCACAGGGCTGCCTAGAAACCTTCGCAGCAAACTCTTGGGTTATTAATTGCCTAAAATCACTAATAACTTCCCTTTTTCCCTAATTCAGTGCAGCGGTGAGCTCTGCTTGGTGTACGTGGTCCTGGTCGGCCTGTGTGGGATCAGCCGTGGATGTGACCGACCGCAGTCAAGTCTTAACAGGTTTAAATGTGAAATTGCAAACAGGTTTAAAATTTATGTTCATCTGGGTTTATGTCAGATGTTTTATATCAGAGGAGCACTGGCTTCTCCATTTCAGACTTCTCTTTGCAACATACTTAGATGCTTAACTGAAAATAGAAACTAGAAATCCCGCGTAGTCTTGTTTCTAAGCCTCAGAGTAAGAACTGCTCCTGTTTAGAAGTAGGCTTGGTGATGTTGTGTGCTGTCTATAAATCTAGCATTTGCGTTATTTAGGGAAGTCTTGGGCTTGGCTGTAGATGAATCTTACCATTTACAAAAATATTAAGAAAGCGTGAGAATGGTTATTGTATCTGGAAATCTGCGGAGGTCTTGCCTGAGGAAACTTTATTAACCTGAAGTCAATCAGGTTCTCCAATTTGTTTCTATTAGATTTACAAATTGAAACCTTGCATGAAACTGAGAAACTACTCAGACTACAGTTCTTGCTTTAAAAATTTTTTTTAAAAGACATTCTGCAAGAAAAGAAACATGAGGAAACCCCTGCACTTGTGTGACAGGTCATGCTTGCCATGCATGTGTTTCTAGGATTGAAGCCTTGAATGCAGTCCCTGTCCTAAGAGAAAACTAGACTTTTTTTCTGAAAGAAAAATCGCATGTAAGGCCACAGGTCTTCCTTCCTGTCACGTCTTGGGGTTTGGAGCCAATGCATGTTTCAGCTTGCTGCGTAATGTATCAGTGGGCTCATTATGATATTTTATTATTTGAGGATTAATGAACTGCTTGGTGTTGTACAAAACAGGGAGGAAGAAACATGGTTCTTCCCAGCGAAGGCCAAAGTCCACATTTTCTGTAAGGACTGTAATCCCTTGGCTTTGCTCACTGAGCATACCTCATATTGGTTAATGAGGTAAGGGCTGTAGGACTGAACTCCGAACTTCCCCTGTCTCCCAGTGACAATTTTGACAGCAAACAACTTAAATGACATGCATCTAGCATCATGTTTTAAATACCTGAGTCTGTCTGCAACTGTTACCAAACTGCTATCAGGTGAAAAACTGAACTGAGAGGCAATTCTCCCTTTCCTAGCACAGAGTCACGGGGAAGCGTGGCAGGGCTGAAGCCCGCGTGGGGGTGGCCATGTTTCCCACCACCAGGAAGTGAGCGAGCCTTGTTTGAGCCTAGCAGCGATGGCAGCCGATGAGAGGGACTACAACCTGACAGAGGAGCAGAAGGCTGTCAAAGCCAAATACCCACCCCTCAACAAGAAATATGAATGTGAGTGCTTTTAATGCTGTCCTGATGCAGCGTAGGTGTGACGGTACGGTCATCAGGGGGAGGGAGGGGACGGAAGATAGTAGGATATGCTTTTTAGGGACGTGGGGTTTCTTAATGTGCCAGTATCGTGTGCGTTTAGACTGTGGGATGCATCTGTAGTTCAGTTAACAGAAGTGAGATCTGTAATTTTATTTATGACAGATAAATGCCTTTGTTGTTATAGGTACTAAAGAAATCATGATAGAAATAAATTAGTTAAGTCTCACCTTGAAAACTTTCCCCTTTCGAGCTGTTTCATAGCAAGGCAGTGCATTTTCTACCTCTCTTACATAGGAACAGATACTCAAGAGTGTGTTAGTCTTACGTGTGGTGGTTTTTCTCCTACACGAACTGCTTAGAGATCATTATCTCTCCCTTTCCCCACCCCTGGACTAACTTCTAAGAACACACCAAGCAAGTGGCTGGCAGCCCAAGGGCTAGCTTAAGGCACTTGCAGTGTCTGACTGTTTTCTATATGAGCCCCGTTTGTCTGGAGGGACAGTATCTATTACTCTGTTAGAATATGTATTTTTAGGATGCGTTCAGATATTTATTTGATAGCAGTGCAGAAATATGGTGACATATTACAATAGTCATGCGGTTTCCATAACTGGAAGAGGTTTTATTCTTCTTTTACATCCACTGGAATTTGTTTGCTTTAGAGACCGTTGTTGAGAATCCATTAATAGCGTGTGAACTATCAAAACAGCATCAGAACAATCTTTCAGTTAGTGATCATGGTGTGGCATTTATTTCACATCCCAAGCTAGCTCTGTTTCTCCCAACATGGTACAATTTTGCATTTCTCTGATTCCTCTAAATTAATATAAATTATGTTCATGTAAAACTTAACTTTATACAAGTTTGGATGCTAATCCTACCTTATTAGCGAAGATTGCCTTCTATTTTCTATTACATTAAAAAAAAAAAATCTCTTTTTTGCATAATGGCTGTTTTTGGGTGTAGACAGGTATATTTCTTCACTGAGCTGGAAATATTTGCACATCTCATCCTTTGCGTGAATAATTTTCAGTCCTGCAGACTTCATCAAAAAACTCTTTGCTCCTGGTTAAAGTTTCTTTTTAATGCAGTTAACTTTAGAAGCCTGTTGCATTACAACAGCCGTACCTTGCACAGTGCTGCACACGTAAGGCACTGACATAATTACATTAAACACCACTCTTCTGCTTGGCAGAAATAATCCAAGATTCCACCTGTGCTAATTTTTTCTAATATACTGGAAAATAGATTATCACTGTTTCACATCTGAAAATGAATGCAGAAAGTTCTTGTTATAACAACGATATCTGATACTCTTTTTTTTTAATCCTCGTTTTTTAAATGTTTGGTGATGTCATGCCTTTTCTTTTTCCTTCCCCCTCAGATTTGGATCACACGGCAGATGTGCAGTAAGTATGGGCAGCTGAAACTTTTCAGTATGACAGATTGATTATTTCTTACACTGATGTGAATCTGGAATACCTGTCAAAGACTGGTTGCAGGTGTACACCTTATGGAGCTATGAAATGCCACACACTGGGGTTTTTGATGGCCAGTTTTGTTTCTGCTCTTGGGAGAGCATAAAATTGTATTTGGTTTCTTTTCTAATGTAATAATCCCATGATGCTGCTGATTAAGCCTCTGTTATTTGGAGATGTCTTTTGAAATCTCCTTTTAATCTCTTCATCTTAAACCAAATTTTTTCTGAGTAGTTTGCTTTTATAGACATCAGGTAGCTATATTAGGAAAGAACTTTCTTGTTGTCTGGTAAAACATTTCTTACCCCTATTCTCCCAAGAAACTCTTCTCATAAACTGCAAGAAGGAAAATCTCTGTAATCTGCCTAAATGCATAGGTGCAGAAAAGCAAGTATTTTTGTTCATGCTCTTCTTGTTTCTTGTGTTCCCATTTCTCACCTGCATAATACTTTGGGATTTTTTTTTTTCTTTTGTTACGGTCCAGTAAATTATCTCATGTCTTTTTAGGCTGCACGCCTGGGGAGACACTTTGGAAGAAGCATTTGAGCAGTGTGTTATGGCCATGTTTGGGTACATGACCGATACGGAGACCGTGGAACCTGTGGACACAGTAGAGGTAGAGGCAGAAGGTAAGGCTGTGTTGACTCTTTGTATCGGAACTGTGAGAACCCTGTGGGAGGAGGGTACCAGAATTTTGAATCTTTAGGTGTAGTTTTGTTGCATTTAATTAAAACCTAATTAAGCATCACTAATCTGAGTCTTCTAATAGTGCAGAAGCTGTACATCTGATGTACTCTTAAAAACGTTTGGGTGTTCTTGCTGAGACAATCAACTGACTGTCTTCTCTGCTTCAACCGTACAGGCCATGACATGTTGTCTCTTCTTTTCCACTTCTTGGATGAGTGGCTGTATAAATTCAGTGCCAATGAGTTCTTTATACCCAGGGTAAGCATTCTGTTTTGATCTTTTTTCCATTTGTAGGTCGAGGCTGTTCTCTGGTAATACCGGCTCTGAATGCAATGTTACTTTAGGAAAAAAAAGGGACACAACAGATCACTTAGGCACAACACATGGAGAACTGAAATTGCTAGGGCAGAAAGACTTGAGAAACAAATTGATAAGCTTTGTTACCACAAAAAACAATTATTAGCTGCTGTTCTGTGGTAGGGGCAGCTCTGCTGCCTTCATGTTCCAAGTAGCAGTGTATCTCTTTGAGGCTGCTCGGATTCTCTGGTTTTAGATTCCATCTAAACAATGGAATATAACCCTTGTAAATGGGATTTACTGAGAATTTCTGCCAGAAGACAGAAGATATTACTGACGTATTTCTCCTCTCGCTTTCTCTGCAGGAGGTGAAAGTGCTTTACATTGACCGAATGCAATTCAAGATAAGATCAATTGGGTGAGCTTAAATGATCAGTTGAGTAATGATTATCTACTGAAAACGCACATATTGCCTCAGAGTCACCACTCTGCAATACCATGATGTGCTGGAGATCACTGCTGCTTTCTGAAAAGGGGATTGTGGACTTCCTTTTTTTTCTTCCTTTGAGGTGTTAAATGAAAACCTAGCTGTCCTACGCTCATCAGTGAAACTAATTGTAACATCTGATAAAATAGTAACAGAATTCCAACCACCTCTCTTCTTTTTGCCTTCAAAGGTGGGGAGAAGAGTTTTCTCTACCCAAACACCCTCAGGTACGCAGTGGTTCATCTGTGCATCTTTTACCTTCTAGGGGTAGGATGGGGAGGGTGGTGTCTTTTAAATAAAACTTCCGAGTTCTCCAGAGATCCAAGTATAAACACATCCGAGTGGTATCACAGGCACTAAACTTAAGATCTTGTTTTCTGCCCGTATTTTTCTTGTGAATGCATTCTTGAAACTGTTGACCCGAGCATCTGATGCTTCCTCAGCACTAGCAAAACTCAACAGTTGGCTTCCTTTTTTGTGATGCTGGGAACGCAGTAAACCAGTCTACATTCAGAATGCGTACATGGGTTTGGTTTCCACACTATCACCACAGCTTTTTGCTTAGTCAGTTATTGCCTTTTTTTTTTTCCTTCCTAAAGAATTACTAGAAGCAAATCCTGATCTCCCTGCCAGCTCTTTAGCTGGATCAGTATTAGCAAAGCAAACGCTGATGTTCTTTCACAGGGAAGAGGAGGAATTTGTAGTATTCGAGAGGCAATAAATTAAGGGAAGAGTTACTTACTATTTGGCCTAGACAAGTCTTTGCTGTTAGTATACCAACTTTCTTATTCATTGGAATAAATACAGCTTTTGGGGGAGAAAAACTGTTAAACTGGATAGCATTTGTAAAAGGTTATAAATACTTTGTATGATTAGGAGCTGCTACAAGAGACATCATGTAGAAAACCCCATGTTTTTGTGTCATTTCTCTCTAGGGCACAGAGGTCAAAGCCATAACTTACTCGGCAATGCAGATCTGTGAAGACGAGAAGCCAGAAGTCTTTGTCATCATTGATATTTAAAGCCAGAAAAGTGTGGTCGAGTGGACACGTGTCATTGGCTGGCAAAAGTCTCTTGAAAACTGTAATCCCCGTGGAAGGAACTAAGGAATTGCCCAATTCAAGTCATATGTTGAAGGGAGTAATTGCGGGGAATGTCAGCCTGTGTTTTGGCTTGAGGATGGTGAGACAGAAGTGCCTGCATGCCAGGAAAAAAGATCTCGTTGGGGTTTGGGGGGTGTTGAGAAGAAGGAAGAGAGTTGTAGGGGTTGAAAGTCTCCCAGGAATGCTAGTAGTCTGCTTTTGAGCCTGATAAATGTGTTAGGTGCGATATGAATAAGTAAATTAGTGGAGCTGCTGGCTAAAACACTATCTTTTTGTAGAGTGGCAGGAGATAATGTTAATCTACATGATTTCATTTGCAGATTTAAATACTCTAATTCTGAGGTGACATCCCTCCTCCAAATTATCTAAAGGGTCCAAAATATCTGCAGTGGGTCAGATTTAATGCAGAAAAATTTCTGACTGTTCGAAGGACACTTGAAGTATATGAATTATGAAAACAAACCAGCACACCTTCTAGAGTACTTTTAAAAATAAATAAAGTCATGCCAGCAGGTGGTGCTGAATTGCTGTAAATAAATTTCCACGTGCAATCCTAAAGCATGTGACTGTGTACATGGAATCCTAATAGCACCTATTTTCACCCTAAAAATAGGCAGCTTTCCTGCCGTGGTAGAAAGGGATGCACCGGATTCTCTGCGCGTTCCCTCCCAACCACGTCTGCGAAAGCTGATTCTCTTCTTTTAAAAAGCGTGTGACTGGGATCAGCTTCCCTGCCTTCCTCTAGAAAGGACGATACAGCCAGCCCGTCCGTGTCGAAGGGTTATGGACTTCACTGAATCAAAATTAAATCAAAAAAATAATCAACAGTGTGCTTTGTTTTAAATCACGGGGCAGCAAATGCACGCGAGCCGCTCTTGGTGTTTGAGCAGGGTAGGGTAGGGGACGGCCCGTGCTGGCCTGAGCTGCTCGTTTTATTGTGAATGCTACACGTGCCTGGCCTCTGGAGGTGGCATCTCATCTTCATTGTGTTGTAAAATCGTCTTAAATAGATCTGGTTTTATTTTCATATTGTGAAGATTTAGGGATAAAATCCCTCTGTATTTTTTGAGAAAGCTTCAATGCTGAAATAAAACTTGGACTGAAAGATTTAATGGATTTGTGTGTGAACTTTGGCCAGTTGGATTTCCAACACCGATGAATTACATTGGTGCTTTGTTCTTGGCTAAGGTGAGCAGACTTTTTTGTAAATAAGAATGACGATGGCACAAAAATAAGCATGGTTTTCACATGCTGGGTTTTCTTCCCCCCTCAGGAGGAGCCTGGGCCCGCCTGCTGGCGCTCAGAACGAACAGCTCCAGGCCTCCTGTCGGCACGGCGAACGGCCTGAGCCGGCCGAGCGGTGAGGCCCATGGCAGGCAGGCGCGGCGGGAGCTGAGGGCCGTGGCGGGCGGGCACGGCCGCGGCCCCTCACCCGGGCGGAGCGCGGCTCCCACCCCTCAGTAGCGGCTTTGACACCTCATTGGCTGGTTGCGTCAAGCGACGGGGATTAGCCAATCAGGCGTCGAGTTGCCGGTGCTTTGTTCTCCACAGAGCCTGAGGAGATGGGCGGCGGGGTTGAAGGGTGGTGGTTAGGGAAGGGTTTCTGTTTGCCTCAGCCTTCTAAAATGGGAAAAGAGAGATTTATGTAATTAAAATTTAACTTTGTACAAGCGCTGCGATGCCCTGTGTATACCATCAGTCACAGGCTCTAGTAGCACGGTAAAGTGCTCTGCTCTTAGAAATGGTGACAGGAATTTGCAAGAGAAACCTTCAGAATTAACTAAGTAAGTGTTAGTTGTCTATTTTTTTTCAATATTAAGTACTTACTATAAAATGTGCCTTAAATTCACCTTGTTCCATTTCCAGAGGTATGGGAGTGACCGGTTTCAGCTAGCAGCCTGTTACCTGGGAGAAGTCCTATTCTGCTGCGTTACAGGAGCCCCATGGCAGCTATTGTCTCTCACTGAGCTGGGGCCTGCTGAGGCAATTAACTACCTGAAGTGGTTAATTCAGGAACATACTGCAAACCCTTCTTTTCTTGCTGTTGGTTGAACAAGCTCCGTAGGCTTGCCCTCTTCTCACTTTTCCCTAGGTATCTGTTAATGGCAACTGTTGGCGACAGGGAGAACCTTGATGTCAATCAATATGGCTGCTCTCAGATTCTCTACAGGGAATTTTTGCTTGCTTGGCAGTAACCTCAGGCTACAGATTCTGCTAACAGGAAAGGAAACAGCATAAAATGAGACATGAGACCAAACAGTGGCTCTTTATCAAGAGAACCTGCTGTGAGTGCCATTCTCTGCTTTCAGTCAGAATGTTTCTTACATACATTCTCTCTTGAGACTTTTATCATGTTAGTACTAAGCATTTCCAATTTCTCTAGCAAACGGAGATTCTCTGACCCAAATGACCGTGAAAAAAAAATATGATTGCTAAAAGAGCTGAAGAGACTCCAGAATTACGAAGTTTGCTGAAACCAAGGGAAATTGTCCTTACAAACAAATGTTTTTATGCTGACTGTCAAGCAGCCTTAAGCATCCGAAATCTATACAAGCAGGGAAGCCTTTCTAAAGTAGCTCCATGATCTAAGTCACAAGTGTCCCACAGAAGTTAAAGGGACTTGTCTACTTTATTATCTTAGCACAAGATAGTAAGCAAATCTTGCACCAATCCTGAAAAAAATGGAAAAAAACCCCTGACAACTGTACTTCCAGTGACTGTGCTTTTATTTCCTTGGAACCATGTTAGTCTATCTTTGTTTAAACTTCACCATACAAAATCACTGCATATCTGAAAAGGCAAACTTACATTATCTAAGTGCCCTATAAATGCTCTGTTCGTTACTCCACTCTGCATGGTTGTGCGTATGCTTTAAAACTAATCATGCTTTTCTGAACTGTAAGAAGCTGTAAGCTCACTCAGAAAACAAAGCTCTCGTAAATCAGTTCTTCAGCAGGAAGAATTCCACTTGTTTTCTTTACTCCTTTCTTACAAAGTTTCTGAAGTGTATATACATGTTAATTACAGTGTCAACAAAAATGTGGTTTACATTTCTTAGCTGCATACTTTAGTAAGACTTTTTCAAAGCAAATTCTCAAATTTGTTTTTTAAAAATCTGTATCGTATAGAATCTTTGTAGAACTGTAAAATGGTTCATACTTTCATTATGAACAGGAGCTCTGACCAAGTCTTTGATAAAATATAAACCAATTCTCCTAAATAGTTTCCAGATAAATACTTTCTGGAAGATATTTAGAAGCAGTTACAATGTTGCACATCTGTAAGTACAAAACAACTTGTTTGTAGTCCATATTTTGCTTCTCAAAATTTTAGCAATATTTAATTTTAATGGAAGTAATAAACCAGCGTTAGTTGGTAGGACACAAGTAATTTAATCTTGAATACAACAGTAACAAATACACGAATATATCTACCTAAGATTTGGTTTCACCTTTTCATCTGCCTCATCTGGAATATCATTATTAACATGTCGGACAACCAAATTATACGGTTCCTCCTCCATTGTCTCTTCATCGGATTTCTGTTCCTCCTCCAAAGCCCATTTGGAATGTTTGTTTCCTGTGGAGGAGATGGGAGAATGTTCTGCATCTAAATCGTCAGGGACGCTGTCAAAATTAGCTTCTACCAGACACTTATGGCACAGTCTGTAGCGTCTTGTTCCCTGCTGAACAACACATCCTGTTAGGTCGGTTACGTGACGCTTGCATTTTCTGCAGATCAGTTTGCCAGCTTGATGTATCTAAAGAGATGTAAAATTTGAAAATGTCAGTGTTCATCCAAAAGCAGATTTTAAATTATTTTTTTAGAAACAAAAAATTCACTGCATCATTCTAAAAAATGAAATTAAAATTATAATTTGGCAATTTAAATAATGAATAATTGAAGTTGATGTGCAGCTAGGAATCTTTTCTAGTTTTAGTTCTGGAAATGACTGAACAGCCGGTACCAATGACATCTTGTGGGTTTTTTCCTAGGCTGAATCTCCGACTGAAATGGCGTACCGTTTGGAAGTGGTTGCGTAAATGCTCTAGTCGGGTGAACCTTTTCCCACACGCTTCGCATGGGTACGGTCGCTCCCCTGTGTGACACCGAAGGTGCCGCTTCAGGTCTGCGCGTCGTTTCACTGTGTGCGTACAGAAGGGGCATTTGAATCGCATCCGAGGTAAGTCATCTGTGACAGAGAAATACAGGTAAAATGTCAAATATCAGTAGTCTATGTAGTAGTTTGATTATTTTTCAGCTTAAATAAGCAGCAATTCATTTTTCCTCTGGTCTGTCACTAAACAGGAAAAATCCCAAAATATAATCCCCCAAACCCGGTATTTCTTATTGAACACGTTAAATGGCTATTTGATACTGTACTCTTTCTTACTCAGTGTATTTTTTTAGACCTACAGATTATATAAATACATAGGTATTATATATAGTTGTCATACCTGTCTCTTCTATCAGCTAACAGTTCATAGCTTTGACATTTATAATCTCTATGTAATACACCAGGATGCCTGAAGTCTTAAAAATATGCAATCATAATAAAATATAGGTACACTAGCTTCCAAAGGAATGCACTTAGGAATACACTTCCCAACCTTATTCCCCCATCTAAGGCATACAGTGCCAGTCCATCCAGAGCTCAGATGCTTTATGCAGTGTGGCCCAGCACTCCTCAAGTTTGGGCTGGTTTGGACCTTAATGCAAAGGCAGCGTCCTGCCAATGGCATGAGCTTCTCTTGTGAAGGACTTAGGCTGGATTTAGGTTGAATGCCTCTATTACTGCCAGGTATTGAGGACATTACAAGAGAAATCCAGTCCTTCGGGTCCCCAAGTCAATTACAGCTCTGTAGGCTTCATTGAACTCCATGTGGGTCCAAATAATCTGGCATGTACTGTTTTGACTTTACAGAATAGCTGGGTCAAGCTGTCCGATTCTAATTCTCATGCCCTGTTCTGGCTTCAAAGTCTCTCATTCTATTAGGCACTATAATCGAGCAGATCATGAAAATAATTTGCAACTCTAGGCATCACTTTGATTTGCATGCTGCTATACAGGTTCTCTCCAAAGATCATCTGAATTCTTCCAAATAAATACAAACTTTTCAAAATGCTATCTATTTTTTACCTTCATTCCAACTACTCATTACACCTAAAATTGTGGGCATTGAGGTGTACAGTTCCTCTGCTTTTAATTCCATGAACTCAGGAGTTCTTGAAAGTTCTTGTTCTAGCTGAGCAACAGACCACCTCTTCGGTATCACTTCTGATTCGTGGTTGTATCCATAATCATTGTGATCAGCATCATTCTCGGCATCAAATCCAGCCTCCTCTCTAACGCGAGAGACGTGGCTGGAATCTGATGCACTGCCTCCTCCACTGGCCCGCTCGGCTTTGCTCAATTTACACGGCACAAGCTCGCGGGTCTGTGACAGTCCGAGGTGCTTTCGGCGCTTTCGCGTTGAGCCCTGCTTTCTGCCCCTTTTCGATAGCTGTGTTTCTGCCTGCCGGAGAATCACCTGGGAGGACAGGTAGCTGCTGTAACCGCTCCAGGAATTTTCATTCACCGTGCTAGTCTTTTCATCCGGGATGGAAAAGGAACGCCTCGGGTTGCTCTTTGCTTTCCTTCTGGAGCGATAGAGAGATGGACGGGCAGGTTCACTGTTTGTACTTTTGGCCGAAAGGCTGAGGTAATGATCCTTCTCCTTTTCGTTAATATCCAGCGAGGACTTAATGAATGTCTTACAGACATTCAGAATCTCCGTCATCTGCAGATAGCTAGCAGCTGACATGACTTCGATCACATTCTGACCGGTCAAAGACAATATGCCTGAATACACAAAGTCCAGGATAACCATAAATGTCTCTGGAGAGAAGACCTCAAAAGTCGCTATTGTCGGCTGGCTCGTCTCCTTCGAGCTCTGCGAAAGCAGCATTTTGAAATAGCCGCTGCTGGCAAACAGCACATTGCGATGTGCTTTGAACACCTTTCCCTCGACCAGGATATTGCAGTCGCAGAACAAGTCTTGCTTCCGCTGTTCGTTTAGCTGCTCGAGGAGGTGAAACTGGTGGGAAGAGATCTCCATCCCAGTCGGGGAGTAACGGGGGAGGCTTGATCTGAAGTCAAAAGCAAGTATAATCATGACAATCTAAACCAATGTTGCAGAATCCTACTTTAAAGAGATGAGCTCTATTTTTAAAAACATGAACATCGTGCGAGTTCTCACGCTCCCAGTATAGCCCCAACCTCCCCGCACAGCGACAGGAGTGAGGAGACCAAACAGCTCGAGAAGAGGCGGCAAGCTGCCTCCGCGGGACTACTGCACAGCCCAAAGGAAGCGGGATTACACCCGTGAACGGCTCACAGACCGAGATAAAGAACTTGGCCGTTCTGCCGCGGGCAGTGCCATGGCTGAAGAGGGTCCCGCCGCAAACCGGCCGGCTGCGGGCGCAGCCCCGGCACCACGCGTCGGGGCCGCACAGGGAGGCGGCGGCAGAGCCCGGGCGGCCGCAGCCCTCCCGGCCCGGG
>Ga0065711_1047354_pt1 | contig 12377 bp, 7 predicted proteins | sample Hoacrofraction12_FD_59098 | JGI IMG/M metagenome (GOLD analysis project Ga0065711, IMG submission 59098) | Hoatzin crop microbial communities from Cojedes, Venezuela - Epithelial fraction 12 v2 (version 2) | ecosystem: Host-associated > Birds > Digestive system > Esophagus > Crop | place... | reverse complement strand
CGCCTGCGCGCGCGGGGGGTGCGGTGCGACTCGCGGCCGGTCCGGTGCGGGGCGTGAGGCGGCGCTGAGAGGCTGCGGGGGACACGCTGCTGGCTGCGGCTTGTGGGGGACTGCTCCGCTTACCGGGTGCTTTTCTCGGTGCTGCCGGTGGAAAGGTTCCCAGCCCGATTCCGAGCGCTGAACCAGCGGCGGTAAAAAGTCGGCAGCGTGCTGAAACCGGCCGGAGCAGTGAACGGTTTTGACGGGTGGGTCGGCAGGGTTTGGGTGCGGTTTGCGACAGAGCGCTGGGGCTGCGTTTCGAGGCTGGGTCGGGTTTTGCTCCCTCGCACGTTTTCGGTGGGAACGGGGTGCGGAGAATGCGTTCAGCTCACCAGTTTTTGCTGCTTGTTCCTCGTACGTTCTGCGAAGTCACCTCTGTCACCGAGACTGAAATGACTTCCGAGTCTCCTGTAGTGCACAATAATTGTTTTGAGGGGGTTTTTGTCGTGTTTTTTTGTCTTATCCCTTTACACTGGCCAAGTAAGGAAGCGTCAGTGTACTGGAAGCATCCTTTCCCAGCTCCATTTATTTTTGCTTTGCAAATATATAGGTTTTGTCATTCACAGGTAGTATTTATAACAGTGCTGAATCTGTTGCTTTCACCATGTGATTGTCTTGCACTGATTGATGCAGAAACGTTGAAGAAATGTGTTTGTAAACTAATTCACTAGCCTTCCAAAGGCAAAGGCATGCCTGCCCAGCACATTAAATGTGTGATTGTACAAGCCCGGGCTGGTTTTGACTTACATGAAATTAGTTACAGTAATGCTGAAGATGCAGTAGAATGAGTCAAGTATAGAGTTTACAGCCTAAGGCATGCAGATCTAAGTGTTACTCGGTCCCAAAGTGAATTATTTGGGTCTTCAGCTCTGTCACTTGTGCTGCAAAGGTGAAGCTGACATTATGTGTCTCTGCTCAAACCACGTTTCTTCCGTTTGCTTTCATAGGCTGGCAGCGTACATCATCGTTAAAAGAGGGCTGCGCAAGTTGATATTCTTGTTCTTAAGCTTTAAGCTTGTGGCTTTAGCCCTTCCTTCCTAAGCTGGAAAGCATACTTCTGTAACTGTTGGCATGGGGGAAAGAAGCAGGAGTTGGTCCTCTGCCGGGTGACCGGAAATGTGTTCGTTGAATTAAACTAAAGAACAGAAAATGTGTCTTTGCTTAGGAGGGTCTCCAACCATTTGTCTTCACAGGGGAATTACACTTATAACTTATTGATAAAGACAGTCTCTAAAGCGAGATGCCTTAAAAGAAGATGCAGGAAAGAAATTGCGTGTAAAAGTTCGCTCAGATGTGAATTGGGGCCAGAAAATTTTCTACTTACGTTGCAAGCTAGTATTATTTTATTTCTGCTGTGGCAGTCAGACACCAAGTGAACTAATACTATTAGTATCTTTATTAATTTAACTTTAGTATCTTAAGGTAATTCTGTAGATCAGGTAGAGTTTGTGAGCACATTTTTTCTCTTCAGTGCCTCCCAAATTTAATGTTAAACTTCTATTTCTATTACATTACCAGAAACTGGCTCAAATTAGATCCAGCTGGAGAGAGATGAAGGCCTAAATTCCCATTCTCAAGTTAATTGCTCCATTTATACAGTTTCTGTGCTGTGCATGCTTTTAGTCAGGTCTTCCACTCATAACTGTAGAATGTTGGCATATTGAGAAGGATTTGGACTTCATGAGAGAATAACTGCTGTTAAATTTGGACAATTTTTAGTTCTTAATATGTAACATGATCAGTGGCCTTGGCAAACACAGTACAGCTTTAAAACTGATCACTACACTAGAGTTCGGAATTTTAGGTTTTCAGTGGAATAGTAGATTAGATTATTTGAAGGCCAAAATCAGGGTAGCTGATGGAATTAATCTTGTTGACTTCAGTGGAAGAATTGGCATGAATAAGGCATACTATTTGGCCTGAAATGTTAGCTTTCTGATAAATGGTAAGTTTAGTAGTAGTATTGTATCTAGGTTCAATTAAAAGCTTTGCTTTTTTTCCAGATGCATGGATGTAGAGAATATTGATTTATTGCAGGATACTGGTAGGCGCTACTCAGCCTGTGAACAAGAAGGGAGCAGAGTGAATCGTTTCATGTTTAGCAGATAGGTGCTCATGATTATGAGGGTCTTATTCTTTCCAGTCATAAATTCCTAGTGGAATTACAATTTGGAAAGAATCAATACTTGCTCTATGAAAAGATAGGCTTGTGTAACTATACGGTAGTTAATAGGACTCAATTATTTGGTACCCTTGCATTCCTTTTGTGCCAAAATATCTTTGAAATGTATTGTTGTTCAGGGCAGACAAAGGATCCTTTGTAGTTGGTGTTAAATCAAAGACGAAAAAATGGATCTCAGACTCCTCCCTGCATGAGTCACTTGAACTTCTCTCCAGCTGTGAGCTGAACATCATGTATACCACAGGTGCTCAGCCTGTGAGGGTTACTTACACTGGCTTCCGGACAGTTTTGTTGCAGGTAATATGTAGTGGAACTCATACAAGATTTTAGAAGTGTATTTGGCAGCTAAAGTCCCAGCCTCAGCATCTTCTGTTTTTGTTTTATTGATGAGCACTGTAGCACAGACATCTAATTATTATTTGACACAACAGCTGCTTTTCAGGTAGTGCCTTATGAATACAGTGATTTTCTGTTCTTCTGTTCCAGGTTCTCTTACGCTCTTACGGAAATACAGTGTTTTTGACATCTCAGAGAAAAACCTTAGTTTGTACCATGATTTACTTATTTTTACTTGCTTTAAAAGAAAACTGTAGAATGACAGTTATGCTAGATGAGACAGTGTATGGAAAAGAAACAGTTTATAAATTTCCTCAATCTACTTAAAAAACTTTTTCACTCTGTAGAATTTGGAGGAAATTACTAGAATTTATCTCATTATTTCTATTTTCTGAAATTTGCATGGGATGAGTACCACAGGTGATGTCTTTGTTGCCAAAAAAGAGCAACCACTCACAAGTTAAGCACTGTGTATATTCTTATTTATGGTGTTTCTTAAAGGAATCATTGAAGGGTTAAGGCCTAAGAGATCCATCAGTAGGTTTGCCAGAAGCTGTGTTTGACAAGATGTGACACATTTAGAAATTGTACAAGTAGCAAGAAAGTTAGTGAGTATACTGATTATGGGAACATTATTGTGCACACATAACAAAACCAACACCTTTTTACTGATGCTTTTCATGTTTTAAATATTCTCTTAAAAATCCCTTTTGTATTCCTTAGAGAAAAAATTACTGTGGCTCTCTGCCTGGATTTGTTAAACATCTGGGCATGCCTGATTGTGAATGTTGCCAAATTTCACATTTACTTTCTGAGTTCCCAACTAGACTTTGTTTCTTCTGCACCAAATTAATTACGAACATAAGCTGACTGAATGGTTTTCTGATAATACATGTCACTTCATGTTTTGAAGTCTGGGGGACTTTGTTCCATCATTATTTATTCATAGCATAGTCCAAAGATTCATATAACTTGAATTAAAAAGTTCTTTCTTCCCCCCTCCCCCCATCTATGTTTCAGCAAGTCAGCATTGTGGTTAAGGTGGTTTATTTGTAAGAAGGCTAATAATTTTTTTTTATAGAGGTGGTGATGATGAAAGAAGCCATGTGGAGTGTAGTTGTCTGAAGTAAATTTTCTGAGCTGATACATTTGTGGGGGGTGCACACAGAAATGGTGCTGGTTTAAATAAATTATACTGAAGTTGTTTTGAAGTCATCTACTCTCTTGTGTGACCACTTTCAAGTGTTTAAGAATGATTGCTATTGATTGACTTGTTTCAGTTGTATTAGTCTAACATGGGCTCCAGTTGGAACTTTGCTTTCCCTTCTTTTGCTGACAACTGATTATGGGGCTTGTCCTAGCAATGGTGCCATCTTTGTCCTGTGCTCCATAGACTTACATGGTACCTTAATGAGGAACAGTGTTAAAAGATGCCCAGAACACTGTTCTGGCATAATGCAGTTTCCTAGTATGTCTTAATACAGGACTCCCAAATGTTTACCCCATGCGAAGACTGAGGTGCCAGTGACTGCATTTCCTTAGGCTGTAGAGTGTAGTGATGCTGTATTCCTGATCAGAGTTGTAATGTGGCTCTTGAAGATGCTCACTTCAGTGCATCCATCTTTCAAAACTGATGAGCTTTACTTCTTTGGTACAAACTATTTCTTTTGGTCCCTGGGCTGTTCATTGAAACAGTTAGAGAGATTGTTTAAAAGGAGAAAAAAAACAAACCCAACCAACCAAACAAAAAACTCCACCAAATATTGTGCTGCTTAACTTCCAAAGAAATTTGAACAGCTCCAAGTGCAAGATCCAAGAGACCTGTTAAGTACATAAAGTGAAGTTTAGGATGAAATCACAATATAATTTCTTTTTTAAGACTTTGGGGGAGGAGGGGGGAGGAGGCATGCTGCTGTTCAAGCCAGGAGAGCATGGAGAGCGGGGAAGGAAAGTCAAAACTGAGCAGAAACAACTGTCGTCCCCCCCCCACCCCCCCCCGATAAAATAAACTTTCAGATCTCATTTTTGAAAAGCAGGAAAATTGAAAGCATGAGCTGAACAGTCTTCTTTCTGGCATGCCTGGCCCTCACTTGATTCCTTACAGCCTGGTTACATTGTTCACTGGTTTGAATATTCTAGCTTTAGAAAAGTCTTTGTCCTTCCTCTTTCTCTCTGCATGAAATTCAAGTCCTTTTACCAAATATAAAGGTTTTGCAAAACTTTGTTTACTTTTCTATGCTTATATCTTTGTACACCCTTCCTCATCCCTTTTACGTGGCTCAAGGTGCATGTCTAGCATTCTTTTTTCTACGTGCCCACTTAAATGTAGTCTTTGTTGTACTTTGTCTTCTACTCTGCAGAACATCTCTTTTGTTATTCCTTCCTCCCATGAAACCTGTATACCTCCATATCCAAAGTAGTATTAATGAAAATGTAAACAATCTGCCTGTAGTTGAAGTAACCAGACTTGTGACAATTAGAACTACTTTATCACATCTCTGCTGCTTATACTTCATCAGTACTTTGTAAACTCTTTGAAGTGGAAACCTGTACAGGTATTGTCACTGAAGGACTTTTTAGTTTGCTCTAGAAGGTTTAATAGAGTGTGTGGATAATACTGTTCTCTTGAGGGAACACACAATGCAGAAGAGGACTTTCTGGATAGTGTAGAACTTTTTTAAGAGCTAGAAAGAGGCCTCTTGTTCATCTTCGAGGTGGCTGCTGGATATGAGGAGGTGAAACATCACCAGACTGGATAAGAGGGAATAAAATTTTGCTTGAAATTGAGATTCTATTTTTGCACTATATACAGTAACACAATTAAGTATTAAAAGTGCTTTTTGTCACTAAGGTCTGTAATGGAGAGCCATCCTATAGCATATTACACTCATGAATCCACTTACATAAACCTTAGTGATTAAGCTTACACCTTTACACTGATCTATGGGGAGATCTGTGAGTTGAACAGAGTGCAGACCTTGGCTTACACGGCTTGGTATTTGTAAAATACAAAACCCCATAATCCTTCTAATACCCGTGTCCTGCAGCAGTTGAAAGACTAGACAAAAGAATGGATTTCTTGGAGAGTTTTTCCTCCTGTTTATTTCTGTTAAGAACTGAACCAATGAACTGAGTTTTGCAGAAGGCTGTTGTCTGTAACTAAATGATTTCTTGCTCTCTGTAAGCCAACTTATTAAAAAGTGAAATATTTAATGTCTTTGAAAACAGTTTCAGGAGGACGTGTTTGGAAGGTCATTGAACTGGCTCTACGCATTGCCATTGCAGTCTTAGAAAAAGCTGGTATTCTACACAAAGTGACTAAATTTTGGAGAACACAGTATGCCTGTTTTACAGCCATTGATAAGTACTGGAGAAAATTAATGAAAACCAAGATATTATCAGACAGTAATAATCCTATTACTGTCTTCTGGAAAAACACATTAAAAAAACCCCCATGGAACTACTTTTTTAAATCAATGGTGCTACTTCTGCTGTTAAGTCAGTGGATACTGTATGTGCCAAAATTCACAGTGACATAAGACTTTCCAACATAAGCGTCCTCCCTATTACATCTAACTTGCTTCAGCCAAAATTTTAAAATAACATAAAAAATTTACTACATTTTAGTTCCAGTCTGGAAAATATAAGGGATTGATGGAAGAAGTCTACAGTCCTATGTTTCTGAAAGTAATTAAAGACATCAAGAAGTTCTCATACCTGGGCAGTATGATGTTTCTCTTGCTTTTTTCTGCCTTTTATCACCTGGTACAGATTTGAATAATGCACACTGTCACAGAACAACAGGATGCTGTTGGCCTTCTTGGCCACCTGGGCACACTGCTGGCTCATGTTAAGTCAGCTGTCGACCAACACCCCAAGGTCATTTTCTACTGGGCAGCTTTGCAGTCACTCCTCCCCAAGCCTGTAGCGTTGCATGGGGTAGTTGTGAGCCAAGAGCAGGACCCGGGATTTGGCCTTGTTAAACCTCATACAGTTGGCCTTGGCCCATGGATCCAGTCTGTCCAGATCCCTCTGCAGAGCCTTCCTACCCTCGAGCAGATCGACACTCCCCCCCAACTTGGTGTCATCTGCAAACTTACTGAGGGAGCACTCAATCCCCTCATCCACATCATTGATAAAGATATTAAACAAGACCGGACCCAAAACTGAGCCCTGGGGAACACCACTTGTGACCAGCCGCCAGCTGGATTTAACTCCATTCACCACCACTCTCTGCACTCAGCAATTCAGCCAGTTCTTTATCCAGCCAAGAGTACACCCACCCAAACCATGAGCAGCTAGTTTCTCCAGGAGGATGCTGTGGGGCACAGTGTCAAAGCCCTTACGAAAGTCCAGGCAGACAACATCCACAGCCTTTCCCTTATCCACTGGGTGGATCACCTGGTCATAGAAGGAGATAAGGTTGGTCAAGCAGGACCTGCCTTTCATGAACCCATGCTGGCTGGGCCTGATCCCCTGGTGGTCCTTCACATGGCCGGTGAGCGCACTCAGGATGAACCGCTCCATAATCTTCCCCAGCACTGAGGTCAGCTGACAGGCCTGTAGTTTCTAGGATCCTCCTTCCAGCCCTTCTTGTAGATGGGTGTTACACTGGCGATCCTCCAGTCACCTGGGACCTCCCCTGTTAGCCAGGACTGCTGACAGATGATGGAGAGTGGCTTGGCCATCTCCTCTGCCAGCTCCCTCAGCACTCTTGGGTGGATCCCATTTGGCCCCATAGACTTGTAAGTGTCCAGGTGGCATAGCAGGTCATTAACGGCTTCCTCCTGGATTATGGGAGGTTTGTTCCACTCTCCTTCCCTATGTTCCAGCACTGCGGGCTGACTTGATTAGATTTGCTTAATTTACAAGTGAAAATTTTTTACCCTACTGCAAAAACTATGCAGATTCATGTTGAGCTCTCCGAGTCATGATATATTCATCTATTATAATGAACAATAAAATTACTCATTTGAACAAATGAACAAAATGAATAATCAATGAAAAAAAATCACTTATGCCTAATTCTGTAATGTCCACAACTATATATTTACAATTACATTACTTTTTAGGGTCATTATTAGGAGTAGAACTTTAGAATTCCAACACAAATAAGGGCTTAAATAAGTTTAAGAGAAACATAGTGTCCAAATGTTTTGGAATGTATCATATGATCTTTATTTCAACAGATATGGTGATATCATATTTTACATCTTACTTTTTTTAAAAAAATCTGAAAAAATCTGTGAAAACTAGCAGCATTTTTTTCTTTGGTAGTGTCTAAACAGCTTTGTTGCAAAAAGAAAGAAACACTAATGTTATTTTCCTAACTCTTTTACTGTATTTTTTATCCAGACATTGGAACAAATCTTGAGCTATCATAAATGTCCAAAGTCTTGTAAAAGCTCAGCTGATCTGTGACCATGTCAGGATTTCACTTTATACATTTCCTCACTTTCCTGGTATCTGGATTTTATTGCTTTCGCTGGGACTGTTAATCTGCATTCATGGCTTTGAATAGCTTCTGAGTTCTTGATGTGACTGTATTCAGTCAACAAGAAGTTGTGCCTCTGTCCCCATTTATCTTTGCTGGGCCAATCTCAGAAGTGAGAATAACGTAAAAAAACAACAAAAACAACAGAGGGGATGAAAACGTAAATTTGCTGAAAGTATTCATTACAGCCTTTCATTTAAACACTGGACAAATATTAGCAAAGCTCACTCTAGAAGGCCTCATTTAGAGGAAGGCCTGTTCAAATTCCTCAGGGCTACACAGGATTCAGGCAGAGCTGGAGTCAAAACCAGGAATTTCTTTGGTCCTGCCCTCAAATTTAGATTCCTGGAATGCAGTTGTTATTTCTCATGGATGGGGCACTACCATGATAGCCTAATGAGGTCTACCAGACCAAACAGAAGATGGTACTGGAGTAAACCTTTGTCCTAGTCAGCTCGTTTCATGTATATCTCTTTCCAGAATTGAGGCTTAAGGAGGAAACTAAATTGCAGGGGATGTAGGAGCATTCTGAATCTGTATTATATGTGATGCAGAGAAAGCAGTTTGCTTCAGTACTTACCAGCAATGACGGCTAAACTTATGGGTGCCACTGAGTGCTTTAGGGCTCCATCCCATTCACGTTTCAACTCTTGGTGACCAGGTAGTAGAGTCAAGGAATGCTGGAATTTGTGTTTGCTTTGTTGTCTAAATAAATCAGTGTGGATAGATGATTTACGTACAAAAGATTTCCCCATAAAATGGAGGAATAGATGTGCAGCTTGGTTTTGCCAGGAAGTGACCTAGTTTGAAACTAGAATGGGAAGCATGAGTACGCAAAGAAAGGAAACACAGCGTTTAGATGGGCGTCTCTTTTAACCCTAGTAAATTATATTGTAGATGCACAATCCTTGAAGTTTCGAGTATATTTAAGCATGACAGTTTTTGTTATTGGGTTCTTAGGATAATTAATGTAATTCTGCTACTTAGTTTACTGACTGAACAACTTTATAAATACATGATGTTTAGGCATTCAAGAGAAGCAAGCTGAAGACAGGTTTGGACGAGTTTCCTGTGAATCTTTAGAAAGCTAGCCCACCTTTGACATTTCTTGCTTTTTTTATTTGTTTTTGTTTGGTTTTGGTCTGTTCCTACATAGGATTGTGTGTATTGGTTATGTCTGTTGCTTTAGCATACCGTTTATTTTCTCTCAGCTTTAGTATGCTTGCTTTTTGCATTCCTGTTATCAATAGCCTTTCTTCCTGCTGGTTAACATCTGCAGCACCCATGAAGATGTCATTCATGATATTGCCACAATTTGGCTGTTGTTTCCTTACTGTATTTCAATTTTAAATGTAGCATCCAGAATCTGCAAAGTGGAAGCAGTATATGTCATCGTCTACATTGGTCTGTTTCGATGCAATCAGTATGTTCTTAGTTTTCTTCTAGAAATATCTCATACTGTGTAATTGTTGAAAACACTGGCAACAGTGTTGCAGTGCTCAAATTTTTAAAAAGCCTTTGTGTTTTCTATGTTACGTTATTATATGTGTATAATTTGTACATTTAATCAATTTGCAAAATGTTAATTACCTAGCAACTTCACTGTTTCTCAGTTTATTCCTCTAGCACTTCTCTTGGAGAGTTCAGCCCATAGTAACCATTTTATGCTAATAAATGTTTGCACTAATGTGAATGCTCGCAAAAAATACGTCTTCGCGCTAACCTGAACACAAATTTCCAACTGCTGAAAGAGTTCACAATTTACAGTCCCTGAAAAGAAGGGAACCTATTGCAGCCTGATACAGCACGTACAAAAATACAGTGAAGTTTGTGAGCAGTATGAGTGCTAACCAATACACTCACACATGCACAAAACTTGTGATGGCAAAGTCAAACTCCAGGTGTCATGTAGAATGCTCTGGTCTACCATAAAGCTAATACATTAAAAATAAACATTACATAAAGTTTACTGCTTTGCATTTGTTTCAAGAATTAATTATAGAACCACTTGTAACTATGTATCTCTAAACCTTTTTATTTAAGAAAGAATGCATGCAAAAAGCACATGAATGTTTCACTTAATGTTTCTTTCTGCATACAAAATGTTCAGATGTACCTTTTCTGAAAAGATCTCTTTTAAAAAAATGTATAATTTCATAGGACAGTATCTCTTAGAGTAGGAAGCATGTTCTTTTTATACCACCATGTCCGCTTGCTCACTTTAGGCAACCTTCACTAGGAAGAAATGTGGACAAAGCAGGTTTTCATGATGTTCACCATGAACTTGGTGCCCACAGTGACTTGTGGCATTTCTAATTTTTTTGCAGTAGCTTCTTGCATTGAGAATGAGATGAGGATTGGAAATTAAACTCTTGCTTCTTCCTTAGGAGTTCACAGTGTTGCTATTAAAATGTCACATGATAGAACCTGTGGGTAGGGGACAGAAGAAATGTTTTCTGTACAGTTACTGAAATTAACAAAGCTTTTGGATAAGCTCTCCAAGCTTGCTCTATGGCTGCTTTTGGTTGGGGATTCTTTAGTGTGGGGTGTTTTTTTTTGTTTGTTGTTGTTTGTTTGTTTTTCAAATATTGAAAGACTTATTTGTGCAAGGACTCATGGCCATGCTCTGATATATTTGTGAGTCTTTGGAGAATTAGAGCTGGAGTGGGTTTTTTTCTTTGTTTTGTTTTGTTTTCAGCAAAAAAATCTTACTTTCTCAGTGACTTGGCAATATACAGAGTATTTGTGCATTTCTGTACGATATACCCAAGAGTAGAACAGGGCTGAAGACATTTACACTCTCTGACTGGAAACATAATTTGTCAAAATATCTGCACACCTGCACTTTTTCTAGTCACTATGGTTTGTTTTTTTCTTCTTTTAGAATGGTTGCCTGGGGAAAACAGCACTGCTGTGTTGGCAGAATACAGGACATTTTCTTGAGATTCAGGATTGTTCTAGCAGTCCTTTTACTTCATTTGTTCCTGGCTACAGCAGGCAAAGGTAAGACAATTTTTTCCTGATTTATCTAGTGTTGGTATTCCAAATAAATAGCACTAGTCTTGATGAATAGGACTTTTGAATATATTCAGAGCAGGCAAGTTTCTGCCCTCTTGAAATCAAGAGGAAAAACTGCCATTAACAAGAAATGAAACAGTTGGTACTTAGCACTTTGGATATACAAACCGTATGTTTGCAGTATTTATTTTCATAAAAAATCATGAGTAATAACTTTTTTTGGCTATGGATGAGGAGAGAACATAAACACAATACATAATAACAGGACAAATTACTTTCTTGCTAGTTTGTTTTGAACTGGAAGTGTTACTGTTTTCAGGATGTGTTCTTAAATCTTTTACACTGCTTTTACACAAACACCCCTAGATCCTTTGAGCTTCACTCTACTTAGTGCATGTATGAGCATAGAACATCTCCTGCATTGCTCCTGATTGTGGATCTGAATATGGCTAGGGAAAAGGTAGCAAGGTCCGAAACATATAACAGAAATGATGTATTTTAATTTGACAGTCTATACTCTTTATATAACAGTAAATGAAAAATAGATTCATAAGGTTCTTGTACAAATTGGGTAGCTGATATGGTGACGCTTTTCTATGATTTACAGTAGAATCAGAAGTTTGTGGTTTCTCAGTGGCTATTCTGTAAGCTGACATAGAAGTTTGTAACTACTCGACTTCAACTGATACAGACAACAGTGCTTGTCATTTGTAAAACTTTCTTATCTCAGTATTGTGTAATACATTTATCATGCTAGTCATGCGCATAGGATATTAAAAAATTAGAAGTGTTTTTTGCCATGACTTAATGGCTAGTTTTAGAAACTGCTTACTGTGTTGTGGCATGTTAGTTTACTCTAGAAGGACAGAGTTTCTTGCAGTTCAAATGTACTGAGTAAGTACACCTGCTTAATGACATTGTGCTAGCAATGAAATTTCATAGGTTTACGGACTAGACTAATTCTGATACCAATTCTCCAAATGTAGTAATTTTCATAAAATGAAGCTTTTATTGAGACAGAATTTGAGATTCAGGTGAGAAGACTAAGGTGGTGAAGTTTTATACTCACGTACTTTGAATAGTAAAAAGGACAAGGCTGCTCAGCAGATGGGCGGATGTCATACAAGGATTTTTCCAGGGAAAATTCAGCTGCATCTAAAGTTCTGAGGAAGTAAGCAAAGAGGGATTTTGTCTTTCACCTACATATCACTTGCAAGTGTCAGTAATCCTTGAACAAAAGCTAAACTGACTCAAGGGTTTATGGGTCCACCTTTTTTTTTTTTTTTTTTTTTTTTTTTTTTTTTTTTT
>Ga0065711_1012195_pt1 | contig 12377 bp, 18 predicted proteins | sample Hoacrofraction12_FD_59098 | JGI IMG/M metagenome (GOLD analysis project Ga0065711, IMG submission 59098) | Hoatzin crop microbial communities from Cojedes, Venezuela - Epithelial fraction 12 v2 (version 2) | ecosystem: Host-associated > Birds > Digestive system > Esophagus > Crop | place... | reverse complement strand
GGGGTCCTGCCCTGCCTGGACCCCCGCCATGGAGCCGAAGCGGCGGGTGGCAGCAGCGCTGCGTGTCGTGCTTTCCCTGCGAATTGTTTCTAGCGGGAAGCAGCGGCGATATATCCAGTTCCCACCGTAGCAAGCAGCAGCTACTCCGATTAGCCACAGGTTTAGGAAACTTGCTCCGAGCTGGCAGGGACTTTCGAAGGCGGGAGAGGGATTTGTGTGCTGAGGATACACGCACAGCTCAACAGATCCCGCGGAGCCGGGGCTGCACAGGAATTAAAGACTTATCCGAATGAAAGCAAATAGGGTGTTAAGCGACACACATGTAGAGCGAGCGGTTTCCTTGGAAACCGGCGCACATGGAAGCGGCACACATGCAGNGCCCCGGCATTTTTTGGCAGCNCCGGGGCNGCCGTGGGGCTCTNCCCTGCTGGGGGTGCCTGCGCTTGGCTGGGGATGGAGCCGGAGCAAAGCCCGGTCCCGCCGGCGTGCCTGCTGCAGGGCACGGAGAAAAACGGCACAAAATCGCTTTCTCCTGGCTGTGAAGGGAAACCCGACGGTGCCCAGCTCTGCTGGTCCCTCTCATCTTAAAAATTCAACCCCAAACTAAGGAACGGTGATGGGAAAGCCCCCGCCAGGCCCCCAGCCCAGCACGCGCTTCCCCGCACAAGGTATCAGCGGCTTTAGTTGATTTTGAAAAGTCCACCTGGATCCTCCCCGGCTCCTCCGTCCCTTGGAGCTGCTCCTCCTTCGCGCCTGCCTGGAGCAAGGGCTGTCCCGCTGCTCACGGCGAAGGCTGCCGGTAGCACCCAACCCCTCACCGCGCAAGGACATGGCAGAGATTTCCAGCTGCCCTATTGCCACCCCGTGCCTCTTTACAGCTGCTAACGAAGGTACCAAGGTAAGGAGTGAACCAGGACACCGATAAAGACAGTATCTGAGCCAAAAGCCCCTCCGCCTCCCCGAGAGCTGAAGCTCGCCCTTGCAACAGCCCATCTTATCTCGCTGCAAAGGATTCGGGGTAGTTGATGGCACGAGATGACGCAGACCAAGGCTGGGCAGTCCCTCCCGTGCAGAGACGGGACGTGGCGATGCATCCCGAGCGTGCAGCACCCGGGCAGGAGCTTGCACCCCCACCTGACAGCCAGGGGAGAGCTCGGTTTCCGCCACTGCAAACCAGAAAAGCTAAATACACCCAAAGCGACTTGCCAGAGTGGGGTAGGAGTTGCTGGATGGGCAGGGAGGTGGGCAGGGTACCCAGCATCCCGGGAAACATCGTCCCAGCTCTCTGGGTGACGGCTCGAGGGCTCCAGCCCGCATCCCGCCAGTGCGAGAGTCAAAGCGGCGCGGCTCCTCGGGCGAGGTGGGAGCGCCTCGAGCACCAGCTGAGAGCTGAGAGTCAATCTGGGCTTTTTTCTTGGCTCGTCCCCAGTACTAAAAAAGTTTCTATAACGGGCACATAGTTAGCAATTCTGCTGCTGATGCTTCGCCAAAGAGAAATTCTAGCTCCTTCTTCAGCGGCTAACAGCATGGGGGGGTGAGGCAGGCAAAAAACTGTTTGCAGCCAAGTCTGTTGTGGTGGCTTTGGGAAAGAGCCGCCGAGCGCGGCAGGATTTTACCTTCTTATTCGAAACCAGCACCTCGCTGCTTCCACGCTCTTTTCTCCTTGCGAAAATAGGTCAGCGATATTAACCCTGCTCCGCAGGACTTGCCCAAGGGGACAAGCTGAACGCCTGACCCAGCTCCCCCAGCCGCAGGTCCCTGCTCCCCCCGGCCCCGCGCTGCCGAAGGGAACCGCATCGACTTTCTAACACTCTGCAGCTCTCCCCGTCCCTTCGCTCTCCCCCGGGGCTCGCCGCCGCGCAGCCGGCCAAATGTTTATGCAGTTTAATGTTCAAATAAGAATTGATTAATCCAGGATCGTTAAAGCGAGCGTGTTAAAGGTCGATTCCCAGACGGAGGTCTTGGGATGCTTTAAGGAAGGGGTTATTTGCTGTGAAAGGGGGACGGTTTGGTTTTCCCCGTGGCAGAATGAACGGGCTCCTCACGGTAACACTGCAACGGGTGTGTTACACCCGCAACAGAACTGAGCAGAAAGTGGAATAAATCTTCCAAGGGATCTACGATGCTCTAAGTACAGGTTTGGAAGAGGGGGCCATGGAGAAGGCGGTGCCTCCCCGTTCAGAGACCCCGCTGCGGATCACGCTCTGGGTTGCCCCACAATCAAGGCTTCTCTAAATCATCATCATCATCATCACCTGCAAGCTGACCGCCAGACACCGAACCCCAGAGGAATGGGGCGGCGTGTTTCAGCCCCACCGCTGCCCATCTTCCAGCCAGAAGACCCACAGAGGTCCCTTCCAAGCCCTACCATTCTGTGATTCTGTGAAACACCAGCAAAAAGGGAATTAACACCCCAAGAACCCCCCAGTCCAGCTACTCTTGCTCTGTCCCCCCCCTTTCCCAGGAGCTATTTATTGCCATTTAGGCAGCCCGGCTTCAGCGGCGAGCTAACGAGCACCGCGCGCTCGTCCCTGGGCCGGGGACGCCGAGGCCGGCAGCGCTGCCCGCTCCGCAGGCAGGGGAGCCGGGACGAGCTCGGGGAAGCGACGCGTCTCCCGAGCGGTCTGCGAGGAGGAGGAGGAGGAGGAGGCGGCGGCGAGCGGCCGCGGTGGCAGAGCGCAGCCTTCCAGCCCAATTACTATCACACGGGGGGACACATGGATTGGTGACATTTGACATTTTCTACAAAATATTTTGATGCAAAATGGCACCTCCGTCACAAATTATTTTCCCAGTCTTGGCTTGGGTTTGGGTGGGTTTTTTTCAGGTTGTGGTTGTTGGTTTTTTTTGCTGGGGGAAAAACAAAAAAAAGGCTTGCACAGGGTGACATTTGCAAGCGAGCAAAGGAAAGGGTCATCGTTTCCCCACCATAAGCAAAGGGGTCACGGTGGCCGTGCCACCGGGTGGGCAAAGCAAACAGCACCAGCGGGGGCAAATGCACCAAAAAAATCCAGGCTTTGCTCTAGGACATCGCCGTGTCCCTGCGAGGCCCTCGGGGACCCTCAGAGGGCTTTTTTCTCCCCTTCCCTCCCATCCATGCAAGGGACGGAGCCGCTGCGGCTGCTGCCCCGGCCCGGGAGCGTGGCGGGGCCAGAGCCCTCCCCGGCAAGGCAGGGGTTACCGGCGCTGGGAACTGCCGAACTCTGTGCTACCAGACACCTCGGGAAAGCTGAAATGACTTTAAATGCCTAAACATTTTAAAACAAACCCTGGAACAATTCAGCTCCTAACTCCTCGCCTGCTTTCTCTCCCTCCTTGCTCTCTCTCTCCCATTTTTACGGTTTCCAGAGCTGTTTTACGCCTCATTACCTGCACACTGTGAGTGATGTCTGTCGGTCCTAGAGCTGTAAATACCTTAAATCATGCTTCATTAAGAATATCTATGGTGCTATTAAAGAGCTATAATAGACAACGAGTTAACAGATGATTAAATATGAACTCCATTTGTGTCAGTCAGCAGCGTGCAGGAAGAGGCTTTAAGTTTTTTACACTCGCTCTCATTATCTGGGGAAGTGGGGCTGCAGCTGGCGGGGATGGGGGGGATGGAGGGATGCTCGGGAGGGGATGGAGGGATGCTTGGGTGGGGATGGAGGGATGCTGGATGGGGATGGAGGGATGCTCGGGATGGGATGGAGGGATGCTCGGGAGGGGATGGAGGGATGCTGGATGGGGATGGAGGGATGCTTGGGTGGGGATGGAGGGATGCTTGGGTGGGGATGGAGGGATGCTCGGGAGGGGATGGAGGGGTGCTGGATGGGGATGGAGGGATGCTTGGGTGCGGATGGAGGGGTGCTCGGGATAGGATGGAGGGGTGCTTGGGTGGGGATGGAGGGATGCTTGGGAAGGGATGGAGGGGTGCTGGATGAGGATGGAGGAGTGCTCGGGTGGAGATGCAGGGATGCTCAGGTAGGCATGGAGGGATGCTCAGGTGGGGATGGAGGGATGCTTGTGAGGGGATGAAGGGGTGCTCAGGTGGGGAGAGGGCACACAGACGCTCCAGGGCCAGGGACAGCCGAGAGGGGTCAGCTCCCTCACCCTGTGACTCCGAGCTGGCGATCCTGGCAGCCCTTTGCTCTGCTGTTCCCACCCGTACAAGCAAATAGCATCCAGCAACACGTGCGACAGATTGATCTTTCGGGTCTGGTAGCCAGAGATTAAAAAATAAGATAAAATAAAGGAGGAGGAGGACAACGAGGAGAAGTCAGGCTGCTTTGGATGGGACGGGGAGATGGATGGGTGTCGGGAAGAAAGGCTGGAGGCTGGCAGGACAGATAACAATGTGAAAGTGGACTGAGTGTTGCTGCCTCCCTGATAAAATAATAGCTCAGCACGAATGAATTGCCAAAGTTCAAATTAAATAATAATTAATATTATTAAAATCCCAAGAGCACAAAATACTGGGGAAAATTAAACGAGTGTTTTCTTATTATCTGGATTAGAATTTCTCTATAAAAACACAGAACAGTTTCATGGGCAGCTTCAGCAGCAGTGGATTATCCCACGATTACACTCACAGCTCTCTGCCTGGGCTCGGGGCTGCGGCTGATCCCAAGCACCCGGCACGTGCGTCCCACAGGCACACCGGTCACGGAGAAAGGGGTAAGAGGCAGGAGGATGTGGGGACAAGGCCAGACCCTGGCTGCAGGAAAGCCAGCTGACCTGACAATTCCCCCTCTTCCTCAAAGTGGCCGTTGTCACAGCAAACGTCCCCACGGTCTTTGCAGGGAGGCGTTGGGGTTCACCTCGCCCTGCGGCACGTGGGGACGGGAGGTGCCTCCTCGGGTCCTCGCCATCACCTCTCCCATCCCCTCCTCTGCCTCCACCAGCCTTAAAAGCCTTTGGGAACTGGATGGGGCTGCGCACGGTGCTGGCACCCAGTAAAGCAGCTCAGCACCGGGCGTGGGGAGCTGCCCCGCTCTGCCCCAAGCCCTCGTTTCGGATGATGCTCACCCCTAACAGAGAGGAAGACGCAGGATGATGCTGAGTGGCTACAATGAACTCTCTACAGTCACCAAATCACGCTGCTGCCTCCGCTTCCCCGGCTCCAAACGGGAAATCACCGGCCTGATACCGCACAGGAATAACGGCAGCACAAGTTCATTTTCCTACAAGTGCCCAGCGCTCCGCAGCCTCCTCATTTATCATTCCGGAATACGCCTTGACCCCTCGCTGCAGGCATGGCCCCACTCGCCGGCCGCAGGCATGCCCGCCGGGACCCCCGGCCACCCCCGAGGCCGTGCGGGAGGACGGGGGTCCCGGGGGGTGGCAGCGTGGGCCGGCGGCGCTGGCAGCCGGCGGCTGCGGGGGGACGGTGGCACGCTGCTCCCCGGGGACCGCGCTGGCGGGGACCGTAATTGAATCTCGGCGCTTATGTTCAGCTGGAGCCGGCGCGGTGATTAAGTTAACTGGAAATGCCATTTCCGTATTGTTCAAACTCTTAAGTGCCTCGAGCTTCTTATCATTTGCTGCCGGTCCCCTCTGCTCCCTCGCTCCGACCTCGCCTGCCCTCCGGCATCGGGGTCAGGCTGCTGCGGCCCCCAGGGTCACCGAAAGAAATTAATCCCGGAGCCCCTTGGGAGCTGGGCTGGCGCCTCGGCCGCGGAGATTGCAAGGGCTGGGAGGGAAGATGAGCCCTCCTCCCCGTTCGGGGAGAAATCAAAGCGTTTCAGGAGTGGCAGGAGCTGCTCTGCCCGTCTCCATCCCCGGGGATGCAATGCCAGCCCACCCACCGCATCCATTTACCTGCAGTGATTCACCCCCAGCATTTGGAGTTTGCTGCTCCCAAGTCACAAGTACCCAAAAGTGGAGTCGGGGCCTTTCCCCCACCCCGACGCACCGTCAGCACCTGTAGATCTACACCCAGAAACCGCTCTGGCAAAACGACCAAGAAATAACCCTCCCCACTACCACTCTTGCCAGGAACAGGAGGGAAAAGATGCTCAGCTCAGAACTTCCCTCCCTAGTAAAATATTTAATAATAAACTAAGAAGAGAAGCCAACTGTCTCCCTTGGATGTGGTTTTCATTTGGAAATTGATAGGATTTTTATTCCCATCCAAAATACCTTTTTTTTTTTCCTAATGTATGTTTTGTTCTAATATATCCATCTTGTCATGCTAAATAAAATACAAATTGTGTCGACGTAGCCCAGCCGGGAGCGCTGAGCGCCCGTGTCGCTCTCCATTTGTCTCCGGCACCCAGACGCACCGGCCACCCTCTCCCAAGGCTCCCGGCCCCACTGCTTTGTTAATTGATACCGGTTGAAAGCTTTCAATAATGTTTTAAATACTCCAGGTGAGAAAAAGTCCATGTTCATGTGTTAATTTCCACAGTGCCTTGTTGTTCTGAAATCCCTGAAAAATGGGAAGCTGAAATGAGTCCTATGAAAAGGAACAGTGCATCATTAGCGCAGCCAGATCCGTATCGCAGACTGCAGCAATTACCATCCCGTGAAACACTGCAAGCTGTGAAGAGCTTTCATTACCGGGGGTTTTACAGGTCATTCACCTCTGGCCAATCTTACGCTAAAACAAGCATTTTCTGCGCCGCGGATTCCAGTTTCATTTAAATCCCTAATTGCTTTGATTTCGGTACATATGGAACGCGGGGACTTCATGACTAAGAAATCTATTAGTCAATAAGTTTGCTACTCCTCTGGACCTTTAGTCGTCTTGCCTCAATTTCTTCCCAGGTCGGGTGATGGATGGAGATGCTGATTTCCACGGCGGGTGCGATCTGCCCCGGCTCCCCTGCGCTGCAATTACGTTCCCGGGTCACCAAGGGGGAATTCAATCAGGGAGCCGGCCCGCGGGATGCTGCTTCTGCCTCCGAAACTCAATCCCCTGCCGCCGGCAGCCCCGCGCAGCAAATAGCCCTGCTCCAACCTCCAACGGAGGTCTGAGGGTTTTTCATGATTCCCCAGGCCCTGAGGAAGGTGGGTGGTGCAGGGATGCTCGGGTGCAAAGCTGACGTGATCCCTCCATCACTGTTTTCCCTTCTCCTGTATCCCCCCCGAGACCAAACAGCCCTTTGGGGAGCTGAGGACAAAATAAAAGTGGGTTTATGGGTTTTTTTAAGATTTATTTGTATTGAAATGGGCGTATTCACCGTGCATAGATTAGAAAACTCCCCAATTTAAGAGCTGCGACTTGCACCTTCATATAAAACCCCCGGGGGACTTGTGTGTCGTGGGGTGCTCTGTTCCTCCGTGGGTGCCGGCGGAAGCAGGAGACAACGTTCTCTCCTCCTCGCTACGGATTCCTACCCAGCCCCGTATCCAAGTGCCTTCCAGGAGCGCATTAAATGATGCGATTAACATCTGTCACGTGCGGTTCAGTCTCTCTTTCAGCCTCTCCCGGGGGAAGGAGCCGCACGTGCAGGGGAAGGGTTTGTTTTGGTGGGTTTATCTCTTTTTCAAAGGGTGGCGGGCAGGGGGGAAACGCACCTCCCTGGGCAAAGTGCCCTTGGCGTACTGGCCGGAGCGGGGCCCGGGGAGGGTTGGCATCTTGCAGCCAAATCCGTTATCTGGGGCGATGGACTGAGCAAAAATCTGGTCCTGGAGTGAGGGAGGCTCTCGGGAGGGCGCAGTGGGCAGATGCCCAGGGGCTGGAGGAGCCCGCAGCGGCGGCAGCACCACGAAGCAAAGCCCCAGCTGCCGGCAGCGGCTTTTGCTCTGGGCTGGGATTCTGCAGCAGGAGCTCCCTTGCTTGCTTACACCCAATGGGCCAAAATGTGCTTTAAATAACGCACTTTTCCTGCACCTTTCCACTTGTTGAAGGAGCTGAGCCCAGCGGCTTGAAGCAACCCATCGACACCCGAGCGTGTCCCGACCCGCTGCCAGTCCCAGCCCCAAAACCAAACCGAATCCCCCCATCGTGCGGGCGCAGCGGGGGGCTGCCTCCGCTCCCTGACCTGCCAGCACCCAGGGCAAACACTCAGCTCCCAACAACCACCGGCTCCAGCGCTGGGCGGCGAAAACGCGACGCTGCCAGGCAGCGACGCGCCGGCGCGGTGACACCAACCCCGGCAGCGACGCTCCAGCGTTTGGGGAATTCGGAGGGAGGGAGAAAAAAGCAACACCCTGCTCAGCCCCGCTCTGGGGGTGGGGGTCCCCCCGCTGTGGTTTTGGGAGAGGGAAATAGGGTAGGCAGGATGGTTGCGTCTTCTGGCGTCTTAGCAGGACAGGCGGGAGGACGGGATGCTGCTCCCGCAGCCAGGATCCTCCTTTAATTGATTTCTCGTGGTTTATTGCCTCCTCGCTTTAATTGCAATACAAATGTTTGCCGATGCAATTATCGTGCATATGCGATAAAGCCGTTCGAGGGTGTCATTAGGTCGTATTTCTTCATTTATTTTAGGGTGTGCGAGGGAAAGAGAGAAGCGTGCTTCCTGTGCGGATTTCTGGCGACGGAACAGAATGCCAAGGTGGATTTTTCTGTGGTGGGTTGGGTTTTTTTTGGTTCAAAGTGCTGAAAGCAAAAAAAAAATTGCCTTACAGCAGCTCGTCTGGGGGTGAAATAATCCATTCAACACTCAGATTATCTGCTGACGCGCATTTGCATGAGAACAGGCTAGGAGAGCTCCCGGGATGGAGCAAGATCCCTCAGACCAGCCGCTGCCCTGGCACCGGAACAGCGACAGACCCTCACCCTGAACACAGAACTGCTCATGGGTGCGGCCTCGGCCCCCCAGCGGGGAATATTCCTTGGGAAGGGGACCCTGCCACGGTATTTCATTACAAAATGTTTAAATTTAGGAATAACGGAGGGAAAACACAGAATTGCCGGGAATTCACCACAGCAGCTTGTGCTGAGCCACGGTGCCAAGCCCCGGAGCTCTCCCAAGGGCTCAAACGTGCCCCATGCCGGGATGCTGGCACCGTCCCCGCAGCAACGGCCGTCGATGGAAGACTGGCACCATCCCTTCACTCCGGGTCCGTGCCCGGCTCAGCTTTCAACCACCAGCAAATCCAGGAGCAGCGACCGCATCCCGGGTGAAACGAAGCTGAAACGGAACACCCTGCACGGAGCTGCAAACGATCTCATGGCGAGGGCCAAATCCTGCCCACGGAGCAGCCGGCAAGGGCACCGGGAGCCCCGGCAGTCGCCGCAAAACCTGACGCTGCACCTTTGCCACCGCAGCTGTCAAAATGAAGCTGTCGCCGTGACGGCCTCCTCGGAGCCTCGTTAAAAATGTGACGGTTCCCTTAGGCTACCAGGGGAGACATGGCCAAATTAATGAGGATGTGACAGAGTTTACGGGTCAGATTAGACTCCTCTTCCCATGGCTGCGCTCAGCACAGACCCGAAAATTGAGTGAAAAGAAGGGAAGCCGAGGGTGAGGGACCGCGAGGGGTTCGGGGAGCATGTGCAGTCACCAAAAGAGCAATCCTGTACTTGTCATAATTAATCAGGCACACGTTAGACAAGCAGAAAGCGCTCGGCCCCGCCGGTAAGGGAAGGGAATTAAACCCTCACCACCTCGCCCCACGGATGCGGCCGCCCGGGGATGCGCTGTGCAGGGAGCGGGTTTGCAAACACATCCTTACAGCTCTCCTACTTAATTTCCCCATTTAAAAATAAACAAACAGAACTGACTCTTTTTTTTTTTTCCCCCCCCTCCCCTTCCTTTGCCCAAGCTGGAAAGCAACCCACTTCCAGCGAGACGCCGAGCCGTCGCCGGCTGGGAGCGGCTGGGCCAGGGGCACCTCGCACCTGCGACGAGGAAGGGTTTGCACCCTGCAAACGCAGATGCCTAAAATATCGAGCGTCTGTGGTCCCAGCCCAAGCATCGGGGACTCGGTACCTCTGGAAGGCACGTACAGCGTCCAGCCGGTCACGCTGCAAACACCCAGAAGCTGCAGCCACTCCTGAAAACCCCAGCCCCTATAGCAGTCGATACAGATATAACCCTACAGACCATGCCCCACGGGAGGGGATGCCTATTAGCCCCTCTCCATCCCTCAGCAGCCCTTGGGGAGCTTGGCTAAGCACCGAGAGTCCTGTTTGAGGGCAGCTATTTAGTCTTAAACCCTTAAAACCGAAAGCAAGCTGAAAACAATCCTGAACCAACCCCTCGAGCCCAAACAGCAGCGAGATTTGGGACCCAGTCCAAGCTCTGCAGCTTAGGCCCATCTCCAAATATCTCCCAACAAGTTTATTTATGGAAAATAAAATCAGTCCAAGACGTTCACAGCTCAGGAATATTTAATGCTATTTGGTGAGGAAGTATTTCCAGCAAGGAGGGAACCGCACGGCTCCCCGAGCCTGGCTCCTGGGCATCGCACTGGGGACGATGCTGGCACGGACCCACACCAGTCACCCTGGGAGTTCGGAACTGGTCCGACTGGATCAAATGCCTTCCTAATTTAGTTCATACCAATCTCGCTTAATTAATTGGGTCTGGAGGCATAGCGCTGGGCTGTCTGCTAAGGTGAGCCGTGGGAAGAGCCGGGTGCTGAAGCGTCTCTGAGCTGGAGCATCGCCCCTGGGTGCCCCTGCAGCACCCACCAGCCAGTGCTTGAGGACGCAGGACCCGGCCACAGACCTGTCCCCTTCCCAGCACACCAGGAAGGGGAAGGACAATATCCCTGGTTGGGAAGAGGAGGAAAGAGCGGCAGAGCGAGGGATAACCCAGACGACGCTCAGCTACAGAAGCACCCCCCGTGCTGCCCCGTGCAGGCGGCAACGCTGCCGTCCCGCGTGGCACAGAGCCCCGACCCGAAAAAATCCACAAAGCCTCCTTTGCACCCAAAATGAAGGGAAAGGGGACAAAATGCCTGTCCCCAAGCGCATCCTGAGGGGGACACGCCGCTGCCCCTCTGCCTGCCGATCCCCCGGGAGCCGCGGCTGCCCCGGCGCTGGGGTTACGCCGCCGGCACGGAGCTGTCTGCCGGAGCAGCCCCGGGTCAAGGGCAGGCCAGACGCAGCGGTGATGGGAGTCACTTTAATAGACACCTGCCACCTGATGGGGAGCGTTAATGCGTCCCCCTGCTCCCACCGGACACGGGCGAGCATCCCCAGCCGACAGCGGCCCTGATGCCACCGCAAGACGGGCTGTCACCTCGGCGAGGGAGGGGGGACACCAAACACCCGGGGAGCGGGGGAAAGCACCAGGGCAAGGCCTGGCTTTTACAAACAGCTCTAATATCCCTGGAAGACGTCTCCGAGTCATGCACCCAGTTGAAAATGTCTCCCATTATAATTATGAGTCATTCGTGACTCAGTGACATTTCTGAAATTAAAAAGCAGTCGCTGGCCCAGCCCTTTGCTGCCCCGCTCGGCATCTGCCCCAGCGCTACACAACTTCTTTTTAATGCCATTTCCCGGACAAACAACCCCCCAGACCCATCGCCCCCCACCCTGGCTGTGCAACCACTCAGGGACAGACCCCTGGGACAGCAGGTTTTGCCTTCACACCCTAAGGTCTGGGTTTTTTTCCATGTGGGAAAAGCTGGGATCTGAGCCCAAATTTGCTGCCCGGGCTGCTCCCCCGGCGCAGAGCTGGGTGTCGTGTCCGGCTGCACCGAGGTGGCAGGAGCAGTCCCAGAGATGTCACAAGCCGGGCGGGATTTCTTAGACCACCACATTCAAGTGCAAAACCCTGAAAATAGATAAAAGCAACCTGTTGGGTATTTCTGACAGCGCAGAACTTCGAGGAAACCTCTGCCAGAGCGCGGTACACGCAGCAGCACAAGCCATGGCTCGGTGCAAAACCAGGGCCACGCTGTTGCTACACAAATCTGAATGAAAAAGGGGGTTCAGGGACCCTCGGCCGGGGGGACTGGAATGGGCACAGCCCACTGGGGTGAGGTCCCCAGGGACAGGCCATTAGGCACATTTTCATTAAGGCAGTCCTGCCCTCATCCCTCAGCTTTATTCTGGAAACAGGGCAAACCCAGAGCAAGAAACACTCAGCGAACCAATAACCCCCAGTCGCACAATTACGTCCCCCCCTCTCTCCACGGTCCCTTTACAGCCCGAGCGCTCGGTTATTAAAGCACTAGATTTTAGAGGCTGGAAGGCAGTTGCCCTCGTGAAAGGCAAGGGGCAAGGATGCTCAGCGGTCGGGATGCTCGGGGGTCGGGATGCTCAGGGACCAGGATGCGCAGAGGAAGGCATGCTTGGGGACCAGGCTGGACAGGCGATGTCCACCAATGTCCCAAATGCTCCACACAGGGACAAAGCTCCTGGGAACCCAGCGAGGGTGTTGCAGGGCAGGGTCCTGCACCACAGCAGGACCGGTCCCTGGCGCTGGGGGCTTTGGGATCCCACAGAAACCCAGCGCGGTCCCTCTCTGCACATCGCGTTTTGCCATCTG
>Ga0065711_1010097_pt1 | contig 12377 bp, 5 predicted proteins | sample Hoacrofraction12_FD_59098 | JGI IMG/M metagenome (GOLD analysis project Ga0065711, IMG submission 59098) | Hoatzin crop microbial communities from Cojedes, Venezuela - Epithelial fraction 12 v2 (version 2) | ecosystem: Host-associated > Birds > Digestive system > Esophagus > Crop | place... | reverse complement strand
TCATTCCACTTCCAAATATATAATCTTTTCACAGATCATGAATACGTATATATTTTTATGCAGGATCATAACATAATGATTTGCTGAGCAAGGCTCAGAAGTACCTAAGAAAAATCAAAAACTTAGTTTGTTAAAATAAGATGATATCTAAATCAACTAAAACAGCACAAGGAGGTGACACACTGCAATTGTATCTAGCTCTGCAGAACTCCACCTATGCTATTGCACTCCCAACAGCACGTCTCCATAGGAACTCTCATTAAATGATCTTATGGTGATGCCATCAATAGGCCAATGGCACGCAATAGCCTGTGCAACAGGTATTTAAAAAGCAGCCTTGCAGTCACTTGGAAACACATGCAGACTACAGCTAACAGATTAATGCTTAAAGGACCAAAACAGCTCAGCAAAAGAAAAGAAACTCCTTGCTCAAGCTTCTCTTTCATGAAACTGCTCTCATGACATGCCTCTGTTCCATAGATCTAAGCAAGAGCGGGTTCTTTTGCTTTTTATAGAAGAAATAAAAAATCATCTTTGCTATCCTTCCATTGTTAAATAACACAGTTGGGTTCAATATTTTGTCAGAAACCATTCAGTAGTAAAAAAAATAGCTCTAGGCTATCTGGATGTGTGCTAATCGGCCCCAAGCATTGCTGCCGGTCCAGCCGATTAAACTTCTGGTTTTGCTACCATTTCACTGGGGACACTTTTCCCCAGGAAAATTTGGAGTGAATCCAGCTTCTCTTTAAAATGTGTGCCACCTGATATACAGAATATGTCATGTAAACTGCACAGAGACAATCTTCAAAGCTTACTCTTTTATTTAATACCTCTTTCAGAATGCAGTAAATGCTCTTACAAAGATTTCTGTGGTGGAAACAGCAATCACTGTGTATGTTCTGGAGCACATTTTCCAGGTATGTTGGAAATACATGATTTCAGTTTGTGATTTAACCATGTACCTCCATACAAAATGGCAGGGGACATGCAGTGCAGTGTTTTAGAATCCTGCCAGGTTGAGGGACAGTATAAATTTCATCACCGAAAACCTCAGAGTGTGCCAATTCCAAATTTCAGGGAGATTAAACTTCATTATCAATTAGATAAACACAAGAATTGACAGAACACGTGGCAGACAACTTTTGAAGTGCATTACTCTCTTCTCGAGGCAGTTACCCTCTTCTCTTTCCTTGACTTTCTCCTGACTTTTGTTCATTTTGATTAATAAAGAATCAAGCCCCAAAACAATGATAACAGACATACTGGAATTACTGTGTAAAGCCATAGGCCAGAAATTAAAACAAATCTTTATAATTTTCAAGCCATAATTCCAAAAATTGTACTTTTCTTCTCAGAAGTGTAGGCCATTTCAGAATCTATTTGTAAATGCATTGTGTGTGTGTATATATATATATATATTTAAACCCTCATCACAGCATCTGACGTACCTCGGGGCTATTCTAGAGCTTGGGAGAAGTCTGTGATACATCATTCAAGTTACCAGTAGTTAAAAATTAAACCTGTAATCATGCTGGTAGCTGTCGTGACACAAGGGAACATACAGAGGCAGAAGTCCCTTTCCCTTGATGGCTGAAGATCTTTCAAAGTTATCTGATTATATTTCAAAGCTTCTTTTCACTCAGTAAAAGGATTCTTGTAACTGCACTAGTGTTTTTACAGGGAGGAAAAAAGTGTTGTAAGAGCATGGCTCTGCAAAAAGGTTGGTCCACCATGATTATTTGATTCAATACTGCATCTATGAGAAAGTCTGGCGCTTTTTTTTTAACTTTACAGGGAACTGCACTCTTAAAAGAAACAATACAGTGAATATTCGGAGAGCCTTGATATTCGCCAAATCTCTGCAATCAGTGAGCTTTAGAGACAGCTGTAAAATCAACCATATTCACAGGTGAATTGTGAATTTTGTTAGAGATTTTAAGCCTTTTTCATTAAAAAATTAAAAACCAGAAACAAAACAAAAAACCCCACCCAAAACAACCAAAAAAAAAGCAGAAGCCGCCTGAAGATGGTAATTTCCTGGAGTTATAGTTCCCAAGAGAGCAGAAGGAAGGAAAGGAATGCAAGAGTCATTTTTTAAATTGTAGGAACTGAATCAAGACATAAATTCATGCAGCTCCAACTTCAGGGTCTAAACATGAGGAGACTGTATCCTAAATTTCTTTGTGTTGGGGCATGTTAGTCTCCCTTCTTTTCAAGAGACAAATATGCTCAATTTTTCTTCTACGGGTTATGATTCAGGGAAATGCACTGTAGGCTCAGAACATCTTTCAGGATCTGGCTCAATTTCAAAAACTGCAGACAGTATCAGAGATTAATTTGTGCTTTCTCTGCTACAAAAGTCTCTTCAATTATTTCATAAGAAAGAATAAAAGTCATAAACGGTTTAGGAATAACGAAGAACTGCTGCTACAAGTTGATTTGGCGTTTTGAAGGGTTGGGTTTTGGTGGTGGGGATTTTTGGTAGTAGAAGTCAGTCTTTTTGTCTTTGTTTATAGGACAAATGGATATTAGAAGCAGCAGAATAGAAAGAGGGTGCAAGTTGGTTTATGTCCATTTCTTCTTCTAATCTCTCCACCTTGTTTTTAACATGGCTTGATGCAATGTAATCCTCGGTGCAAAAGTCCACAGTTACTCAACGTCCGTTTACTTCATGCAAATATTTTCGTTATGACAGAATCATTATTTTAGAGGATGGCACAATTGTCCTGTTACTATTTTAAACCAGCCGCTGGTAATACAAAACTATTCACAGAGTACTGTAGAATACTACTTTAGGGTTTGCTAAAACTGGATTTAGGGTTTACTTTGGTGGTTTTGATGACTGATTTGCTCAGATTCTGCTGTCAGTGCCATAGAGCTTTGTCTGCTTCTGAGAACATCCTCAGAAGAGGGACTGAAATATTTTGTTCCTACCCGAGAGTAATGTAAACACAAAATATTTCATTTTTAGGTTTAAATAATTGCCAGAGGGTGTTCTTTGTTACCTGTAGAGACAAAATTTAATTAGGATTAAAAAAAAATAAAATTAGTTTACAGGAAATCACCTATTTGTGTTATTGTAATGCTGTAAGACAAATGCAAGGATGAATATTTTTAAATGAGAGAAAACTGGTTCTATTAAATCTAAAAGTCATGGTGTGCTTTTCAGCAAATCTGAATATCATTTTGGTAGGTATGCACTCATGTTTGTTTTGTGCAGGTGGTGCCTGTGGAAAAGTCCTGTAAACATGCTGAATGTTAAAAAGTCATTCTAAAACATCACCTGTTAAATCAAACTCCCAGTAATTTGTTATCAGGCCTGATATCCCTACAATACATACTGTGCATGGATGTTAATGATTTTTTTTTAAATAATAGTTTTTCCTAACTTCAGAAGCACCTTGGTATACACTGAACTGCTACGGCAGGAAATGCTTATCCTCATGGACAACTTTTCCATTTGTTTCTTAACAGTACCAGCATCTTCTCCGCATCCAAGCAGAAGAGCAGTAAGGAAGAGAAAGTCACTTTTCTTTCTGTACTATGAACCTGGCGAAAAGCCACCTCACTATGGTGCCAGGAGAAGGAAAATAGTAATAACACAGAGAAGAATGTGAAAGAACTGCAGTTGTTACACCGCAGTTAAACCCAGTCCATGGGATAGATAAGCACGACAAACTGAACTGGAAAGAGGCATACCTAAAATCTGCGAGTTTCCGAAAGCAGCAGAAGGTAAAGCCTGCTGAATATCAGGCAAGGAGAAGCTATATATCGTAATTAATAGAGCATTCATAGCTCCTGTTTTGTGCAGCTGCTAGGCACTGTGGTGAGTACAGTGCTGTGCTTGCAGCAGCGTGTTACAATCTGGTTTCTTTTGGTGTGCTATAGATGTAGTTTCCATGTGTGCTGCAGGACAGAAAAAGATGTGCTTACGGACCCGCCGGGGCTTCAGCGCGCACCGTCTCACATGGGGTTTGAGGATGTGTTTTGCCTGAGGTAAACACAAAAGTTCTTTGTTTTGTTTAAATTATTCCGTACATACAGTCCTTGTAGAACCTGCAGTAGCTAAATTCGCTTTGACTAATATTTACAGGAATGGCTTGAACAACTCGTGATTACGACCTGTCAGTGTTCTTGGCAAGCTCTGCTGTTTTCTGGAGGGCTGAGTTGTTAAAAGTGATGTTGTGATGATGACTATACACTGGCGGAGTGTCAGCAGTGCAAGGTTTCTTTGCTTAATGGCAAATGGACAGAATAACTTTGTTAACACTAAATGATTGCACTTTGTAAAGCTAAGTCACTGCAGATATTATTCTTTCTTTTTCTGAAAAGCAATGCTGGTTTAATCCATTTAATGCTTGAAAGGTTAGTATGAAGCAATGGGTTCTCTGTTTCCGCTTTCATCTCTCTGTAAGTTCTGGCACAGTTTTTTGGAGGCATGTCCATAAAAGCTGCATATATACAAGAAATATATGTATCCATATGTTACCCCTGAGACAGGGATTATAATTTTGTCTTTGTTGTGTGATCGGCATGAGAACTGACCTTCCATCAGCTGCCTTATAAGTTGTAGTTTTGCTGTGTTGACCACCGATACTTTTTGGTAATGATATGGCAGGAAGACAAGAATGTAATTTTGCTGTTTGGTGGGTTTTTTTAAAATAACTTTCTGGTTTGGGTTCTCTTTTACACCGGTGAACCTGGCAAGGCAAAAATAATCACAACACTTGTATCTCACAGAACCCCCCAAAAAAGAGATAAAACCTGCTGACAGGTTTGGTATGGGATGGCCAGGTTGCATGGTACTAATAGAGACGAAAGGGCAGAAGCATTGATAGCCATCCTGCCTGCAGGCTCCACTCAAAGTTCTTCACCGTCAACAAAGTGCAATTTGAAGGTCTCTGTTTTTTTCCTCCACAATGTATCTGCATCCAGTACATCTCAGCAGTCCATTATTTTCCTTTTTTTTTTTTTTAATACCAGCTTTGCACTCCTGAGCCTCAGTCTGAATACCACCCTCAAAAATTGATGAAGCATGCCAAGTCCAAAGCGGCGTTAACAAAATATACGTGCCACATCAAGTTTTCCTCATGACCTTTATTGTGACCCTTGTGTTCGCCTGCTCTTCCTGGGCACTCCCTCCTGCTGTAGCATAAGCTTCTCCAGGAGGAGCTGTCCCTTTATTTGCTGTAAAGCTCTCCCATGATGGATAAAAAATAACAACGGTGGGTTACAGTATGCACGGCATGAAGGACGTGGCTGCCAAGAATGAAGGCTTGATCCTGGCGTTCCACAAAAAGAACGGCTCAATGTATTTAGCACATTGCTCCAAGTGATTAATCCAGCAAATAAAGATGGTGTTTTTTTCGTCAGGCACATGAATATTTTTTAAATGTAAGTTTTAATTCTGCTGGAGAAACAAAGCCTTAGAATTTCATTACCTAATTTTTATGGGCATTATGATAACTTGTGATCAGGAATGGAAAAGCAATACAAAATAGTAGACTACTGTATAAAACATATTTGCTTAATCTTTTTGGTATCCAGGAGCTTATCAGAAACCTCATATCAGGTACAGGCTGCTCTGGGTCCAGCCTGTTGTGTCTTGCTGGGGTGGTATCCAGTTCAGCAAGCTATATTCAGAAAGCTGCAGAGAGATGCACATTGCAAGAAGCATTCAGTATAGATTTTCATACATTTATATTTTCAAACTTCTCTTTTAATGTAGGGTTTGTCCCTTCACTACGGAGTAACTCTACCTGGAGACTATTTAATGAACAGCCTTGCTGGACTCGGACCCATTGGACACTATTTAACACTGTTTACAGAAGAGAAAAGCAGGGCCACCGGGTTAGCAACCGAATCTAAAACTGATTTCAAGGTACGTTCTCCGGTAATACAATAGACATCTTTAAAATTTATGGACATGAGTGGATATCTGAGAAAAACATGAAATCAACCAAAATTTGTCCAAAGACAGCCTGACTTTGATGAACCACAGGGACAAACATAATATGAACACCTTCCAGAAGAAAACACTGTAGCTAGGTCTCAAAGGTAACTAAAATCTGACTAGATTAATTGAACATCTGTAGGTATATTTCTAAATCAAAGCATCATTAGTGTAATATATATACCAGCTGGAAAGTTTCTGTTTCTGGAGTGAAAAAACCAATATAAGAGCTAGAAACAGAAAAATTAATGAAAAAGGGTCAGTTGTTCCAACTGAGATCTTCTAGGAATTACAGAGTTTGAAAAAAAAAAAATCAGCATTCTATTAATATTTTATTTTTAATCAGAGATTAATTGGGCTTGGATTAAGTACATTTTGATTCCAGTAGTCCATTCTAATTTTCTTTTTAAAGTATAGTTCACCTTTATTTACTTAATAATACATATTTTCCTGTGTATAGTTCATGGTATTGATAGTGGGATAATGTATGAGTCTTTGTCTTTTGTGTAAGAGCAAATGAATGTCTTAGGATCTTTAGCTATGTGTAGGCAAAGAGCACTCTACAAAATAAGTGAAATTACAAGATTTTGTCCCAAAGAACTGAATACTTCTTTGGTAAACAGGAGCAAGAATTCTAGTATAATTACATTCATAGCAGTCAATGAAGAGCCAACTAATTAAAAAAAAAAAAAGTTCACAAAAGAAATAGGGCTTTAAGGACTGATCAAAAGAGGACAGCAAAGGACAGTGAGTGCTTATTAAAAGGGACGTTGCCCCAGTCAAGGGGTTTGAAGATAGGGGGAAGAGAAGAGGAATAAAACTAATATTGGTGCTTTGGGAAACCAAATGACCCAACAGTGATTTCAACCACTCCTTGATCTACTTTTAAATATCCAAAGCGAGTGGCCTTTACCACCTTCTTCCAAGGTGTGGTTTAACAAACAACTGAACTGATGTAATACCTCAAAGCTGCAAGGGGGAAGATCTCTCTTCCTGCTGCCCTCTTCTGAGGTCCTCTGCTCGCCCTTCTGCCTGCTCTGGTGTTCAGTAGCTCCCCGCTGAGTCAGCTCAGCTCACCTCACTAACCTACAGAAAACTATCCAGTGAGTCAAATTTTGACTCACTAAGGGACTTGAAAAATACCAAAGCCCAAAGCAGGTAAATGGTGGAGCCCGTGCCCAAAGGAAGGTACAGGAGGAGGGAACAGAACTGACTGTTTCCAGCAATGCTGAGCGGCTACACTGACATTATCCCAAAAGACTACTCTGCTGCCAGAACACCATAAAATACAGTTCTGTAGCCTGCAACACCTTGGTTTGAGGATTTCTTCCTGACTCAGTTTCCAGCTCTAAAAGTAGCCTACGGCATTACCCTTAATAAGAAAAAGATGCGTTTTCACTTTGTGTTTTAATTAGAGCTTTACTGGGTTGAAAAAAAGGCTTAGATTTGTTTTTACTTACACCAAAGCACTTGTCTTAGAGCACAGTAATATGTAATGGTTAATCTAACTGTAAAATCTAAAGTGGAGAGACAGCACTTGTAATTCTACCACCAAATAATGAGGTGATGTCAGCACACTCACACCCTTGGTTAATCCGGCCTCATTTACCCTATAATAACATAACAGTGCTTTGCCTTCACCCCATTTTCTCAGTGGCACAGGTAGCTCGCTCTGTGTATGTTGCATTAAAGACTTTTTTTTGTGTGTGTGTATGTATGTGAGCATGATGACAAACCCGCTGACATGCGGGAGAGTGACAGGGCACTTTATCTTTTACATAGCTTCAACAGGTAAACTCCCAGAATGTAAACATTTCAAGAGGAGACTTACAGGGTAGGTATACAGACAAGATTTTTTACTTTCCAGATTAAATAGAAATAAATTGGAGGTATACTGACCTATCGGATACATCTGAAAATCCCAGTCTGGACATTAAACAAACATTTGTAATGATGAACCCTAGGATAAACAGCAAATATTTTGTGTTCTTTAGCAAATATTTGCAGAGTTAAACACAGATGAATTAGGTAATCAAAGAAACTGGAATCAGGTAGCATGACTCAAAATGGATGCAAAACTCTGTGATATGGCTCTAATTAAACACTTTTGTATGATGCTTCTCATACTTAGCTTCTTCTGGAATGGCACCAGTGATCCACCTGGTGCGTTTGCCTGTCCTGTCGTTGGCGTTTCCCAGTGGCCTGGGAAACTTTGGGGTCTCCAACTATGGCTGTCGAAACAGGGAACTCGGACACCAAGCGTATGCGAACCCTGAGAGGGAGGCAGCTGGCAGGAGACCAGCTTTTGAGTATTTGCTGCTTTACGTTGAAACATTATGAATTTTGTCTGCCAGTTTCTAGAGCGAAAGGTACCCAAAGCCATAAAAAGGAGGTAAAAAGAGAGAAGAGAATTATATTAATATATGCAAAAGTTAATAACAATTTAAAAAAAGGGGTGAAGCACTTTAAAATAACTCAGTTAAAACCGAAACATCTGGTGACACTAGTATGCAGAAAAGCAGACATCAAAGGCCTGCCCCATACAGAAGTCCTTGCTGTTGCCTTTTTTAAACTGTATATCCAGATTTTTATTCTGGCTCTCGCTGTATTTGGAGTCAGTGAAATGATCTGAGAAAAGAAGGTTTCTTTGTGGGTTTTTTTTTTTTAACTGCCAAGATATTAGCTCAGGGATTATTATGAGGAAAAAAAACTGTTTGGAAAATACACTGGATATTGCAAATATTATAGGAAATCTTTGCAAAACGTGCTGGATTTGCATCCAGCTCTGAACACAACAGTTTTTATTTTTGTAGGTTCAGTATCAGATTATTTCCATGAGGTTTCTGGAAGTGAATGGAGCATTTCAGGCATGGTTTCACTAACGAGAGACAGGTCTAGCTGCACAAGGATCTGTCATGTGCAATTTTGTTTACTTCTGCCTGTTTGCTAACCTCTAACTTCAGTGAGTCACAGTATTTTTACTACCATGCTATCCATTCCACAGGCTTTAACACACTCCTCCACTTAATTATTAACAAAGTCCAAAGGTATCCACCCTTCTCCCACACAGGTCTTCCAGCTAAACACAGCTCTGAAACCTCGTCTTATTTAAAATTGTTCTTTACGGTTTGGATAAATATAGTCTTAGTAGTTGATGCTTTCGTGTCGCTGAAATGACATCCTTCCCCAGTTCTCCGAGCTCGGAGGCTTTCAAAGTCACGGCTCCTGCCGCTGCTTAGATTCCTCATGTCCAAACAACCAGAACTTGCTCACACTCCAGTCCTACAGACATCTTCCGGCTTTGCTCCTCACGATCCAGTTGAAAATCACTTCCTTTTCCAGGATTCCCTACAGCCACCTTCTAACTAAAATAAGCCCTTTACTCTCCTTCCTTATCCCTCAGATCATCCGCTACAGTCGTCACCTTCTCTGTTTCCTTGGCCAGGCTCGACTGTGGTTTGATGCCAGCCTGATTTCAGAGGTAGTGCAGGCGGAAGGAATGGGGCCAGTGCTCCTTCATCGCAGCACGCCGCCTCTCCAGGACGTGGGAGAGGGTACCATGAATTAGATCAGGAAATAATTTTTATTTCCTGCTGCTCTATTTTACTATTTTTCAGTGGAACAGGTCCCCTGATCTGGTTCACAGCACGGCCCTGCAAAGAGCTGGAGTTGGGAAAATTGAGGAGTGGTGCAGTGTAGCACAAGGATAAAAAAGGTGGAACTGGGTGTTGGGATGTTTCTGAGGCCATGGGATGAGAAAGCTGTGGCCTTTCTGCTACTGGCCTGAGATGAGGCTGCCCTCAATTTCTAGCAAGTAACAAGCTTGTTAATTGGCTGATAGCACAGTAAATCTGCATGAGTTTTCAGATTTCATCTGACCTCTCTCTTCTGTTTACTTTCTGTGTTATTTAATATCTTGTTTGCAAATTCTTTTATCAAACACTTTAAACAATTTTAGAAGTACAGTCTTGCTTTTAAAAAAGTTGACTGGGACTTAGTTATGAGCAGTTCCTATTCACACAGCAAAGCTGACCAGTGTAAAGAACAGTGAGAAATACTTGAACATTGACAGTCAAAGTGTGAGGGAAAAACTGGTATCTGCAAAGCATCAGCCCAACTATACATGTGTTGCTTTTGTTTAAAAATCTGACTTGTAGATATGCAATGATTGAGCAAAGAGCCCAGAAGTGAAATACACAATTGTTCTTCATACAAGGCAATTCTAGCATACAGTCAGTATATCATTTGTGAATGCTGGAAAAGACTGGGTGTAGCACAGTGAGTGTTAGTCATGGCCTGGAAAGACGGTAGGAAAACAATTTAAGTTGAATAGTTACTCAGCTAATTGCTTTGAGTAAGTCTCAGATTTACACACCCTAGAACCCAAACTTAAAATTTTTACTTGATAGTATGAGACAAATACATGCGTTTTCTCAGGGCGGGGCAGTGGGGAGTACATTAGAGGCTTTCTAAAACTACATTTGCAGTAGTAAAAGCAACCAGGAGACGAAACTGCTTGCATTAAGGATCTTGGAGGGCTGCAAAACTGTGATTAGATGAGCTCTGGAAAAGGCACTGGCATAGGTACAAAGTATCAGTACTTTGTGGTGCGTATCCTACCTGCTAGCCGTGTGCTACCACTCTGAAAGCAGCATGCAACCTGTACTTTCCCTTTAATTGCCTCAGTTAAAAAACAAAAAAACACAGCCTAGCTTTAAACTCATCTTCAAAAGCCACCTGACTTTGCACCAAAACAAATGTACATGCACATGACTCACAGTGACTCTCCTTGGGTGCTCTGGCAGCAACACAACTTCTAAACTCACTGCATCTGCTTGCTAAATAAATGTGCTCACACCTTTGGTGCATGAAGAACTTGGTCTGAAGTGTACATACTTAGTACGGAGGCAAACATAAATTCCAACTTCAGTTTTAATTTCTGCACTTGGACTGAATTATTTACAAGGAGATGAGATCATGGCAAGCTGACATTCACCTGGTAATCCTTCTTGAAATCTGCATAAAACATGAGCAAAGGCGCAGAAACTACTGAAGCTTAGATTAAGGCTACAACCAAAGTCAGACAAGGATAAATAAGAATTGGTTGAAGTACACTGGGAGAATTTGCCAGTTACAGCATAAGCTAATCTAGGCATGCAAGGGAGTACATACATGCTGCAGAATTATAGAGGACACATTTCAAAGAAAACCAAGCAGAAGTTGCTAATAGTTGCATTAAGAAACACGTTCCACCATACATTCTTTCTTGCTTTTTTGTTCCAATTTGTCTTGCTAATACACAAAGTCTTCAGGGAAAAAGCAGGTTTTCTGCATGATTATTAAAGGACAGTAGGGAGACCACAGGTATTACAGGAAAGAAGGGTTGGGAATTGGAAGCAGATGTCAGAGAGGGGTACGGAGCTGCCATAAATAGTAAAGAGACTTGAGAGGGACAGTAAAAGATGGCTTTAGCTGGAGAGGGGGAAGAATGGAGGCCAGAAAAGATGTTGCAATAGTCAACTAATGAATAAGATATGAATCACAGTTACAGTGGTGATGATAGGGAGAGATTTTAAAGATGTTGCCCAAGAAGAGAATCTCAGTGAGACAGATAAAACACTGAATGTGAAACAGATTGGCGGAAAAGGGGCAACAAAGATGTCATTAGGCCAACAGAGCAAAAGTAGGAAGAAACGAGAAGCCTGGATAAGAAAAGAAACTCTTTCTTTCAAATAGGAAACGCTCAAAGAGTATTTGGTAGAAATAGTATTTCAGTAGAAATATGGGGATTGATAAATTAAAATGCATTAAACAATTCAATTAAGAATTAATTAAATTAAGAGTGTATCTAATTCCAAGGATAACAGGGAAAAAAACTTACATATGGGAGGAAACTGTTGCCCGTTCAGTGACACATCATGGCAAGTACCATATGCATCAAAGGAAGGAGCAAAAAACCCCCAGTAACAGAATAACAAAACTTGTCCCTAGTTCAAGATACTGAGCAGTGATTTGTTTTCTAAAGTTGTGTAATTTTATAATCCTGATATTTTAGCAGTTCTTGGAGACAATAAAATCATAAATAAATCTGCTAAATCCTGCTGAATCTGGTACTACAGTGTCCAGTACAAAACAAAATGTACAGAAAAGGAATCTTACATTGGAGGAAGAAATGATTCAGATGAGAAGGTAGGAGGGATTTGGAACAGCACAGCTGAGTTTTAAGAGTAATTCCTTATTCCCATAAAGTGTTTTGAAGTTGATAGTTTCCCTGTGGTTCCTTCACATGCTGCAGCAGGTTCAAGTCTGGGCTTCCCCTCAGAAAAAGCTGAGGAGGGTACTGTTTTCCCCTTCTCTTTCAGTTCATCCTTAATGTGTGTATCCTGCATTACTGTAAGAAAGGTGCTTGCTCACTGCTAATAGT
>Ga0065711_1009739_pt1 | contig 12377 bp, 7 predicted proteins | sample Hoacrofraction12_FD_59098 | JGI IMG/M metagenome (GOLD analysis project Ga0065711, IMG submission 59098) | Hoatzin crop microbial communities from Cojedes, Venezuela - Epithelial fraction 12 v2 (version 2) | ecosystem: Host-associated > Birds > Digestive system > Esophagus > Crop | place... | reverse complement strand
TATTTTATTTTATTTTATTTTATTTTATTTTATTTTATTTTATTTTATTTTATTTTATTTTATTTTATTTTATTTTATTTATTCTGAGCTGGATCTGCCTGTTCCCTTGATCCCCCCCCAGCCAGATGTTCACTAATGGCAGAGCAGAGGAGGGAGTGGGGTATTTGGTGAGGTGGGAAGGAAGGTGCGCTCACCCCTTTTCCTGGCAGCCTTGAAGCTGAAGTGGGGTTCAGAAGGATGTCAGAGCCTGGGTGCCATACAGGAGGGAGCAGGGGGACCCTGGTCCCCAGTGGAGCAGCCCCAGCTGATGAGCACTGCTCGCTGTGCTGGGCAGGGTATCGTGTAGGCTGCTTGGGGTGAGGAGGCTCTTGCCCTCCTGAGCTTGTCCCTTAGTGGTGGGTGAGACCTGAGAGGTGACATTGACGCCTGGCCTAGCTTGGGCCAAAATCTCTGAGTTCCGAGGAGCTGCCCCATCCCAGTGAGCTGCCGAAATGCCTCTTGATGGCTGCGTGAAGGCCAGCACTGCTGAGCAGTGGGGGAGGCGTGTGAGGCAGGGGTGGTGGCCGCTCTCGCATGGACGAACAGCATGTCTTCACACGTTGAGTTCCACCTTTGTTTGATGATCCTGTCTAACTGGGTCCACTGAGCAGCGAGGAAGCTGCGGTGCCTCCGTGCTTTCGGAGGCCATGGCAAGGCTTAGTGGTGGGCTCTGGGGGCGCAGAGGACAGGGGAACCGTGGGGGTCAGACTGAATGTAACCGTGCAGGTGGGCTGCTGGGCTTCCACCTCTTCAGTGTGCAGATATTTATTGTTTTCCTTTGTGCCTTGGGTTTCTCTCTTGGCCTGGGTGTCTTGTAAAGCTCTCAGAAAGCCTTGCCCTGGCACTGCCCTGGCATTAGGAAAGCGGAAGACAACAGAGCCTTCCTCCTGTTTGACGAGACAAATATTGATAAATATGTCTTGGGTGGTTTTCCCTGCACAATATGCTCTTTCTGTGTGCTCATTTGGAGAAGCTGTTCTTCGCTTCTCCTCTAAAATGCTTTTGTGCAGCATTGCTGATGCAGAATGGTTGCTGTGTCCCCTGCAGAGGGGACTGATTGATCCCTGCATATACACGCATATAATCTGCTGAGTGATTCTTCACAAGAAGAGGCACTTTGCAGAAGTAAATTATTACTACTGCCATACCATTACTTCACTCCTTTGGAAGAAGGCCATTTTCCCCCTACTCACAGCATTCCTTTCTAGACAAACAGTGGTGCAGATACTCTCAGGATGAGCTGTGGGGCTGCTGCAATAGGCTGGCAGCTCGTTCCCAGATAAGAAGCCCATTACTAGTGTGGTGTAACCAGTCACCGCTGACTTAGAAACAGGAATCCTGGCACTGCTCTCGAGTCAGCATTGGTGTCACTCTGTCACCAGGCTGCCTTAGCTTGCCTGACGTTTTCACTTATGATGAAAATACCAGGCTGCTGACGTCAAAGCCGACCTGTGTAACTCCAGCGGACTCTGGATAACTACTCTAACACATTAGCCTAGTAGAAATAGTTCCAGGGTAGAGGTTTCCAAAGCCGTGCTCGTGCAGAGCCACCTCATGGGTGAAATGGCAACCTGAGAGCCGTGCTACAAAATTAATCTTGAAAGCCATACTTTTACATCTGGTCCCATAAACAAGCGATGTCCTGAAGGTGCCAGTCCCAGCAATGGGACGTCCCTGGCAGCAGCTCGGTGTTCTCACCCCCAGATACCCCTCATCATCCCCTGGGGCCTCTACTGAGTGCTGATACAACCCCGAAGGAGTTACCTGCAGACACATCTCAGTGATAGACACAACTCAAAAAACCTATTTCTGGGCCTCATTCAAAAGCTTCCCTGGCTTCTAGCAGCTCACAAGCTGCTCTTTGGGAAGAATTTGGGGTGGGGGATTTGTTTCTTAAGTAATCCCATAGCAGTAATGTCTGCTTTAATGTATACTGAAGAATATCTTTAGATCTTTACTTTCCCCTGACCTGCAATGGCCAGGGCTTTGTCCTGTAATGGCAGGATTCAGCACAGTTCAACAGGCTGTGGTGCCTGAGCCGTGGGTGACACTAAGTGGCCTGTGTCCGAAAGCCTCTGCAGACAGTGATGTGGTGACTGAGTTCTGGCACCTGTGTGTGTTTCCTTCTTCTGGGAAGGGTCACATCTCTACATCCAGAGCTTTGTGCTAATACATAATGGAAATCGCTTCAATGTTGAGAGCAAGCTCATTCTGAGGAGCGCGGCACACTGATTCTTGCCAACCAAGCTGCCAGGAGGTTTGAAAAAGCTGTTGAGAACCATATCCAGGAACCTGTGACGGGTATGGAACCTGCTTGCCCTTAGTAATTTGGCTGGTTTCACTGCCTTGATTTAAGAATCAACAATACTGGAAAAAAGAGAAGAGGTTAGACCTGCAAGGTGGCACGAGTCAGTGCAGTTTCCCTGGACTAAATGGAGCTGTACGCCAGTGAGCCATCCAGTTCGAGGCCTTAAAAGCTTGAAGTAGCTGAGTATTCCCTGCTGATGGCTCATTATTATTGGTGTGCTGTGGTACAGTGCCTCTGAAGTGCAGTACTCTATCAATTCAGCACATTACCTGAGCCTCAGGCTCGCTTCACTTTTGTTCAACTTTTTTTGGGCACCACGACCCACCCTCATTTTACAGTGATGTAAATATGGAATGAAGCCGCAGTACACTGGCAGCACTTCCTTCAGGTGTGGATTTCTGCAAAGAAGGAGAAGTGTGCTTGTCCCTGTCTGAAAGTCTTTACTGCCTGGATAAGTTGGATGTTTTATCAGGTTGTTTTTATTTATTTATTTCCTTTTTCTTACTGCTCACTCACTACAGCAAAAGGGCTACAGCGTATACAGATGTAGATGCTGGCGTGCTCAGATTCCCTGCAGGCAAACGATGATGAATGTGGAGGAAAAGAAAGATGGCTTTTAAAGAATGACCTTAGGAAACTAAAACTGCAAAAATAGTTGCTATGCTTGGTGTTTCATCTGTGAATACCCAGGGAAATTAATTCAAATGCAAGTGGGAAATGCATCCGTATCTTTGGGTAGAGAAAACTGAATTTTTTTTGCACAGCAGCTGGCTCTTTTCGGCCAGTCTTCTGCTGATGTATCCATGGGTTTCTTCATTGAAAGGGGAAAGAGGTCATTGCCGGAAGATATTTTAAATGAAATATCAAATGCGCAGTAACTCTTTTATTGCCTGGTAGTCCTTGTTTTTCTCATTACCTGTCAGATCTCCCCTTGGCTTGAGAAGCGAGTATCTTCTGAGGTCAGTCTCCACCACGCCGGAGCTGGGCTGTTTGTTTAACTATTTCAAGGCCGACCTCTTCTTTTCCTCTTTCTTTCTGTGAAATGCGTTCACGATGTATTTGGCCTGATCGCCTTTGGCATTGATTCTAAACTGTGCTTGACCTGGTGGGACGGTTGGATCATTGGATATTTCTATAGAGAATCAACGTTTGTTTCATGAGCTCCACAACCAACTCTGGGATCCTGGAGTGAACCTTTTGTTACCTTTAGGTATTTCTTCTAGAATGTTCTCATGCCTGAGATTCTTCTTGTTAAGGAGAAATTGAAAAGTGAAATAACTACTGACAAAAGCCTAGAAGAACACTTCAGTCTGGAAACTCACTTTGATTCAGGAGCATAGTTGTTAAACGCAGGTTAGCTGTGCACACGGGGAGATAATTTTGCCTGGCTTTTAGCAGTGGAGGCAGAGACACCGTCACTTTCTTGTGCTCCCTTTGATCTCTGGCGTCACCTGAACATTTCTGTGCTCTGCAAGCTCCATGCCATTTTTCTGACTGCCATTTCTTGCTGAGGCTGAGAATTGTTTGGCAAATGCACATTTAAAGCTTATGCAACCTTCAGCTTTCTCAGAAGGTAAAGAAGCAGGGCCTGAAAGTCCTGCTGAGGGATCTTGCAAATAGGAGAGAGAGAAATAGTAGGCAGTAAACTGAGACTTTTCTGATTTTCTTTTTTAGCCTGTTTTTATTTACCTTGGGTGAATACAGCCTTGCTTGCCTTTGGTCATCATCTTTGAATCTATGTCACTCTACACGTGTCTATGGGAAAGTAAACTCCACCCTCCAGGGAATCCAGCTCAGCTTGTGCTGGGACGCGAGAAAGTGATAGAGGTGGTTCATAAACGGTGCTAGGAAAGAGCTGCTCTGAATAGGTATCTCTGAGTTAGTAACCTTAACTTCTCATGAAAGTCAAAGAAGAAGTGTTTTCCTTTCAGGTATCCAAAACATATTAGATGACTCATTCCCTAAAAGTATTGATTTCTCTCCAAAGCCAATGAAGACTACCTAGCTTAGTTTAGCTCAGTTGTAAATGTGTGTTGACGGATGCCTTAAGGTCTGGTGAATCCCACTCTTGATAGCTCCTAGGATGCAAAGGGGAGCTAAGGATACTTACAGTTTGCAGGAAGTGCCAACCCCAGATTTAGGACGAGGGAGTAGCTCTTCAAATTAGACACAACTGACAAATCAGCCTTAATTCAGCGAATTGCTAGTAACATCACACTCGGCACAAAAAAGAACATGATGTTTCCTGTTCTCCGTGGGCTTTTTTAGACGTAGGAAAAAATCTGGTATAGCATAAAACTGTCACAGAAGACTGCATATGGCTGATGCCTTATATAGGTTTAAAGGAAATTCCCATGACCGCATTTGACCTTCCTGTTTTTTAAAACACAATCAGCATCCATATAGTTGTGCACCTGTGTGTTGTCATGTACTTTGCACGTGATGAAGCGGCTGAGTTATGTTAAAATTGACAGGATACAAGTTGATACACCTGCCAAGGCAGGAGGAAAAATTCAGTTGTCTGTAAAATACATGCTTTCACTTTAACAAACTCGGCTTAGCTATCGCACAAAACACTCATCAGAGTGTCACCGAACAGAATAGTCATTTCAGGGAATACAGGAAGAATACCAGAGCGTGGGTTTTTTGAAGTACACACTCTTGGTGTAATTCCCCTGGTGAGCACTTTCTTCTGAGGAATAAACATTGTTGTACATGGGCCATTTTGCTAGCAACTCATTTATCCACCTGAGTTTCATATAGTTCAGTTTTAATTCTGCAGAAGGAAAATGTTACCATGTAAAGGATGGGCTCTAAGCTACTGTTTGACTACACAGAAAATCATACTGTATCTCGAATCACAGATTTTTTGGTACTTACGAATCTTTATCTCTTCAGTGAAAAGAGTAGATGACATGAATAATTCTTCTGATTGTGAGACTGGGGTCAGAATGCCCAGAACCTTGTGGGGCTGAGTGTCTAAGACCCAATATGACAAGATTCATACCCACAATTAACATCAGGCACTGTGCACAATCCTCTTGACATCTCTGGAGACAGATGCCCAGAATACAGTGAAGAACCTGTAGAAGTCTTTGAACCGCCAGAGTTTTAGCTTCCAAGTTGAGAAATGAGTATTTTAAATATAGCACTAAACCCCCCAAAGGCTAGGTTCTGGTTTTCATTCAGCTCTAGGCTAAGTGTTCCTTCACCTTGGAGATGAATCATATCTCAGAAGAAAGGTGTGCTGTTGGACTGAATTGAGCAATTTGAATTCCCAGGATAAAAAGCACTGCAGATACAACAGACACTTCTATAAATGATCTGAGTTTAAGTAGGAATAAATAAGTAGCACAGAGGAAGCAAAGTGACAGAATCATATTTTTGGTGCTGAAGGGTATAGATCCATACAAGTGGTGCTGCACTTCATTGGTTTTGACAGTCATTTTGCTTCTAAATATTTTACTGAGTTTTTTTGCAGCTGCAGAATTCCTGGCTGAACACTGGGGACACATCTGATGTCCAGCTGCTGCAGTTAGTAGCACCACTGCCATGAAAGAAAGAGTGGTCAAGTACAGATTGCCAGTGCCAGGCTCACGTTTGGGGATCTTTAATGGTGTAGGATCAGGAGGATGCATCCTATGTAGGATGGATGGCTAGAGGCAAAAGCAGGATCTGAAACTGTTTCAAGGAAAATACAAATGTGATTGTTCGAGGTCTTTGCAGAAAAGTTTCCTTCTGGGGAGAAGGAGAGGATCTGATTTCACCTAATGTTAAACATCTTCAGTGTAGGTGCCTGCCTTGGGGATAACTCCCTTCGTAAGAAGTGGAGATTAAAAGGTGCCTAAAGGTCACGATTGATTTTCCCCGTGCCACCATCTGCCTTAGGATGAGATTGACCACAGCTGCACCTTCTTCACCGACTACAGAGAGCCCCTAAAGGATAGCTGAGGTGTACATGTCCACACTGCAATCATCTACAGTTAGGGGAGGTGAACGTTACCCCTGTGCCTCTTGTCACAGGACCTCTCTCTATCCCTACAACTTAGTCAGGTAGCAACGTTCATCTGCTATGAAATACTTGCCTATGGTTTTCCTAATCTTTCTGCTGAATTTTCTCTAACCTCCAGATAAAATGGAAAAATGCTTTCAAGAGGCCCTCCTGTGAATTGGGTTCATAACTTGAAGCTAGGCATATACTTAAATTGCCTGACGAGCTCATTGATTTAGGCATGACTTATCCACCTTTAAGCAGGCCGTGGGGCAAAGCACTCAGACCTCAAACCTATCAAACACTTGCATCTATAAATATTGCATCATAAATAGAGTAATTTTAAATTATTATGGGCAATAAGTAGATGATAGTTTTATGTACTCTTATGGAGAAACTGTTGGAACCAATTGTCCGAAGCCTTTGTTGTAACCATATTACAACATTATTATTTTCTCTGAGGCTGGTTATGAGGATGAATTAGGCAATAATGCAAATCCCTTGAAAATGAAAAATAACACATAGGATCATTGTTTCTGTGCCCTTTGGGTGCAAAGGCTAAAATAAAGATCTAAGTCTTCTTCCTGATCTTTCCAGTAGCCTGTCTCTTTCCACACTTAGTTTTACGATTGCCTCAAGCTCATAAATCAGATGCAAGACGTAAGGATTGTAGGGAGAGAAAAATCACTCTATCAGGTAAGTTTACATCATTCCTTCTTGTTGCCTTTGTGTTAAATTATTTTCATCCTTAACGGTCTTCTTGTTTTCCCTGTATATAAATCAAGCTACACTGACATGCAAAATTAAGTATAGGAAAATCAACTGCTTTCCTTATTGTCTGGTGAAGATGGGCTACAGAGGTATTTGACGCTACTGGCATCCAGGGGAAATGACCTGAAAAAGAATTGCCTTTTAGCGCAAAATTTTCCTGGTACTCTCTGCACTCTCTAGCCCACATCTTTAAAAAGAGAGAGCGTGTGATCTTGTTGCTGTTGTACTGGCCTGCGGATCAGTGGGTACCTTGGCCGTGCCAGGGGCAGCTGACTGATCTTAGGCAAAGTTCCTTCACCTCTGTGTGTCTTTCCCATCTCAATACTTGCTTTTCTAAAGGTCCTCATATTTTGCACCAGTAAGACTTTCTGCTTGCAGCTACAATTATTTTGCTATGGCATCCTTCATAAAAAACTGAATGGACAATTCTGGAGAGAAGGAAGATCTCAATTTATCTTTTTCACACAGGATTTTTCTACTCAGTAAGTTGAGATGGAGTGTAAAGTTCTGCTTTTTGGGTAAGCCCGTAAGTTTGCTTAAAAGAGCTGGCAGATTTTCCTACTCCTTTCCATTTTACCAACTGGAATGGTGTTTCAAACTTAACACGAGCTGTTGGTATGCTTCCCAGTTCCCTCATTAGAACAAGCCTGATGGTGTTGCCTGCTCATTTGATTGTAAGCTTTTCCTGACCCATTTCCTTTTCTTGTACATTTAAAAGCACTAAAAAGAACAGGATCCTGATTCTACTGGAGGCCTTTGGGCAATGCTACATTAAAATCACAATAAATGTTGAACTTCTGCAACCCTTCAAGCCATGACAGTGTAGGTCAAATATTTGAACCAAGATAGGAAACGTTAAATGCCATGTTGATCTGGAAATTGTATTTGATACTGTCTGAAAACATCAGACTGCGTTTCAGCTGGTATAGGAGTCATAACTTTTTTGAGGTCAGTGGATCTCGTACTGATTTAACTAGTACTATCCATTTGGATAGTTATGGTTTGGGATGAATGAGACAGCTAAAGATTTTTCTACTGCAGATGATACCTCTTCTACATGATTTGAGAAAGACCAAAACTTAGGAGGAAGGAGAGGCAGAGACCATAAAATAACGTAGGCTTGGGAAACAGAAGCGTGCATCTCAGAGGGAAAAGATGTTGAAGCTGGAGGACTCAAGATCTGTGCTCAGGTTTGGGACAGTCTAATGAGAGGAAGACGAAATGCCAACTATTCACCTTTGTGCATATCAGTTGGAGATTTTGTATACAGAGATCTTGGCAGCAGCACTTTATGGGTCGAAGAACATTTGTTTGCTTTCAAATGATTTTCAAGAAAGGAATGCCTTTTTGCGTTGCTAGTGCCTAATAATCATTGCATGCAGTTCTCTTGGGAAAGTCACTAGCTTTGTCACTCCCTGGCTTTGATTTGCCTTGTTTGGTTTGTTTCTTGTAATTCTTCAATTTTCCTTTTTCTAGTGGGGTGGAGGCTGTGCTCGTGCTTCCTGGTGTGTGATACTGTAATCTTTTACTTATACACAGAAGGCTGTGACACTGGCCATGTAGGTACAGGCTTCCACGCTCCATCCTGGCACGTTGTTTGTGATTACCTCTTTGCATTATCCACACACCCCTGGCCTCTTCAGCGATCGTTTGACAGTGCCAGCAAGCAACAGTTGTGACGGCATCTCCTGCATCTTGACAACATACCTACTTTGAATTGGATTGACGCTGTCTCATCCTGCTCTGTGGGACGGGACAGATGCTACCAGTTTATTTAGGGAAGAACTTCATACAGGCACGTGGCAGTAAAAATACATTGAGTTTACTGTTCTGGAGATGTGACACGGGATAAAAAAATACAGTCATCCATACAGTCGTCCATACCATTCTCCTTTCACCAAGAGGTACCAGTACAATCAGCACCTGGGAGGCTGACTTACAGTGCCCTCCCTCCATACTTTGCTGCCTGGTTATTTACTGGGGAACAAAGTTCTGTGATTAAAACCCTGGGCAGAGGTCCGGGAGGGACAAGATAACTCTTGCCTCAGCCACAGATGTTCCTTCTGATCTTGGAGAAGTTGTTCGGTGTCTCTGTGACTGCTGGGAGTAAGACGAGTGTTGCCAGAGGGTTGGCTTGGTTGCAGCGAGCAGATCCTGCTGAAATTGTGCACTGGCTGAGGTGCAGCAGGCAACAAATGAGAGGGAAGGCAGAAGCTATTGTAAGGGACCAGCTGAGCACACAGGCCCAGGGCAGCCAGGCTACGTCACTTGGCTTTGTAAAGATAAACTGATTAATCCTTATGAGGTGCTGGGATATGTGGAAACCATAGAAAATCCCAAGTAGAAGTACACCGACTAACAGACTATCCACTTGCACTTCTATGAAAATCCCTGCCAGTAATTTTTGTTTGAAACTGAATCTGGTGCTTGTAGCATTTTTTTTTTTTTATCTGCAGAATTGCACAGTGCAATATTCAGAGCTGGCAAAAAAAGTTTAAATTCAAATAAACCTCAGGATTGAATTTTTGGCTGTAAGACAGACCGAGCTGAAACTCTGTTGCGTCGTTGAAAGCTAATGTAATGGCCATGTGCAGTGTTGGGGCACATTAGGGAGTTTTTTTCCATTCACAGCTTTCTTTTCTAATATATATTCAAATATAAGAGCAACTTCTCCTTTGAGAAATGCATCCAGAGGTAAATCCTACTTCACCAGCGCAGTAACGGAGCTGGGCGCGGGGAGTAAGGAGTTAGGCTTGCAGTTCTCCGTTTGCTGCTTTTGAAGGTGTCACCTCACACGAAGCATCGATCCGTCCCACACAGCAGAGGCCGGAGTGGCCTTTGCTACCTGCAAAACCTACCACGCTTCTGCTCCTCCCCCGTTTCTTTGCTAATCAAATCTCTTGGCACCAATTTGGCCCCATCTGGAGTACTGTGTCAAGTTCTGAGCTCCCCAGTTCAAGCAAGATGAGGAGCTACTGGAGAGAGTCCAGCGGAGGGCTACGAGGATGATGAGGGGACTTGAGCATCTCTTCTACGAGGAAAGGCTGAGGGAGCTGGGCTTGTTCAGCCTGGAGAAGAGAAGGCTGAGAGGGGACCTTATAAATGCCTATAAATACCTTAAGGGTGGGTGTCAGGAGGATGGGGCCAGACTCTCTTCAGTGGTGCCCAGCGACAGGACAAGGGCCAATGGGCACAAACTGAAGCAGAGGAAGTTCTGTCTGAACATGAGGAAGAACTTCTTCACTTTGAGGGTGACAGAGCACTGGCCCAGGCTGCCCAGAGGAGCTGTGGAGTCTCCTTCTCTGGAGATATTCAAGACCCGCCTGGATGCAGTCCTGTGCAGCCTGCTCTGGGTGACCCTGCTTTGGCAGGGGGTTGGGCTGGGTGACCCACAGAGGTCCCTTCCAACCCCTACCATTCTGTGATTCTGTGATTCCCTAGGTGGGCTGGGGAAGAGATTTCACTGTGCAGGCTTTACTGAAATGGTGCTGGAGACGCTTCGGAAAAAAAAGTAGATGGCTGTGGAGATCTTCAGTGGACGATCCCAAAGCACGCGGTCATGCCAGTGAGGTCTGTAAATGGAGTTTATATTGGGATGAAATTTATTCGGCGTTGAAGACCCGCTATTTCCAGGAGAAGGAACAATGAGGTTAGGGTTACACAGACATCACAAACTGACTGTGAAATCGGTCAAAAGTCAACGCTGAGCTGCCTCTCATTTCTGATGTGTAAAATCAGATGGAGAAATACGCGCTTGAGCTGGGCTTGTTCCTCAGCCTTCCCACTGCAAATTTTATGCAGTTTTTTCAAGAATTAAATTACTTTCCACGATGCATTTATTATTACCCATCAGTTCACTGCCCGGGAAACTGAGTCCCATCACCGAGCCAGCTGGTGTCAGGTCCAGGACCGGCACCGGGCCCCTGGATGGGCAGATGCCAGGTCTGCACGTGGGGAATGGTGAGGCATGTGGGTTCCTACGCCGGAAAAACCAGCCCGAAGCCGTAGGAATGGCTTCTGTCCCCACAGCCTAGAGGTGATGCTGGCCCAGTGGTGACGGTCTGAAGCGCTGATCTTCCAGAGGTGGTCGTTTCAGCAGCACTCCCTTGCTGCTGTGAGGTGGGGAGCAGGTTACAGCACAGGCACCTCTGTTTCTCCTCGAAAATGTGTTGTCCCAGTGACAGGTTGGCTCTCGGAGGTGGCAAGTCCACGCCGGAGATTTGTAATCCCTTGCTTGTGTCAAATGCCATTCCAGGCTCCCGGGTGCTGTGGTCCAGGGGCGAGATGAGGAGAGGAAGATGCACCTGGGATTGAAAAAGGAACACGAACAGGAGCGACAGTGAAAGTAATCCTGACCGGTGGCCGGGTTGCAGTCCCAGAGCTCCAGAGGGATGGGAGTACGAGCAGGGAGCAGCTCTGGGCAGCATTACGAGCTTGAGGTGAGGATGGAGGGAAGTGGGTGGGCTCAGATCCTCCTCCACCGCCTGCCTCTCCCCGAGTGGGTGCGCGCAGGCTGCCTCCTGCCTTGGCTCATGGCGGTGACACCCCGCGGGCGTTACTGAGACCACGACCTCGAAAATGTCTTGCACGGTGCAAGTGAAGGGAAGTGAGACCCTTCCACATGGAGAAATGCCTCTGTCCTTTCTTTCAGAGGAACTGCAGAAGTAAGAAGAGTTGTTTGTTACAGACATTCAGAACCCAGACACTCCCAGACTGGGTTTCTTCATTTTGAACCATCCTCTTTGAGCACAGAGGAGAGGCAGCTGCAGGTTCCCACAGCATTTCACCTCCCATCCCCTCTCCCACCACTTTCCCCGTTCCTGGTGGAGATGCGGCCAGGCTGGCAGTGTGGAGCAGAGATGGAGAAGGGTAGAGGAATAAAGCAAAATGGGGAGTGAAGAAGGCAGAGGGGACAAAGGCAGGGGACGTGGAAGTGGAAATCGCCTTCCAGCACTCCTCCTGCCTCCTCACCATGGCTAGAGCGCCTGTCCCGACAGCACGATCCAAAACGTTGGACCAAACCTCTCTTTCTCCTGAGGGAAGCCTGGGAGCTGGGCACAGACCTGGGGCCAGGTCCTTCCCGGCAGGAGTAAATTGGAGCATTCCCACTGGTGCTGGGCCAGCCTCCCCCCCACCCCCAGCTCCACCTCGGAGCGAGAGAGATGCGAGAATGAGCTGGACGGCCCCAGAGGCATGAGAAAACCCAGAGATGGTTTTCTGAGGCAGGATTAGACCCAGGAAATCCAGGAGAGGTGACAGCTCTGGGCT
>Ga0065711_1047352_pt1 | contig 12378 bp, 9 predicted proteins | sample Hoacrofraction12_FD_59098 | JGI IMG/M metagenome (GOLD analysis project Ga0065711, IMG submission 59098) | Hoatzin crop microbial communities from Cojedes, Venezuela - Epithelial fraction 12 v2 (version 2) | ecosystem: Host-associated > Birds > Digestive system > Esophagus > Crop | place... | reverse complement strand
CATGAGGAAGAACTTCTTCCCTCTGAGGGTGACGGAGCCCTGGAACAGGCTGCCCAGGGAGGTTGTGGAGTCTCCTTCTCTGGAAATATTCAAGACCTGCCTGGACAAGGTCCTGTGCAGCCTATTGTAGGTGACCCTGCTTTGGCAGGGGGGTTGGACTAGATGACCCACAGAGGTCCTTTCCAACCCCTACCATTCTGTGATTTTGTGATTCTATGTTACTGAATCTGCCAGTACCACTCAACCCAGCAAGAGGCTCAGACCAGTGCTGACATTCAGACAATTTTAAGACATTAGATTCTTATAATGAGCTCAGAATTCTGGAGTGTTTTGATTCAGAAATCTTCCCTTTTTAAGGGAAGTGTAGCAGGCGGCTTTATGTACTTCACACCTCTTAGCGGTCTCCTTTTCCAGAAATTCCTTGACATCCAGATTTTAGGAGAAACATCACCCTTCTACTGCTCACAGTGATCAGAGATTGGTGTGCTTTCATTTCTTTTACCACTTCTTCCATCCTCACATGCTTTCTTCAACAGCAGGTACCCACCTGACAGCCCTCACTATTACAGAGAGAGGTCTGGAACCCCAGCCATAAACATTTCAGCATTTTCTAAACTTAGAGATTCAGCCTTAGGCCTTTAAAGCACAGAGAACTTGGTATTTTTCACAGGAAAATAAACAGTGGCAATGTAATAGCTTGCATTTAAAAAAAAAAAATCATTTTCCCCTGGAAAAACATATACAAAGCTAAGTTTCATTGACCAATAACATAATCATATTATGTGTTATTAATGTCTAAATATTCGATGGAAGAATTTTCCTTATTTATTTGTTTACAGGAATCTTCTCTGTGGACTGGAAACAAGAAGAGACAAATACTATACAATTTATACCCAAGCAGCACACCAGATCTTAATTTCATAACTGATAACTATCCAATATATTATGCATGCTTTGTTATGCCTTATAAATGCGTTACAGTTATATAATTTATTCATTTTCAGTGTTCTTTCATAGAGTGCTTTGCTGCTAAGCTATATTTCTGGCACCTCATTCAGTCAAAATTTCGTAATAGACTTTCACCCTTCAGAGCCCATCTTGCAGCTTTTCCCTTTCATTTCACTAAACCCAGCCTCCTGCAGCAGAGGGGATTCACGTTTGAGCAAACGGCAACTTTTATAGATGCCAGATTTGGTTTAAAGCTTACAAAAGCTAAGGAGGATTTTTTTCCTGTTTCTTCAGTAACTGTTAGATCAGACCCTAAATGTGGATCGTTGGTTTCTAATGCAAAAACAGGCAATAACTGTTCCTGTTGGGTGCTCACTTCCACCATGACGAGGGACAGTCATAGCAATCTTTAATTTACCACAGTCATTTCCCAGCAATGTTGGTTGTGTGAGAAAACACTTCCACAGGAGCATCAGGACCACAGGACCCTGTCGGAGAGATATAGATAGATATATACACACACACACACACACACACATATACATGACTTAGGGTCTTTGTAGCCACTGGAGGAATAGTATTGCAAGGCCACCCACAAGCCTCTGTGTACTTCCTTTATCCTCATCTCACAGTCTGGCTCTTCTCATTCTGCATTTCAACTCATTCATTTACTTTATTAATGAATTATTATTAATGAAAAATTAACACTGCATGGAGAGCTTTTTCTTCTTTCATGGCGCACCAGTCCTCAACCCTGGGCTGAAACATGTGTGTGAATATTTATAAGCAGCTTCCTATTGTCTTTCCAAAAAGACAAAATTATGCTGCAGTTCATTGGCATTTCATTAAATATATAAGATTATAAGATTAAGCTTTCACTAGGCTATCTAGAAGCAGTTCAGATAAGATGTAAATAACACTGCTACTCTGCACAAATATTTTATCAGCCTGCTCTCAGCCTTGTTCTGCAGCAAGGGATGGATTCAGTTCCAAACGTCAGTAATAAATAGCAGCAATGGGTCTCCCTAACCTACAAAAGATCAATTTTCCCCATACATGTTGGGAGGGGATTCTTGGCCACCTGTATTCATTTCAGCTCGCTACATGTAAGCATTTCATGTTTTCGTTAGTCTCATTAGCACTCATTAGTGTCAGCAGGTTGCTCTCAAATAACCCACTGTCTTTGCAGTAAGGTTATGTCAAACACCAATAAACTCACAAGCATAAAACTCTAAATAAAGGTGGGTGGCTCAGCGCTTGCCTTAGATGCATGTTGCTGTGCATGAATTCAAGAATTTCCAAGAAAAAATGTAAGGCTGTGTCCTAGCACTCTGGAAGGTCATATAACACACTACACACTTTTAGGGAGGCAAATTTATCATACATGGTTTATTTTATCATTTCATGTCCTTTCTCTCTGGCCCAGGTATCTGCAAAAACCTGACTTCTTGAGGTTTGCTCTGCCTTTCATTGCAGAAGTCGAGTTTCCAGACAGACAATGCAGTGAAGGTTCAGTTATAGTATCAACTATGATCCATAACTGTCAGAGAAAAAATGTCAGGCATTGGTCATGTCTGAGCTCAGTGAAATGTGGAATAATTAAAAAAGCCAACAATGTCTTTTCAGTACAGCATTGGCAAAGTAGAACTGTACAGGGGTTGAGAGCCAGCTGCCAAGCTCAATTCGGCTGACCAGGGACCTTCTGACATCTCTGGGAAGGAGTGCTACAACCCATTGGCCTCCAAGCCTAACAGCTTCTGGTGGCTCCGTTTTTTTATTACCTTAACATTTGAGACATGGAAAAGGTCTCACAAGTTGAACTACAGGGCCTAAGAAAATTCTGATTGCTTTTCATTGGCCTGTATTCAGTGCTGTGAGTTCTCTGAGATCTACCCGACTCAGAAGATAATTACACAAATCCTACAGTTCTCCTTAAAATCTGGATGTTTTCATCTACTTACCTAGCTAACAAAACAGAGGTTTTTACCTCGGAACAGCTGTGCACACTTTGTAAGTACTCAGATGACTTGAGTACTGTCATTTTTAGTGCACTCAGGGACATGAAGATGCATGTTCACTCACCATGAAGGTGCCACCTATGAGAAATCGTGGTCTTACTTCAGTTATGGATGCTCCTCAGCCATATGTCTAAGCAACATTTGTTTCTAAAGGTGCAAAGAGAGGGACATGGAAAAATGACAAAGCTGCAGCGTACAACCCTCCCAGGCTGAACAGCATTGAGGACTAGAAATTGCCTTGCAAGTTCCAAGGTATTTTGCTTGGAAATTCACTCTTTAACAGACTGTGTCTATTCATCTGAAAGTCAGGCATGTGCTTAAAAACCTCCTGGCAGCACACAGACTTCATATAGTTCTAATGTTATTATTTATTGTTGTAGTACCTAGGAAGCGCAGTCCGAGTCCGTGACACCATGCTTCTAGTTTTTGCACAAGTGCGGAAAAAGGATCAGTCCCAAATGGCTGCAAGACAGTGTTGAAGCTCAACAGGTCAGTAAAGACAGAGGGGAACATACAAGGAAGCAAGGCAAAAAATCGCTTATCCTCTTAAGTAAAGAAAATTACAAATGGAAAACTGGTATAGCAAGAAGATGATTTACCTGTAGTAGCAGAGGAAGTCAGAAGCAGAGCTGGGATTAAACAAGCCTCAGGAGTTTCTGATTCTCAGGCCATTGGCCACCACTGTCTCTATTAGTCATGTTCTTCTGAGGGAAATCTACAACATGCTTATTTATTCAAATTTCCCTAACAGCATGCCAACTGTTAGAAAATGGCAATGTAAGTGTTTCTTCACTAGTGAGTCCTATCATGCTGTTGAATTAGCACCCTTTTTGCTGGTTTATGCAGATCTTAAATGGAAATTGTTTATGGATTCTTTGTGTCTAATCTACCCTTTCATACTTCATGGGTATATTTTAGTGCAGCCCACAGGGTTGCTCAGGCACTTACTACACTCTTAAAAATACGCTGCTCTGGCTGCTAAATATATTGCAGTGAAAAATCAAGAATTCTGGATGGAAAAATATAAAAACATTCCATTCTTTCTAAAGTTGCTGCCAGTGAATTAATAAAACATTGTTCAAAAACCTGGAGAATATTGCAATTATATGAAAATTTTATTTTAATATTGCAATATGAAGAAAAAATTTAATATGATGATCTCTCTTTAATGTTTACTACAATTAAAAAATATTAAATTAACTCAGCAAGACTAGATCTGAGGCAATTAGGAGATATGAGACATCGCTTGCCAGACTGACTGCACTGTGCTTGTATTTTAAACTGGAGAAATGTCAGTCTTCCCAGAGTTGTGAGAGGTCTGTTATCAAAGCCTGCGGAGGATTACACTGCGTGAGCATTAGATTGATGCTTCTAAAATTGAGTAAGATTGAATTAAAGCAGATAGTTTGATGGACTCCCTGTAGGAAGCATCCTGTATTTCTCCTAGACAGCATTATTCAACCTGAAATCTTTTGTTTCCGATTTGTATTCTTTAACTTATCAGACTACTGCTTTACAACTCCTAGAGTAAATGGTATCTCAGCCTGTTTATGAAATACATAACCCTTCAGATGACATGTTCTTTCACTCCAGTTTTCTCATCCTCCCCTGTAATTCATTCCGCACCACATGGCATCCCAATAAAGTAAGAGAAACTACACGTCTCATTCAATTCTCCGAGATTTTGGTTTATAAGGAGTAGGTGAGCACAGGGTTGCAGACTCTCCTATTCCAGTTTATATCAGCTTTTTAAAAAAAATCAACAAAACGACCTGAAAGATTTTTACCTACCTCTGTGTTATTCCCATTGCCAAAAGTCTCCATCAGTGCAAGAGTCTCTCACACAGAGTTTGATCTTTCCTTTAATCTAATCTATTTAGAAAATGACTCACAATTTACTGCGTAAAGTGGAGAAAATTGATATCTTTTCATTAAGCTGACAAATTCTTTTTCACTGCTGGCATCTGTGAAGTGTGTTCTCTATTTAAATTTTATTTATATCAATCTTCTCTGGTGGAAACTAGATTAAAATGGAATGTTTTATACTTACAGTAAAAACTTTCCCACCCTGCAATGAGTGTCATACTGGTTTTGAAAACAAACTCTGCTTCTCATTCTTTGGAGTAACATGATACCTATGATCAGGAAGAAGCGCAATCTAATATCTCTATTCCTTTGTATTCTATTTCTATATAAACAAAATGTGTACGCTTTATCACAGGCAAAAAGAGATAGCTGCTGTGCCTTTATAATGCCAAACGCAGAAGCAATCTTACAACATTTTTATACATAGCATGTTCCCTCAAAACTGTTGAAAAATGTATGATGATACTTTGCTCTGTTTTCATATTTCAGGGTCTTGTATAAACATGAATTAAAGTTATATATTACTCTGCGAGTATTGTCATATTGTTACATTGTTAAATATAGTGTCTTTATACTTATTGTCATATACAGTTTGTCATACTGTTAAAGCAATTTCCTAAATACAAACGCAGAGAAGTTCAAGGAGAATTCTATCTGCAAAAAAAGTCTTTGCATTTTTTATACACACTGGAGTGGCAAACATGACACAAGCAAGCGCCTGCAAATTTCTGGGCTGTGAGCTCACATTTTCTCCCAGACCAGCCTCTGCCCATGTCCTGTTCATCACCTGTAAGGGGCAGCTCATCACCGCTTTGAACAACTAAGTACCTGCAGTTTAATGCAAGAACTTGAAGACTGAGAAATGAGAAACTCAACAAGTTCGGGAGTTCAACAAGGAAGTTTTAATCAAACGAATTATGTATTTTTTTCCAAGTATTGCTTGATCCAAGAGGAAGGTGATGGAATGGTTAGTGTTTCCATGTTGATTTGATCTCAGTTTAGGTGTAGATATTTGAAGTGTTCAGTGCATTTTTACTGTAACTGCATAATAGCATAATTTTTTACTGAAATCCAAGGGGAAAATGTCCCCAGCCAACTCTCTCCGTGCATCAAACCTTTGTGCTCCAGGCAATACGCAAGAACAAGTCAAAAAGTGGTCACTGCCATTATGCAACCTAGAAAGGTTCTTGTGAACTTTGCAGGCTGAAGCTCACTGAATTCAGTCTAAGCTGGAAGTTCCCTGCAGCCACCCAAGGCTCTGAGCATTATGTTGGGAACAAACTCATTTTAAAATGCAATAGAATTGTGTAAACACTAGCAAACACAAGCTATTCTCTTCCTTTTTCCCTATATTCAATCTTTGTGCCAGATCTCGTCTCTGTAGTTTGTTTCTCTGTTTGGTACCCATGATTAGAAAATGCCATTTCAACCAAATGATTTTTTGTCTGTTAATCCATTCAGACTAAATACATCAAAAGTTAAATGTTTTTATCTAAAATTTTCTATGGCTTTGCAAACAGGGATTAAAAAAAAACAGTGTGAATTGGACTGTAAAAAAATCTCGAGAATTTTCTGAAGAAAGTTGCTTTTCTCCCCAGCTCCATTAGTTGTATGTTTAGAGTGTAATATTCTTCTAAAAGGGGCATTTTCTTGAAAAGAACTCAGATACAAACAATCCCTTATTTACATTAGCAGGAGCTGGGGAACAAAAACAAAACAAAACACGAACAAAGTAGGAGTAGTCAAGCCTTTTTATATCATATCCTTTTTCTTTCCCCATGGCTGAGGGTATCCGTCTCAGTCAAATCAGCCTTGAATGAAAGAGCTCCTTGCTTCATGTATTCCCCAGAACACAGGGAAAACCACTCCAAAATGTTACAGGCATCTAATTCAGCATGATGTGAGCACTCACAGCCTGTGATGCCTGGTGACTAGCGGGAGTCTGCAATTCTCATCCAGAATTAGCAGTTCGGGTCACAGAGAAGCTCAGGTTCCTCACGATGTGGGAGATCTTGAATGCAAACTGCCCTGAGGGAAAGCATCTTAACGTGAACAATTCTCTCTCATGCACAACCGCTTCAGCACTTCGCAGAGCGACATAACCCAAATGTAGAGAAGCCGCATTGTATTCCCCGGGGAAGCTTTCTTCCCCCTCCCCATACAGGTGTACCTCATCTCAAACGCAGCAAACTGTGATTCATCTGAAAGGTTTTTCTTGCCTCTTTGAACAGAGCTGGATGGGTAAAACTTTGAAATCAAGTAGACCTCAAAGGATTAGCAGTGCTCAAGAAGGACAAGTGGTCCTAAAGATTAAAAGGCTCTTAATAGAAGAGAAAATCTACAAACACAAGACTCAAAGGAAATAATTTTCATTGGGCTCTGGACACCCTTGTCGCAGCGTGGTGCTGAGGACTAGACCACAGCGAGCTTTATAGTGCTTCACACTTACAAAGGATTTTGACCACTTACAGATTAGACACAAATAAGAGCTTTTCATCTCAAATGGCCTTATTTTCCCCTTTATAAAACGAACCGTGTCTCCAGCCCAGCTATAGTGCATAGGGACAGGTGGGGGTGCTCACTGGTGGACCTTTGGGTGCGCTACCTTGTGATTGCGTCAGCACTTTGATCACAAATTTATATCTCTATATACATGTACTAAAACCTGCTCCCTGTTAGACGGATCAATTGACATTAGGGTGCAGCACTGACTTTGCTTTTGATTATTTTTCAAGGTCAATACCTGAATATTTGGCCTGTATTTAACAGCATCAGTAAGTAGTTAGATCATTTTATTTGTTATGAACAGCGTTCCTTCTCTGTGCTGCCCCTCAGTCTGTATTCATCTCATATCTCTGTTTTACTTTGTAAACTCCCTAGGCCAGGGCATTCGGTTTTGTGGTTTTCAGTTTGTACCTAGCACTATAGGATCCTTCTCCATGGTTATTTAATGCTACAACACTGCTACTAGTAAATAATTATGATCATCGCTTTTGATTCCATATCACAGGATTCTCCTCACGTATTTTGAGGATGCTCTGTTCTGATGATTGCTGTGAAGGCCAGTATTTAGCAGGATATGGTTTTTCACTTTGCCCACTGCACAATCTATTATTAGAGTGCGTATTCAGCCCTCGTGTGCCTTTTCATGCATAGCAGAGAGAGATACTTCTTTTCTCCACTGTTAGCAGCATTAATGATACCCTTCTGAAAATGATGTGTGAATAGAATCATTAAACTGCCTTGCAAGCACAGGTGTAAAGACATTTTTTGTGTGTTGTACATATGGAAAAATTATATATTACATTATAAAAATTAGGTATAAGCTGTGAGAAGAAATAGGAAAGGCAACACAGAGAGATAGATGACTGTTGTAGGTCCCTTCCAACTGACTATTCTATTCTATTCTATTCATTCTATAATAAATTTAGATTACTTGCTTCAACTTACTCCTCTTCTTCCAGACCAAAGGAGCTTTCAAACCCAAGGTGTTTCTCCCTGTGTTTCAAGTAAGCTCAGCAGATGAAACCATATCCCTGTCAGGACAGTTACTCAGTAAGTCTGCTGGTGTAATCACATACCAAGTGAAGGCCTACTTTAGAGATAGTAACTTGGACTCCTGAATTGCAGTAGCTTCCCATTAGAGTTAATTAGCTGGGCCAGAAATACTGCTTCTCATTCTGGTTTATTTTTCAATAAGATGGGCTATACTTGGATGCACTCCAGCATGGCCACCAAATATCTTGACCATATGCCATTCAGCTCAACCATGTCCCTCAACAAGTGGCAGAGACTGGTTTGTCCAGCTTATCTGAGGAACAAAGATCTCACCGTTCCAAAGAACATCTGAAATGCACTTTAAAGGAAATAAAAGTGAAATTTAATGGATGTCACCTTCTTTACAGGATTTCCCACTCTGTATTTACCATTTTTATTTCCAAGACTTTAGTACCAGATTTACATGAAAAATAGCTTCCTTTCTGGGCCCATGACATATTTTCATATTCATTTAACCAATCTAAATTATTTCTCTCTGTTACATTCTTGCCTATATAATAGAGAATTTGGCTTAGTTTGGGTGTAAGCCTGTGTACGTAAGTCTCCCATTTGTAGATATACATTTATAGTATTACACACCTACATGCCTGCATCTGTGTGTGTGCTGTTTGTTAGTCTGCAGCAAAGGAAGATGGATCAGAAAGGCAGGGGAGCATTAAGCAGAGCGAATTATGTGAGGCTGCCAGACAAAGTGGCTGAGGGTTGACTCCTCTAGCAATAGTTCATTTTTCATGGACCACAATGGAAAACAAAATGCTGAATTGGAACAGTCCTGTGCAAAGGTAGTTTTCTTTTCAGAACTAAGATCAAAAGCAGAACCATCCCTAGTAAATTCAGATGGGAGCAATAAAGGCAGCTGTTTAGGTGGGATAACAGCAGGTCTGGGAAGATAACGTGACGGGTATAACTGTGTGGACAATGCTGATGATACATAACTTTGAAGCCATTGTCACCTCGTGTCCACCTCTCCCAACCCGAAAACTAGAGTGCAGTTCAGGTGTTACTGAGCAGTGCCAAAGTCCCTCTTTTGTGCCTTGTAACTCTACAGTCTCCTGCTCTGTGTGCCATGCAGATCCTCCCCTTGCGTGATGAAATGGTCTAGTGATACACACTTTTTAGTCTAGGAGTATCTGTGGGTTTGGTGCACTTTTTTTTCAGTGTGGTTTGGTCGTATTAAGGGGATGGACATTTGCAGCTGCTGCAGATACGTCTTTGGGTGTTTCCTTAAGACTTTGTGAGCATAAGCTGATTACAACTAGATAAAAAATAAATCAAGATTTTAACTCTGAAATGTCCTTAAATCAATGTATGCACATCAGGGCATTTTCCAGAGCTGAATGGTGTAGTACAAGGTAGTCTGCTGCTTCAAGGGCATTTCATGGGCTTGAGGCAGCTGTGTGGGGAGGTACAAAAGGGTTTAGCATCTCTCGTGGAGTCAGTGTGGGAGAAGCTTTGACAGTTAGGCTTCATGAGAGCAACCATGAAATTAATTCTTGCCAGGGAAAACAAACCACAGACAGAGCCACTCATGCACCAACTAGTCACAGTTGCAAGGTTAGCTAAAGTTGATCAAAATCCCCAGACAAAAAATGTCATTAAGATACGGTTAAGGTTATAGACAGATACCAATTCCCATGCAAGAAATTTCATTAAGGTACACTCAAGGTTGTTAACATATGTGTCAATTAAATTCAAACAACAAGATCCAAACACTGTTATTATTTACATTAAATATTTGGAAATTAAAAGTTACTGTTAGAGATAATACGGTTTCTATAAAATTCATAATCATGTTTCAACAAACTGAACTTCTGCTGCTCTTCAGTGTTACCTTCTGTTTCTAGTTATGATGCTCCCTGCCATGGGATATTCTGAAAGCTAAAAGTATGCATGGGTTCAAAAACTTCTGCACAGTTCTGTGGAAGAAAAAGCCAGCTGAAGGTATTGAGAGCAAAGCAGACATCGTTTGTTCTGGAGTACCCTGAGCCACAAGTCCTGAAGACCCGGAGAATATTCTGGGGAAAATCTTTTTCAACCTACCTTGATCTTGTATACATCTATAAAGATCCGACTGGCCACTCACAGAGACAGGCTGCTGGGGTGGATGATCCTTTGGTCTGAGGCAGTATTGCCATCACAGCATTCCCCACAGTCACAGCATGACAGGAGCCTAGATCTCATGTATAAGGAAGCTATGGCAAGCAGTGCACTGTCTTAGAGAATATAGGATGCAAAACAAGTCATAAAATGTGAAATCTTTGCAACTAAATTTCAACTAAAGTGTTTAGAAGGGACACTTTACCTCTTAAATGCAGTGTTAGACCCTTGAGATATCATTGAATTAGATTTTTCATTATAACATAGTTGTGAACATTGTCTTTTCTCTTTTAGCTTCAATAGTGATTGGGAAATGGTGGTGTGAGATGGAGCCCTGCCTAGAAGGAGAGGAATGTAAGACATTGCCTGATAATTCTGGATGGATGTGTGCGACGGGCAATAAAATCAAGACCACCAGAGTAAGTCGTCTTTCTGTCTGTACCTTGGAGGTCTTAATAGGAAAGGGAGCCACTGATAGATGCTCATGCATATCTTTTCCATCATCGTGTCTGCTCTAAAAATCTTAAAGATCACTGCATCCCTAGCCACCCAACACTTCTGGCCATAATTTAGTGAAAATTTGCATGGCTTCAGGCTGGTCAGCTAAGTCCAGGTTTGATAACCAGCAGGTCGGAGCTGCTGAATTGCCAGGTCACTTTCTTACAGTCATTGTCACCTCAGAAAAAGAGTTCTTGCACATCACTTGGTCCCCTTCTGGTGCCTAAAGGGAAGAACATTAGAAGGAAGGGATCTGGTCTACCCTACATCCATTCCTTGGCTGTTCCAGGGCACCTTTGTATTAGCAGCTGTACAGGTGCTCTGTAGCATAAAATGGTGCTGAGGACTCAAATCTGCATTTCAGGTCTTGCTTCAGAGTAGCTCTAGCCCCATGCACCCATTAGTGACATGCTCTTGAGATGCTGAAGATTCAGGTAACACAGCCAACAGGTGACGACAACTTTCACCATGCATAGCTCGGAAAACACCTAGATATGGCTGCAAAGAGATGAGCATGAATATGCTGGCTGAGCTTCTCCTACTATGAGATTACCTTTGGAAAAAAAAGTGGTTTTCAAAAATAGATTCTAGGTTTTCTTTTGCATTGTGCAATGTTTCACCACCATTTTCTTAAAACTGCCACCTATACCTGTATTCAACAGTTTTAATTAAATTATTTTCATACCACAACTGAATTTTTTTCCAAGAAAATTACATGGTTGTCAAGTCAAAATATTTTTTATAAATGAATAAATTCTGGTTTTCAGTGAAGTGGAAAACAATATTTGAAGCCTGCTAAATGAAAATAAGCAAACTTCCAAGAATTTTTTCCCTGCTTAATAAGACATTCTACATACTTATACCCAGCTTCTAATTCACAGGAACGTGAAGCTTAATGTCATGATTTCCAGACGTATTCCTTTTTCTGCAGTCCTAACTCTAGTAATTTTTCATGTCTTGTAGGGCTTTTGTTGAAGGAAGAGATTTTACCCCAGCTGATCCCCATGCCATCTGAATTGTTTTCTTTCCTTCCCCCAGGATTAATGTTTTATATTGCAACCCTAGTTTCTCGAACAGTGCCTTCCGGCATGGCTAATCTCACCACCACATTAAATTACTAGGATGCATACTAACTGAGAAGGTTTTCTTCACAGAAGGCAGTAAAGTGGCCCCTGAAACAGGATGCGTATTATCTCTTTGTCATCTCCCAGAGCAAAGGAGAAAGCATGGAGGGAACTGTGATTCCTTGACTCAATTTCTTTCAGCAGTGTCATTGCTGCTCGAGACCACTCTATGCTCACAACTGAAACACCACTGGAGGATTGTGCCTAATACATGTGCCTTGCAGTGCAATTAAAAAAAAAAAAAAAAAAAAAAAAAAAAAAAAAAAAAA
>Ga0065711_1047351_pt1 | contig 12379 bp, 13 predicted proteins | sample Hoacrofraction12_FD_59098 | JGI IMG/M metagenome (GOLD analysis project Ga0065711, IMG submission 59098) | Hoatzin crop microbial communities from Cojedes, Venezuela - Epithelial fraction 12 v2 (version 2) | ecosystem: Host-associated > Birds > Digestive system > Esophagus > Crop | place... | reverse complement strand
CTGGAATATCTCCAGAGAAGGAGACTCCACAGCCTCCCTGGGCAGCCTGGGCCAGGGCTCCGTCACCCTCAGAGGGAAGAAGTTCTTCCTCATCTTCAGATGGAACTTCCTCTGCTTCGGTTTGTGCCCATTGCCCCTTGTCCTGTTGCTGGGCACCACTGGAAAGAGCTTGGCCCACATATATACCTCAACATTTTTTTTTTCCAAAGCGGTCTGAGAGGATGATCGCTATTTGATATGCATAGGTTTTCCCAAAGTAGGTTCCCTGTTTGGAAATGGTTTGATTGGCTCACTGTTTCCTTCCTCCCCTCCACCGCAACCGCAGCGCTCCGACAGGAGGAGAGGCCGAGAGAGCTGGGACCATTCAGCCCAGAGAAGAGATGGCTCGGATCGTATCCATCCGCACTAACGCCCGCTGGGAGACAGCCAAGCAGATGGAGCCAGGCTCTTCCCAGCGGTACCCAGTGAGAGGATGCTCCCCCCAGCCAAAGCCCACCCCACCACCAGAAGCAACCCTACATACCCGCCGGAGTCTAACCGCTTCAAGGAAAACTTTACGACACAACACTCCCCTCTAATTCCCTATGCTTAAGCTACTTCCAAGAGTAAAAGAGACTCAAATAATATTGATTGTATCAGAACTCCCCGCCAGATCAGGATCTCAACAACCAGCACACACCTATTCCTCAGCTTGTAATTTCCCAAAACTGGCACAGAAGCAGCCACAGCAGCACTCCTTTTGCCACAACAACGCTAAGTTGTCTGGCACAGTTTTAACACTGTTTTCCAGTCAATATTTCACCTGAACAATTTCCACCTGCAGCGTATTTGGGAACCTCTGTAATTACATAAGAGAATTTACTAACAGATTTTTAAAGCAGTTAAATTATCTACCTTAGGCTTTTCATCACCAATATACAACACTTTTTTTCCTGCAGAAAAAAGTTCACAAAGCAGTGCTTGCGTACCCCAACCACCTCTTGCTGTGTATTTGTTTCCCTGAACCATCCAGCTTTTGTGCTGTAAACTGTGTGTTGACTGATGCAGCATAACATTTTCCTTCACCACTTTCTGCAAGCAAAAAACTTTCAGACAGTTATTACAAAGTTCTGGACAGCTTCTCCTTTTAATTTAAAAAAAAAAAATTTTTTTTTAAATAGAACTTTGAGTTTCAACAAATTGATCTAGAATCACACTGATGCATCAAGCACTGACAGGAGCTACTGCACACGCTGTCCACTAAGGAAACAGAACCCCCCAAAAAAGAAGTGACTCACCATAACAGCAAAATAGAAATCCAGCACTAAAACCCCACAAAGTTTAGATCTAGTCCTGCGTTTTCTCTGTCTCCATTCTTCCCCCCAGGAATTCCCTAGCTGGGGCCAGGAGTGAAAATTCCCTCAACTGAAGTAACCATTTCTTCCCAGTGCTCCCGGCCGGGGAAGCCACAGCAACAGGGCTGGAAGGCTGCAAGAAGCCTTGCTTCTGAAAGAACAAAACGCTGGCTGTTTCGGAGGACAGAACTTCTCTTCTCCGCGGAAACAGAATCTCTTCAGCTGGCTGCGCTTTTTTTTTTTTTTTTAATACTTTAAAAGTATTCTTTTTTTTCAGTCTTACTACTAGCTTACCACATGAGGTAAGTACACTCCAAATTTAACCAACACTTAACTACTCCAGACAGCCCTTTTACATCTGCGTTACCATTCATAAATTACTACACACACTACTACTGCTTGGTGCTCGCGATCACACACGCTCTGTACCAAATCCACTATGCATACATGTGCATGTATTCACCTCCCAAAAGCAATCCCCTCCTCCCCAAACCAGTGGGATGTTACTCTTCAACTCTGCCGATTCAAAAATCATCAAAACCTGGGTGCAAATTACTCATTGAGCAGTTACGACCTCAAATCCTGAAGCAACTTCTGTGCATACCAAAGCAGAGGCGCGTTACGCTGTGGCTCAGCCCACAGATCAGAGATTTTCAGAAAGAGCTGCAGGGTAAGCGCCAGCCTTTTTTCTGTAGTGAATCAAGTGCCTTTTGTCAAATGGTTTATCCAGTGTCAGCGAGCAGACCTTGGCAAGCACCTCATTCGCCCGTACACCACCTAAGCCTCTTGTGGATCTCAGCTCTTCAAACGCTAAAGGGACCCTGTAAACTCCAGTAAAGGGACCCTGTAAACTCAAGAACCTAAAATTAGAACTAACTTTGGTTTCAAGTAGACGCAGCTTACCTACCCACTGGAGAGCTGTTACTGTGTGTTACCAGCTAGCAAACAAACGCATAAAAAGCCAAGCAATATACTTCTGTTTATGACTTGTTTGCCTAGCATCCATAGCATGAGATCTTTCCAGACACAGCTCTTGCCGAAAGATGCTCGAAACCTGAGACCAGACCACGGCAGGAAAAGGAAGAGGGACATCTCCAGTGACAAACAGGACGGCAGCCAAGACAGCGATACATCTGAAATGGCTGGCATTCCTATGCAGGAAAATATCAGAGAGGAAGGAAAAAGGTTGATCAAAACAGCACGGTTTAAAACAAGCTTTTATTACAACTCCCCCTTCACCTGCCAGCAACAGGAAGCTTACTGCCACACCATGCAAGATAAAGGCTCGATCATTTTTCTCTCCGTCAGAAAACTCACAACCCAAACCCCATCTCATCCAGACACAGAGCGCCTTCCTTGGCTACATGGCTACACATTAAAGTTCCCCAGTTTCCACAGATTTGGCCCAGTGGTCACTAGACTGGAGTGTATCTACAGCTCCCCAACACTACTGGCAGGTGTAGCTACTGTAAAATATGTATAATGAAACATTTTTATTGTAGCAGTAATTCAGGTTAGCTATGCAGCTGCATTCTCATGAGCTTTTTTTAAGCATGATTTTATGCCTTCCCTATACTGAACTAAATTACTGTCTTGAGATAAATTGTACCTTTAGTTCTCAGCAGCTTTATGGATTTTTCTTAACTGCTCATCTACACAGTAAAAAAATACAACAAAGCTCCTGAGACAAAGCAGAAGAGCTCAGTGTGACAAAACCACAGAGTAAAGGGATGGCCGAGCTGCTAACAACATTGACTGAGGGCTTAGCGCTTCGCCGCCCAGATTTCCATATTTTCCCCCTTTACAAATGGATGATGACAAGATTGTGAGACAGAACGAAAGGAACTATGAAGAACTGGTAACTAAACCTGCCTCCACCTTTTACAATCAAAAATACCTTGGATTACAATCAAAATACCTGATTACAATCAAAAATGCCTTTGATATGACCAGGCATATTGCCTGGGCTCAGACAGCAGGTCTGCAACCCAGGGGACTCACACCCATTTGGAAACACTTAATCAAAAGATGACAATCAAACTCCAGAATAAGGCAACAATTCCTCTCACCTGGCAGTGGGCTGAACACTCCAACTCCTGAATTGTTTCTCTGAGGCCTTGAAAAGCTGTGGAGTACAGTGAAACAGAGGAAGGTGCTCCAGACACCTCCTCAGCTGATAGGACAGTGGAACAGCGAGTTTTCAGGCCGGTGTATTTATCTCAGGAGCACAAAAGCAGTGACAAACCACGGGAGGTGTCCTCACTGGAGCTACACAGATCCTCCTCAGAGGAATCGTCAATACCCTGCTAGGTGAGTCCCACACATCTCCACTTTATTTTTCAACTTTACGTTATTATTTCCCTCCCTTACACGTGCCACTTCTTTTGAACATTTTTTTCCTGAAGTTAAAAAAATGCAGCGGCAAAACCACTCTTGTTACGCTTCCATACCTATATTGAGTTAAAACAAATGTATATGCACATAAACTCTTTGTAAAATTTCTGTCAACCACCTTTGTACAGTAAAGTGAATTAAAACCAGATGAATATAATTATGCAACGTTCTCCTACACCACTTATATCCTCTTTGGGCTTGCACCAGAGAGAAACTGGGTTTTAAAGTTAACTAAATAATGATGGACCAAAAATATCTGTATAGTTTTTTAATAGTTCATACCTGGTGTATTAATTAGACATTCCGCATATTGCTTTTAATCCACCGATACAGGCATGTAATGTAGCACAATACAATATGCATTATACTGAAGAATAGTTTCCAGTCTTTCTGATCAAGGGCTGCATCTTCAATTCATTTACAGGGAAGGTTTTCTGCGTACACAACATGCATACTTGGAGTTCCCTTACCAAAGCAACAGAAGAGACATTCTTGAGCTTCCCCAAAATATTGTTATATGGAATAATCTAGCAATATCATAAAAGGCTTCAAACCATTGTACCAAAAAGATTAAGACAGGAAAAATCCTTCCCATGTGACGAAAGGAAAGCAACAAACAGCAGGTGGGCACTCTACCTACAAATCCAGCAAACTCCAATCAGATCTCTCCCTCTGGACATCCTTCCTTGTCACCTGTCTTCAGCGCAAGACAATTCTCACTCCCAACGGATAACCCTGAAGTTACGCCAGCTGGTCTCCGCACGGCATAAGTTGCAAGGAGAGAGCACTCGGGGATGGGAGGAACTTATGGAACTTATATTGCAATGCCTGCACCAGAAATTTCACTTTAATTGCTGATTTTCTAGATCATTATATATAAAATATTAGAGGACCATTATTTAGGGGTATAGTGCTAGTTATCACACTTACTTTTCACGTTCATGTGATCAGTTTGTAATGTTTACTTATGTTTTGGGTACTGTTTCCTCACCACGTGAATATTTATGACTTGATTAATGCACTGTTCTTATTCTGTCATCATATTTGCTCCCTCCCCACCAGTGGCATCCTGGGAAATATGGAGATCCTCTAGCATTTCAGCCAGGCTGATTCGCGGAGGACCATCATCGTCTGTGTCGCTCTCCACTGGAACATCTGCATCTAAAAATGCAATAGAAGAAAAAACAACAAATAGCTAAGGGAAGAAAACAAACCCCAAACCCCTGAACAACCCCTAGGAAGGAAGCGGGGGGGGACATGACACGACCAAGTCTGGAAACAGCCATCAAACCACAAAACCCAAAACCAAACAAATCCCTCCCAAAAACCAACAAGCCATGGCAATCGCCCTCATAGAAGATGCTGAATTACATATCAAATCCTTCACCCAGTAGAGGTTTCGGGGGGAAATACACTTCTCTCTCTCATGTTAAAGTCAAGCACACAAAACACCTTGACATCCATTCAGTGCATGTGAAATACACTGAATACCTGAAGCTATTACATTGTAGCCGTTCTCTAGGCATGAGTAGTTCCAAGAATCCAAACACAGAACATCAGTAAATATGTTTTCACTCAAATAGTCATGATCTGGTTACATGCAATTAAATGGTTATAAAGGCCTTACTTCTGTAAATGTTGATATTCTTCCTTACGGCTTCATCTTCTTCGAGATCTTCAAGGAAGTCCTGGTATTGCCTGTAAAAGATGCTTAATGTATTTACTCACTTTTCCTTTGGATTTATGCAAATTTATAAAACAAAATAAAATCAAAGAAACAAAGCCCGAAGGCAGCACTGCAGTCCGTCATCCTTCAGACGTGCCTTCTGATGGCATTCCCATTATTTCTAACTCGTTCTTTCTGCTTTTCTTAATTAGCACCTATCAGTTTCCTAAAGAACTTATTTGATTTGCCTGTCCTCATTTAACTCTAATTGCCTCATTTTTTCTACTGGGTTATTTCATTATTTCATTCATTCTTTAGAACCTGCTGTTGCTGTGTCAGCTTTGTCACTGAACAAACCAGTGACCAGTGTGTTCTCACAGAAGTGTCCCTTGGCTGGACAGACACCAGCTGCACCCTACAGACGCAATGATTTTACTCACCTGTCTCATGATTTCAGCTTTTCTTGGAAAAAAACATGAAAATAGTTTCTATATTTTGCAACAGTAAACCTGAAAACCCTGCACTGTTATCTTTTAAGATTCCAGGATTTAGTCTGGTTCCACATCCCCCTGGCCCTTCTTGCCCTCGGTATCCACACTCCTGGAAAACTGCGCAGACAGGATATACACCAGGAAGGTGCACGTGCTCACAGCACTTCCTGCACCAGGGACGGGTGAAAACTGCAGAGAGACACTGCTCTTCAGAGACCATCGGTACCAACCCGTCCTGTGAGCCAGCATCCTGCCCGGACAGACCCCGCAGCACTCGCCTCTGCCCCCTCGCCAGCCAGCAGACCAGCTCAGGCCGTACACTGGGCTTATCCTCAGCAGAAACTGAGAAATGTTATTTCTGGACTTGGCACAGTGTCCCATGTTGGAGGGACCAAAAAGCTTCGCAGCAGATAGCAAACCTTTCATCGTCTGTATCCAGGCCTTCTCTGTCCCTTTCCAGCTCTTTCAGCTTCCAGTTTCTGCGCTGCTGGCGTCTGGTACGGTCATAGCTCTTCTTTATTAACACCTGCAGTGAAAACCAGCACGCATTCACACGTATGCACCTTCAATACCACTGACGACACTCTTTCAAAGCCCCAAACTCCACCCGAGCCCAGATTTGGGCAACTGTAAAATCAGCTGAACAAATGGTAGAGTCAGTCTGGCACTCAGAAGTTTTAGATAGAATTTACAGAGCATCCATTGATTCAAAAGTTTCCAAACACTTTGGATTATGTCCTGAAGAGGCGTACAGACACTGGAGTTGTAATACAGCTTTCACCACATGGTGCATGGTAACTTCAACAAAGCCAACAGAGAGTCAGATAAGTTAAAGCAAATCTATTATTTAACCACCGCACAACAATTTAAGCAGTGAGAAAATAATTCTCAAAATTAGATGCTATTCAAATTTCAATATTAATATCCCCTCTTCCTTTGGCACTATGGAACTAGTGACTATTCATTATAAAACTGTATTCCTTAGAACCCCTGGGTAACAGAGAAAGAAAAAGGTCTTACCACATCAGGAATATTGTGTGGGTTCATCTTATTGGCAAACTCGTCATTTAAGTTGCAGTTCGCCAAGTCAAATCTAAAACAAAAATAGGTATTTTATTCTACCCTTCTACAAAAGCCTACAAACTACCGATCTTTAACACAAACATATGTATCGTATGTTTGTATTAAAGAGCAGCACATGTAAGTTACAGCTCCTCAGAAAGATAAACGTTTACAAAAGAACTTGAGAGCAAATAAAATATCCACACCAACAGGCAGCTGCCCTAACTCTCAGAAGCTGCTGCTCCCAAACTCTTTTCAGCAACACTCCCCAGCCTCCTGAACCCAAACAGCAACACCCACTGAGCTTCTGCTGGACTCACAACAGCTCCAATAACATTCATGTTTCTGCCTGTTTGAGAATCACCTCATTTGCCTAATCTTACAGAAATTTCACATTTGTCTTTGCTGTGTACGATACTCGCTATCAAACAAAAAGATCTTGCCTGGTATTTCAAAAATCTCTGCCGTCTATTTGTGTCTAAACTGTTACTCCAGTCTGCATTCTACAGTCAATGCTTCAGCTCTCTACTTCCTAACAGTCCGTTTCGCAACATGACCTCTGCTAGAAAAAAGATTTCCTGCATTGGGACCATCTCTTCATGGCCAAGATGAAAGATCCGATCCCTTTTGCCGATTTCGATCCCTTTTGCCCATTTCATTTAGAAATCAGAACTGTTCAAAACTTTCTTGATAATATATAAGCCCATAGAGAATCCAAAGAATTCAGTCATTAAATAACAATTTAATACAAAACAAGAAACAGAACAGACCCCAAGACAAGGTCGCCAGGATTCAGGATGTGTCCCAAGTGAGTACAGCAGAAATACTGATGATCTGTATTCAGCTCCGAGGTTTTCCGTACCCAGGCTTCAGCCAGCGTGTGCTTGAGGAACAAAAAATAAAACAACCTTGTAGTCAAACGCAGCTGAACTTGCTGTGCTATGAGAACATCTGCACTGCTGCATTACTGTTTCAAATCACACTTGCAATTAAACGTGTATTTCTACATCAAGCACCCAATGTATTGCTTGCTACTCCTCATTTCTCGTTTTTACACAAGGAAGGAAATGGACGTGCCAACCACTTTTCACAAGAATTCCACTAAGGCTGTTTCTGTAACTAGACAGGTTTTCAGTTTCTTTGTTTTTTGTTTATTTTTACTTCTTAACTTTCAATCACATACAGCTTTTGACTGAGAAGAAAATGTTTGGTACTGATTCACTAATTCCGATTAAAAAGCAATGCTTCTACACTTTCAACAAAAACAATTTAAGAATTGAAGAGCTGCACAGCTAATACAAAATAATTTCAATAACGATAGCAACAAGCAGAATTTAAACTCTTCAACAGAAAAGGACTTCCGAAAGTGGAATTCGCGTAACGCCTGTGCAATTTCCAAACCAAAACACTGTCCACATCTTCCCGAGAAGAGCTTTTGCCCAGCGGCTAGACACAGCAAAGCACAGACCTGACTTTGCAAGACAGAAGGACTCAAAAGAGAAGTTCAGCTGAGTAGGGGAGGGGGGGGAGAGGAGGGCCCAAAACATCGAGTCAGATAGTGAGGAGCTCTTACCTTGTTTGATCTTGCCCCTGCCCCTGCCCCTTTTTTCTTTTCTTGAACTCTATTGATATCCATAATGATAAATTCCTCTAGCTGTCTGGGGTGGAACAAGCTATTGAAAGGGTGCCGCCAGTAGGTATTCCCATCAATTTCAGCAACTGGAAAAAGAACACCAGCATGGGCAAACACAAGTGAGAGAATTTCTCACGAAGAAATTAAAAGGAAAAGGAAGCACTGGCCAAAATTAAGGCAACTGCCAAACGCGTTCTGTTCAAGCTTATTATTGTAACACCAGTACTTAGGACGTGACCCCTGTTGCAAACTCGTGCGACACGAGCAGTTGATCTGCAACAGACAAATCACGTATCACGTGTCTGAAGCGCAGACCTTTTTATTTGCAAGGATCATTCTCATTCTCCTGGATGTGTCTTTATTTGAGGTATTTTGCTGGCACAGCTTACCAGCAATTACCAATCGAAGCACAGGGCTTCTGGTGCCCTTCTTTGCACCAAAGTGCCTAGAATCATAAATGCACAGAAAAACTAGATGCCGTCTAATTTTAGAGGAACATGCCTGACAAATTTAAGTGCTTAGCAGAGACCTAGAGCATACATGGACTTCACAGTGACTCTGCCTGTTTTTCCTAGGCTACTATGGAAGCCAAGCTTAGAGAACTATGTCTTAGTTCGCTATTAAATTTCTACATCAGTGATTGTACAGATAAATTTACAACATTAAGGTCCACAAATACAAGATAGTATGAAAACAAAAAACAACAACAAAAAAATTGTGCCAGCAGAAGAATGCGATGCTGCCGTAGTGCAGAGAAGAACCGGTAGCTTACTCTGCAGAGTGCTAGGATCGATGAGGCGGATGGTGCTCGTCACTCGAATGCACACACAGATCTGGCTCATGTTACCAAGGCTCTGCGCCAGTTTTGGTGACAGGCATACAACATTGTCCTGCACACAAACAGAAAATACTTTACACTCATATGTCCTTAATTTTTAATCAATTCTTTAGAGAAATTGGAAATAGATTTATAAACTTCATATTTTCAGTTCTCCACCCAATATTACCAGTAACTTCCTCAAGACAGCCACTATCTGCACGTCCCATGCTTCGTGGGGAGCAGACCGCTCCATCCCCCCAAATACACAACAGACCAGGCCTCCATCACCCAAACAAACTCTACCCACTTCATACAACACCCTGAAGATGAAATAGAGGGAAGCTACCTTGCATATGGGAACAATTTCCACAGAGAAAGTGCTTTTGTAATTGTAGACATTACTATGAATATCATGAGAGATCAAACGTTGGGATGATTTTGATCTATAAAACATAAAAACACAGCCTTCAGGCAGCAAGAAGGACATTACTTGAAAGAGGAGATGATCAGCAATGAAAGTCTATGGCTATGTACTACAGATCCAACAATTATGGAAATAGGAAAAATGCATGAGGGTTAGTTTTACAATGGCTACATAGAAAAAACAGGACTTTTGTATAAGTAATTTTGTCTGTTTTAACCAGAATACAGGTTTCTTACACCTCCACTTCCAAAATTCTTTAAAAGTGAAGGATAAAAGACATTTCTCAAAAGCATCTGGGTATTGGAGGCAATAAATGTAAATCATATACCTAGATGGAACTGTACACTGAAGAAAGTCAACCATCTTCTGGGCCTGTTGCTTTGAAGAATAATAAAAATCCAGGCCATCTGAAAGGAAAAAAAGCTTGATGAACATACCCATTTCAAGTACTATGTTTGTTTTCAATACAACACATCGGCTAAGTAATCTGCTGCTTATCTGTACACAGCCTCTAGCATAAGCACTCCTCTAACGTAAACCAAGTTAGTCTATTCTACCTCCATCCACCTACCATGGATTTCTTTGATGCGAAGCGTATTTTGGTGAAGCCTGTGTTTTAAAATCAGCTGCTCCAAATAGTAGAAAGTCTTCTTGTGCAGAGTCTAAAACCAAGCAAAGACAAAATTATCAAGGTTATTTAAGAATCGTCTAGTGCAAATGCAGTATCTCTGAGGAATAAACATTTATACGAAGAGATCATGTGGAGAAGGAACAGTCCAAAGTCTATTCAGAGTAACCAAAAAGATTTCAGAGATGTGCTCTATTTATACCAACTTATTTAAAGCTTCTGTTCCTCATTTTTGTGTAACTGGTTGCTAAAGATACCATTTTCTTTAAAGAAGATTTAAATATTTAGAAACAATCTGTATCATTGTTTCTAACACTGCCTTAAAATACAGCAGGGTATTTAGTAACTCACACAAGTTCCTCCTGCCAGACATCATTTAAAAAGAGTATGCTAATAATACTGGACAGCAGAAAGTTTTTCTAAACTAAGATCAGTAAGAAAAAAACCCATCGCGAACACAGACTGTATTACTGCAGCAGCGTGCAAGTGTGAGTACATCTTTTTCTGAGAAAATCAAAAATTCATCCAAATATTTGTCCGCTTGATTGCACTGCCACGAGCAGATGAAAACTCAGCTTGCCTCTACCTTTTGTCTGACTTGCACTACAGCTTTCCAGAAATCCTTCGCTTCAATTCTGTGACAGTCTTCACACATTTGAGACTGAACTATGTATTCCACCACAAACACTTGCTGAAGAACCGCTCCATTTAGCACCTGTAAAACAGAGTTGAGAAGGTTTCCTCATTAGTCCAGACAGAAAGCCAGCTTACCACAGCACTCTGAAATAACTTCCACACTACACCACGTGACAGATGGCTATATTTGGGTCACAGATATTAGGACTATTTTCCCAGCTTCACTGGAACAGCCGATAACCTCTACCAAATGGTGACAAATGGCACTTTAACGACAAAATTTAGGCAGGATGAAATCAATGTTCTTTCAAGATAAGCCCGTAAACACATGCTGGATTTTACCAAAGAGAACCACTTATCGAAAATACAAAGGTAACAAAAAAATAAGTAAAATCCTACTGTTTGCCATAAAAGCTTTTTAAAATCCACACACAGAATACTGTACTCCAGTTACCTCTTTCTGAACAGTCAGTTTCAGCTTCAGCCTCTTAGAATGGGGCTCGGTCCAAATAAAGCCTGCATCAATCAGCCGGACCTGCCAGCGGGAAAGAACGAGAGCTCAGCTCCTGCCAGCGGCTGAAACAGGGCACGCGTTAAAAACACGCAGCGCTAACCGCCGCAGCACACAAGCTTCTGGTACAGTTCACAATGCCTCAACCAAGTGAGGAAGCGAATAACCTGAATTAAAAACATAGATCTCAGTGTACCAAACACAATTAATAATGCTTACTTAGGACAGAGAGTCTGATCTACCTAAAACAATGGCGATGCAGCCTCAGACTGCCACACCAGAGGAACTGGATACACCATTCAGCAGTACCTCTGGATGCCACGTAACGATGAATTTGGACAATACAATGGTTTTCTCACCACTTAAAAGCCAATTTAATCTCTAAAACTAAGAACATGCAAAGTTACTGCAGCAAATGATACTTTGTACATTTAAGTACTAATGCAACAGCAAGAAGCTCAATAAAGCAATCTAATTCAAACCTTGCTGACTGCGGTAACAAAACAATTTTTTCGCCTATAAAACTATCTCAGATTTTTCCCTCTGGTAAGATTCTGAAACCAAAGAGGTACTTTACTCAACTTAAACACATGACTTTCAATTTAAACTATATATAGACCTCTGTGACCCTCTTTCATATCGTCATAAACCAGTGAGAACAAGTATGGTACAGACAATTTGCAAAATGCGTAAAAAGAAAACTGTAAAATTCAGGTGCCTTAAGAACATGTTAGCTTCCTTCAGTGAATTATGCTCAACTCCCACCCCTACCTTATAAAT
>Ga0065711_1013566_pt1 | contig 12379 bp, 9 predicted proteins | sample Hoacrofraction12_FD_59098 | JGI IMG/M metagenome (GOLD analysis project Ga0065711, IMG submission 59098) | Hoatzin crop microbial communities from Cojedes, Venezuela - Epithelial fraction 12 v2 (version 2) | ecosystem: Host-associated > Birds > Digestive system > Esophagus > Crop | place... | reverse complement strand
GGTTTGCGTCCGTTAAGAGCTTTTTCAAGGTTTGCTCTCCATTCGTCTGCCTTACGAGAATCGATGGTGTCGAGTACAGCAACCTTATCGTCTAAGATAATGTGAGAGTTATATGATATACCCTCGGGTACTTCATACTGTCCTTCAAAAAGGTCTAATTCTCTATCATCAGCACCTATATAAAGAATTCCTGGTGCTATAACGTTATTTTCCATATTACTTAATTTTCTTTTATCTGTATACTTCCTTTTATTCTTCCTTCATGGAATGCAAAGATACAAATATTTTTGTAACCGACACTTATTTCAGCAGAAAAAAGCAACCTAAGAAAGCTGCACCACCGATTAGAATACACATCAAAATTAAATCCATACGCTAAATATTTGTTGCAAATATAGTGATTTAATTTTAAAGTAAAGATAAAGGGCGAAATTTTTTCTTTGTGTCTACTTTTTGCAAGCAGTACAAAATTTACAAGCAAAAGTTGGAAAATGTAAGGTTTTAGCGTTTTTTTTGTTGGAAAAGTGTTGTTTTTAGCATAAAATCTTGTTGGAAAATGTAATTTTTACTATTTTTGCAACCGAAACATTATTATAGTATTCCATGTTACGACGTAAGAATGAGATCATTATACGTGATTTCCTGCTCAATGAGAAGCGAGCGTTGTTAGTGACCGGTGCACGACAGACTGGCAAGACGTTTTCTATTCGTCGAGTTGCAAAGGAGATTTTTGAACATGTCGTGGAAGTGAATTTTATTGAAAATCCTGAAGCAAAGGATCTTTTCACAAATCCTAGAGATGCGCAGGAAATTCTGCTTCGCTTATCTGCTATCTCCAAGGAGCCCATGGTTCCAGGCAAAACTATAATCTTCTTTGACGAGGTTCAGGAGTGCAAAGATATTGTTACGGCCATCAAATTCCTTGTTGACGAAGGTAGTTACCGTTATGTGATGAGTGGTTCTCTGCTCGGAATCGAGTTGAGAGATATTCGTAGCGTCCCCGTCGGTTACATGAGCGTGCTAGAAATGTACCCGCTCGACTTTGAAGAATTTGCATACGCCGTAGGTATCGGGGATAATGTCATCTCACATCTTCAAGAATGCTTTCAACAGACTAAACCTGTTGATGATTTCGTACACCAACGTATGTTGGAACTGATGCGCCATTATCTCTTGGTAGGAGGTATGCCTAACGTCGTTCAGACATACGTCGATACAAACAATGTAAAGAATATTGTTGCGACACAACAAGATATCATCAATGCTTACAAGCTCGACATCTCCAAATATGCAGAGGAGAAAAAACTACAAATCGATGAGATTTACGAACTAATTCCGTCAGAATTGAATGCCAAGAATAAACGGTTTATTCTGAAAGAGCTTAACGAAAAAGCACGTTTTCACCGGTACGAGAATGATTTTTTGTGGTTGAAGGATGCGGGTGTTGCCATTCCTGTATATAACGTTGAAGAACCCGCTCTTCCATTACTACTCGGCAAACAACGTAATCTTCTAAAACTATTCTTAAGTGACGTCGGTCTTTTGTCAGCTATGTACGGAAATCAAATACAAATGCGTTTATTCAGTGGTGACATCAATATCAACAACGGTGCCATCTATGAGAATTTCGTGGCGCAGGAACTTTGCGCTCACGGACTTGCTGCCAATCATTCTCTGTACTATTTCAACAGCAAGAAACAGGGAGAATTGGACTTTGTAATCGAATACGAAAATCATGTACTCCCGATAGAAGTGAAATCAGGGAAAGATTATGCACGACACAATGCTCTTACCAACGTACTCTCCAATGCAGACTATGATATCCCGCAAGCGTTTGTACTATGCCAAGACAACATTCGTACAAAAGGTAAAGTTGTGTATCTACCCATCTACATGACGATATTCTTGAAACGTCAACAGCTCAATGAACAAACCATCCGATTTGACACCTCTGGACTGTAATCGATAAACCGAATGTATGAGTGCCTGAATACGTGGCAGAGCATATTTGGCAATGGAATGATTTACATTCCATGCCTCCTCAATAGGGAAGGGCCACGTCCATTCCGTCTTGTTCTTCTTTCCATTGGGTTTCTTGTATTTCGTCATATCGTTATATAGGGAGAACCGATATTTGGTTCTTCAATGATTTTTATCTCTGTTTCAAAAGTACGGACATAGATAAGGTCTGTAATCGCCAAGAAGCTGTTTTTGTATAGAATGAAGAAGCTACCAGACAAGTTAAGACTTTCGATAAACTCGTCTTCGGGCGAAATCTCCATATATTCTTTCCACAAGGGATCGGGCTCCTGTCTCTTACGCCTAATTTTATTATAGTAGTTATTCGTTGAATTGTACGCCTCTACGTATGCGTGATTGTTACTGAATGATTCATCCACAAGCATATCCCAAAGCGACTGTCTGTCGTCATCCTGCAACGGATGCAATGTCGGGTATTCGCATCCGAGACTTATCTTTCCTCGAACGTCAAGGTCTTTTTCGCCGAGAAACACATCGTCGTTTACAATATCCTTCCACGTCTCCTTGCACTTTTTCTCAATCTTCTTTACTTCCTTTTTGAGCAGTTTGTCGAAATAGAGAATGTCTTCACGCAGTTCCTCCTTACAATTCTCAACAAGTTTTTTATCGATGAGATGTTTTCGCATCTTAGCGATTCCCAGCTCATCTATTACATCACTAAAGCTGGTATATTCCATATAACCGACAATTATATCCTCAAGCGATCGTATTCTGGGACTATTCAATATATCAAGTATTTTCATTGTTGTGTCTTATTTTAATGTATCATCTTTTGTTATCGAGACCTCTATACGTGTGTCGAACTCACGGACGAAGATAAAATCAGTGTACGCGAACGAAGAACACTCCCATATACGATGAAAGTAATGAGACAGATGCAGATCCTTTGTCAGTTCACGATCCAATCCTTCGTTCCAGTTGTCATTAGGGTCATAAATGACATCATCCTCCAACTTCTCCAGATGATGCGTATCATCGCTGGACCAATCTATACTAGAAGCGAACCATTTGAAGTATTTGTTCATAGCCTTTGATCGCAGAGCATGCTCCCATAACATTTCGTGGAATCGGTCTTGAATGGGATGCAATGTAGGATAACGCTTGCTCGGAAGTAGGGTGGCTTCCACATCCACCGTCCATCCTTTATATTTTGCCGACATCTTCTCATACACGCGTTTCCCGCGTTCAAATAGTTCGTGCATCGCCGCTTTTGCAGCATTGTCGAAGTCTACGAGATAAGGAATCCACAGCTCTTGGTCATTGATAATCGCATCATTGATATAATTTCGCCTTGCCTGGGCAATCCAGTCGCTGTCTTCTTTATCCTCATCAGCCGCAAATTGATACCTGTCCATCAAATGTTCCAGTGTTTCCACTGTCTTATCACGAAGGATGCTCCAGTCCATTTCCTTTTTCGCCTTCATATCTTATAGCTTTATGTTTATGGTGCAAAAATAAAGACACCCTCGGCGGAATAATTGCCGAGGGCGTAAATTTTTTAGGCTATTATGTAGCTAACTATTAACGATATTAAATGATGATGGATAGTTAGTCGCCTAACTTGCCTATTTCTTCTTCAGAAAGACCTGTTACTTTTGTTATCAGATCTGGAGCCATACCCATTGATTTCAATACCTTAGCAGAATTACGATAGCCGATAGCTTCACCTTTTTGTAAGCCAATTGCTTCACCTTCTGCACGCCCTTCATTATAACCATCCTCATGAGCGGTTTCTTTTACCACTTGTTGGTCGATATAGTTCTTTAGGCTGACGTCATACGCCTTTTGCTCCTCAGGACTAAGAGAAGCGTAGCTACATAATTCCCCTAATTTTTGAAAGATATGTTTCTGTTCCATAAAAGGCAGTTTACTTAGTATCTCCATGTTTTTTAATACGTATATCCATTTCTCAAAACCAGTCTCGCATTCATATATCTTCTTATCGAACAGTGGCAACTGAATGAAGATCATTCGAACCTTGTCTGACACTTTTTGTTTGGTCTCTGACTCCGCAAAGAAACAGTCTGCCTTAACTTTTGGAGGCAAATCATAGAGTGTAAAGTTCATAAAGAAGACCCCGTATACCGGGACAAGTCTATATCTGAACATTTTTCCGATCTCTCCCTGTGCCACGATGGCTCTTGACGTGTAATATATGGCGCGATCCACAAAAGTTCTTTGTTTGGCAAGCTGCATTTCAATGATAAAGATATCACCCGTAGGTGTGCGGCATTGTATGTCAAAGCGAACTCCTCGTTCCTGTTCTTCAATCGGCGGCATTTCTGTGTTGATGTATTGGATGTCGTCTATATTCCTCTCTCCCTCGAGTAGGTCGTTCAGGAAATCTATTAGCATCTCTTTATTTATTTCCTGTCCGAAAATTCTTTTGAATGCCCAATCCGTAAACGGATTGATAAAAACATGTGCTCCCATGTGTAATAAATTAAAATGGTTAATACTATGTCGCGCCACCGCAACGTTAACGATGCAAATATAGATATTCTTTTTGAAACGCGCAAGGAAAATTAGGAAAATGTGGGTACTGATCTTATTGCTAGCTTATTCAATGCTATACATATTCGACTTTTGCTCTTTACGACAATAATATTAGCGGATAGCCCTATCCTTTCTGTTCTTTTTCCAAAGCTCGATCATACATTTCAACACCACCACAGTGCGACAGGTGGTCATGTAATTCACGAGGAACGAGTATCACAGTGCGACCATCTGTACATTCGTGGAATACGCGTATACGTTTGTCTGGATTTCCACAACGCTTCCAAACATCTTGTTCTGAGCAGTTCCACTGAGACATGAGTCTTTCCACTGGCTCGGAGTCCCCTTTATAGATTTTTATTTCATCTATTGATACACCCTTTTGTTCCGCCAATCTGCGATATGCCTCTTCGTGAAGGTATACCCTGTCATAGTTGCCATTTTTAGGCCGCAGATATTCTCCGATGCCCTTATCCCCGTCAAATACTACCTTTGCATAAACTCGGTTTATTGCTTCATAGTCCACCTCTCCGTTTTTATAAGGTACACCATTTTCGCAACCATTCTCTTTAAGAATTTCGCGCCACGTTAAGTTGCGCATGTTACTATATGCACCACGTCTCGGTGTTGCATCAAGGTCATTCGGCATAAACATAGACTCGCCCTTCTCTCCACTCCAACTGCCCTGTGGAAACATTGAGTGAGCAATGGCATATCGCTCCTCTGCGGTAAGATTTCTTTCTATAATTGGTGAATATTTCATAATGTTATTATTTTGTTCTGATTCTATTTGTTTTTTACTATTTATGTTGTTATTCTCATCTTCTTCATTTTTATCTATAAATTCATCAATCAATTGTAATACCTTCTCTACAACGTTCATTGTGTTTTGTGCCTTGCGGAATGATTCCTCATCGCAAGAAGTGGTTAGCAACAACGCAAGAAGTATTATCGTAATATTTTTAGTACTCATTTAATGTATAACGAACTAGAAGATAAAGTATTGCTCGTAAATGAGAACAGTCTCTGTCTATTCTTCTGACTTGCACTTAATATGACCCTCTTACTTACAGAACGAGACCTCTGCAAAACTCCCGTGCATTTTTCAGACAAATAATTTGTGTATGTAGGATATTTTTTGTACCTTTACAACATGAAACAGCATCCAAATACAAACATAAGCTTCGCAGATATGATGGCGAGCCGACGCAAGGTCAAAGAAGTGTTTTTCAAGCAGATTAACAAGATAATAGTCCGGTGTCCCATCCGCGCCATCATTGAACAAGCCTTTTTCCTATTTATGATAGTAATTCTATAAAACGTAAAACATATAAATATGAAAAAACTGTTTATCCTTTTATTGTTGGCACTGGCAGTATTGCCAATCTATTCCGCAGAGGAAGTGCCTGCCGTTACCAATGTTTTCGGGCGTGAGTCCGTCTCGTTGAATGGTACGTGGCAATACGTTATCGACCAACAGGAGATGGGCTACTACGCTGGCAACTCCGGCAAAGTGGATAAGTGGGGATTCGGACGCGACGCGCATCCTCGCACTTCGTCTGACCTTCAGGAATATGATTTCGACAAGTCGGAAACAATGCAGATTCCATCCGACTGGAACACTCAGACGGAGCGACTTCTTTTCTACGAAGGGACGGTGTGGTTTCGCCGTCGGTTCAACTTCAGTCCGAGACAGGGACATCGTGCCGTGCTTTATTTCGGCGCGGTGAATTACCATTGCGTGGTCTATATGAACGGCGAACGTCTTGGGGAACACGAAGGAGGATTCACTCCGTTTTGCTTCGACGTTACCGACATTGCGAAAAAGGGTGAGAACAGCGTGGTGCTGAAAGTAAATAACGCAAGGAGAAAGGATGCCATACCTACACAGATATTCGACTGGTGGAACTACGGAGGCATCACGCGCGACGTGATGTTGCTCAACCTGCCTGAGACCTACGTGCAGGACTATTATGTGCAGTTGGCTAAGGGTTCCAATAAAACGATACGTTGTGAAGTGAGGCTAAACGAGAAGAAGGCTGGTGTCAGCATCGTAGTAGAAATACCTGAGTTGAAACTGCATAAGATACTCACCACTGATGCCGAAGGCAAGGCCGCAGCCACGTGGAAATGCAAGCCAACTCTTTGGTGTCCTGAAAACCCAAAACTATACGCCGTCACCATAACCAAAGGTGAAGAGACGATAAACGACGAGATAGGTTTTCGCACCATTGAAACGAGAGGAAAGCAAATACTGCTAAACGGTGAGCCGATATTCCTAAAGGGCATTTCCATGCACGACGAGGCTCCTTTCCGCCAGGGACGACTGCGCACCAGAGACGAGGCACACACGCTTCTTGGATGGGCTAAGGATCTCGGATGCAACTTCGTCAGGCTGGCTCACTATCCACACAATGAACTCACGGTTAGAGATGCAGAGCGAATGGGCGTGATGGTATGGTCGGAAATCCCTGTGTATTGGACTATAGACTGGGAAAACGACAAGACCTTCCGGAACGCCCAAAGACAACTACGCGACATGATTATGAGAGACCGCAACCGGGCAAACATTGTAATCTGGTCGATTGCAAACGAGACTCCTCACGGAAGCGCTCGCGACTCATTCCTCTCGCGACTGGCACAGGAGGCTCACGCACTTGACAACACTCGCCTTGTTAGCATGGCTATGGAGGTGCTTTGGGCAGACAATTTCGTCAACCGTCTGAAAGACAACATGAACGAATATGTTGACGTGGTGAGTTTCAACGAATACATCGGTTGGTATCGTGATGTCAACACCGCGCGAAAGATGACTTGGGAAATCCCCTACGACAAGCCTGTCATCGTCAGCGAGTTTGGCGGTGGCGCACTCTATGGACGCCATGGCGACGCTAACGAGCGATGGACGGAGGAGTTTCAAGAGCGGCTCTACGAGGAGAACCTTGCCATGCTCGGAAAGATTGACGGTTTGGCAGGTATGTCGCCATGGATCTTGAAGGACTTTATGTCTCCCCGTCGTCCATTGGCCGGCACGCAAGACTATTTCAACAGAAAAGGACTGCTGGACGAAAGAGGAAACCGCAAAAAGGCTTTCTACGTTCTCCAACGTTGGTATGAGACGAGATGACGCATAATGCCTACCTAAAACATACCAATTGAGAACCCAACACATATTATGAAAATGAAAGTTGGTGCAGAATCGTAGTGTCATGTAGTTTGTGTCTACTTTTTGCAAGCAGTACAAGTCTATGTTTTTTCTTATTGCAAATACAAATACCTAATTGTTAGTTGTGTTTGAAATGGCTTGTTTTTCTTGGTTTATCAAGTCGGGATTACTGGACTCGAACCAGCGACCTCGCGCCCCCCAGACGTGTGCGCTACCAACTGCGCCAAATCCCGAATCAACAAAGTGGAATGGGTATCGTATCGCTCCCTATCCCTTTTGCGGGTGCAAAGGTAGGAATTTTTTTTGTTGTGAACAAGAAAAATGATTAATTATTTTTTTTTAAGCAAGATAATTTCTATGTTAGACAATTAAAATGTAACTTTGCAGTTGTATATACGTAAGGAATAAACAAAATATGCGATACAGAATAAGTGCACCCAAAAATATTAATACCACAATAAATCTGCCAGCTTCAAAGAGTATAAGTAACAGGGCTTTGATCATAAATGCATTAGCCAACGATAATAAGAACGAATGTAAAAATCTAGAGAATCTTTCGGATTGTGATGATACGGAAGTGCTCATAGCTGCATTTCGGGATAAACCGGATGTCGTGGATATAAAGGCTGCAGGTACAGCGATGAGGTTTCTTACGGCTTATCTTGCTACCGTACCAGGAACGCGCGTGATTACGGGTACCCAGAGAATGAAAAACAGACCAATACGTGTTTTGGTGGATGCATTAAGATATCTCGATGCTAAGATTGAATATGTTGAGAAAGAGGGCTTTCCTCCGCTTAAGATTACGGGTAATGAGATGGAAGGCGGTTACCTGGAGGTGTCAGGAGATATCAGTTCCCAGTTTATCTCGGCTCTGTTGATGATCGGACCAACCCTTAAAAAGGGATTAAAACTGAGACTGATGGGAGAGATAATGTCGAGACCGTATATCGATCTTACGCTATGTACTATGCGTGATTTCGGCGCTGAGGCGGAATGGACAGACATCGATATAATTGAGGTGACTCCTAAACCGTATAAATCCAGAGAATATTATGTGGAAAGTGACTGGAGCGCTGCTTCGTATTGGTATGAGATACTGGCATTGAGCGGTAATGAAGGTGATACGATACACTTGTTGGGACTGAGTGACGGTAGCCGACAAGGTGATTCCATAACGAGATATCTCTTTAGTTTGTTAGGTGTGAAGACGATATTCGAGGAGAAGAAATCCGGTAAGCCGCAGGTGGTGACGCTGCGTAAGACACAGAGACGTCCTAACAGACTGGAATACGATTTTAAAAATGCTCCTGATCTGGCACAGACGTTCGTGGTTACGTGTGTTATGATGAATACGCATTTCAGATTTACGGGATTAGCTACGCTTAAAGTGAAGGAAACGGATCGTATAGAGGCATTGAAAAATGAACTGATGAAGTTCGGTTATGTGATACGTAGCTATAACGATAATGAACTGGTATGGGATGGCGAGAGATGCGAAGCTGAGGAGACTCCTGTAGTGGAAACGTATGAAGATCATCGCATGGCATTGTCGTTTGCACCGATAGCGATGACGATGGACAACGTGGTGATAAATAATCCGCAGGTGGTAACGAAGTCATATCCGGATTTCTGGAGAGATATGAGATCGGCTGGCTTTTATATCGAGGAGGTGTAGAATGTGGGCTCTGATAATATTACTCATTGCACTAGGTGTTATAGCTGCTCTTACAGAGGTGTTCTCTAAGAATACTACTGAGAACAAGAATACGAGCAACTGTGATACTTGCGGTGAGGTGAATTGTCAGATGAAGGGTATTATGGAAAGGAAAAAGCATTGTACTAATGAGATTAAGTAGACTACTATATTTCGTTGTATTATGTGTGATATCTGTTATTTTTAATAGTTGTTCCACAAAGAAGAATACCGCCGGATCAAGATGGTGGCATTCTTTTAATGCTAACTATAATACTTATTATAACGGTAATGTGGCCTATATCGATGGTAGTTTGGAGAAGGAGAATGGTAATAAGGACAACTTCACCGAAATGATTCCTCTCTTCACCGTGGGTAATAAAAGTAGCAGAGATTTAGGAAAGGCTAATTTCGACAGGGCGATAGAGAAGAGTAAGAAGGCTATTCATCTGCATAGTATAAAGGCTCGACCGGAATGGAACAAGAGCAGAAAGAAAACAGCGAAAGACAGAGAGTGGCTTAATCGAAGGGAATACAACCCTTTCTTATGGAAGGCGTGGTTTCTTATGGGACGTGCTCAGTTCCAACAGGGTGATTTTGAGGGGGCTGCCGCGACGTTCTCTTATATGAGCAGACTATATGAAACGCAACCGCCAATATATGGTAGGGCACGCGCATGGTTGGCTCGTTGTTATACGGAGCTAGATTGGATGTATGACGCGGAGGACGTGATACATAATATGAAACGTGACTCGATGGACTGGAGGGCCGTGAAAGCATGGGACTGTACATACGCAGACTACTATATACACCAAAAACAATGGGATGAGGCTCTGTTCTATCTCCGTCGTGTGATAAAAAGGGAGAAAAGAAGGAAACAGCGTGCTAGGGAGTATTATCTCTTGGGACAGATAGAATCGATGTTGGGACATAATGAGGCTGCCTATAAAGCGTATAAGAAGGCAGTGGCTCAGAACCCTCCGTATGAACTGGAGTTTAATGCTCGCATAGCACAGACGGAGGTTATGGCATCATCGAACGCCAAGGGCATGATAAGAAAACTGAAACGTATGGCACGCTCGGATAACAATAAAAATTATCTGGATCAGGTGTACTACGCGATAGGTAATATCTACATGTCGCAGAAAGATACTGTAAACGCTATAGAAAACTATGAGAAAGGTGCAACGGAATCGGTAAGAAACGGTATCGAGAAAGGGGTTCTGTTACTGAGACTAGGTGGCATCTATTGGGATCAAGAGAAATACGGTGATGCCAAACGTTGCTATAATGAGGCGATAGGACTCATAGATAAGGAACGGAAAGACTATGAAGAAATAGCGGAACGTTCTAAGATTTTGGATGAGTTGGCACCTTATACGGAGGCTGTGGTCTTACAGGATTCACTACAGCGACTGGCTAAGATGCCTGAAGAACAGCGAAATAAAATTATCGACAAGCTCATTGATGATTTAAAGAAGAAGGAGAAAGAGGAGAAAAGGAAAGCACAACTGGCTGCGGTGGCTGCCAATCAGGCTCAACAGGCGGGACAGACGACAGGTACCGCTGCTGCCACTGCCGCTACGACATCGTCTACATCGAGTTCAGGTGTCTGGTATTTCTATAACCCCTTGGCTGTAAGTCAGGGTAAACAGACGTTTAGAAACCTATGGGGACAGAGAGCTAACGCGGATAACTGGCAGAGAATAACTAAGACGGCGATAGAAACGGCTGAGGATGTGGATTCGATACCGCCTGACTCTTTGGCTGTGATGAAAGGGGAGGGTGAACCGGGTGAAAAGAAAGAAGAGATAAATAAGGCTGCAGACCCTCATTACAGAGAGTATTATATCGCTCAGTTGCCTTTTACTGATGAACAGATAGAAAGTAGTAATAAGATTATTCAGAATGGTTTATATCACTCGGGTGTGATATTTAAGGATAAGTTGGATAATCTCAATCTTAGTGAGAAGGCGTTGACACGAATAGTTAACCAGTATCCGGGATATGAGGGTATGGCTGATGTGTACTATCATCTGTATCTGCTCTATATGCGACGCGGAAACAAGACCGAGGCTACAAAATATCTGACACTGCTCAAGAGTGATTATCCTACGCATGACTGGACAACGCTGTTGACAGATCCTAACTATGAGGCGAACGCAAGATTCGGTGTACATATAGAGGATTCGTTATACGCTGCTACATACGATGCCTTTAAGGCTGGCAGAAACGGACAGGTGAAGGCAAATGCACAGATCTCCGCAGAGAGATTCCCATTGGGTGCCCACAGAGACAAATTTATGTTTGTCGAAGGACTGGGAAAACTTAATGACGGTGATGCAGACGGTTGTGTGGCCAATATGAAGCAACTGGTAGAGAAATATCCTGAGAGCGAGGTGTCTAAGATTGCTGACATGATAATAAAGGGTGTGGCAAGCGGTAAGAACCTGAGGGGAGGATATTTCAGTATGGATGAGGTATGGAACAAACGAAATATCGAACTGAATGACAGTGATACTGTTTCGATAAAGAAATTCTCTGATGATAGGGATGAGAGATACGTGTTTATGCTCGTATATACTCCTGACACCCTGAATGAGAATCAGTTGCTATATGAGATGGCGAAATATAATTTCACTAATTTCATGGTGAGAAACTTCGATGTACAGTTCCTCGATGCCGACGGTCTCAGAAGGATGGAGGTTAAGGGATTCCTGAACTATGATGAGGCTCTGCAGTATGTCAGACTACTGTATTCTAACAAGCACATGGCATCGGTATTGAAACCGGGTAAACCTATTATTATAAGCGAATCGAATGCTCTGCTTCTCGGAAAACAGTTTAGCTATGCAGACTATGAGAAATTCTATACCAAGACCTTAGCTCCGCTTAAGATCTCACCATTCAACTTGTTGACGGAACCGGAACCACAGGATGCAGAAAAACAGTTTGTGGAACAGGATCGTGTGGTAAGACGT
>Ga0065711_1009358_pt1 | contig 12379 bp, 6 predicted proteins | sample Hoacrofraction12_FD_59098 | JGI IMG/M metagenome (GOLD analysis project Ga0065711, IMG submission 59098) | Hoatzin crop microbial communities from Cojedes, Venezuela - Epithelial fraction 12 v2 (version 2) | ecosystem: Host-associated > Birds > Digestive system > Esophagus > Crop | place... | reverse complement strand
CTGTCCGCCGGTACGAGCGCCAGGCTCAGGCACTCCCTGCAGCCAGAGACCTGGACACCTGCGTTCTTGCGTGGGGCCTCCGTCTGGGTCCCCACACTCCTTCTAGCAAGAGCTTTACTACGGGTGGTAACCATGGCTAGAATATCTCCTGGACAGGCGATGCCCACTACTTGAGTAGCCAGGAGGAGCGTCTGCACCCTGCCTGTTGCCTTCCCTGATCAAACTGCTGCACAAACTGCTGCACCACTCGCAGGTTGCTGCACCAGCTCTGTTCACCTACATTCCCTGGGGGCTGCTCTGGTGTTTGGCTGCTGTCACACTCGACTCCGCCCCCGCTGAGTCAGAGCTGCCACTCTCACTGTCCCGCTGGTCCCTTATCTGAGGTCAACTTCACATCTAATTACCTCCACTCCACAGGGGTCCTTTAAGGTCAACACTGTTCTATATGGAGGAGGGGCTATTATTTAAGGTTAGCTTCAGATCCAGTTAAGCAGGAGTAGTTCATCTGAGATCAACCACAGAGCCTGCTAGGGGTTCATGTGATGTCAGAGCAGCCTTTGTTGAGTGCCCAGAGGTCATTTTAGGCAAACCTGAGATCTATTTAACTTCTTGGTTTGTCATTTGCGGTCAACCTGGCCCTCATTCCGTGCCAGTAAATCATTAGAGGTCAATCACAGTCCTTGTTGCCTGTCTGAGGTCATTTGAGTTCTGTCTGAGATGCCACTGTCACTGCGGGGTCATCTAAGGTCAACCCTCATGGTTGTGGCATAGGTCAGATCAGGTAAACATGAATTCTAACTACTTATGGGGGTCACCTGAGGTCCATCTGGCCCTTGTTTGAGCCCCAAGGCTCATCCGACATCAAGATGCTAGCAAATCAGATAAAAGGGGACACCTGAGGACAACATGATACCTAGTGATCTTCTTGGGGTCATTTGAGGTCAACGCTGGTGTCATTGAAGGTCATCTTTAAACACAATAAATTTCCCAGGGTCACCCTGGCCCTTGTTTTCATTCTGAAAGTTATTTGAAGTCAAATTCAGAACCATTTCACCCGCACAGGAGTCATCTGGGATCAACCTCAACTCCAATTATTTACCCCAAATGATCATTTGAGGGCAGCCTGGCCTCCTTTGGTGCTCAGAGGTCATCTGAATTTAATCCAGGCCATATTTCCTTAGGGTCACTTGAGGCCAACCTTAAATCCAGTTAATAGCACAGGGGTAATTTGTGGTCATCTCTAGCTTCCATTTGCTGTCATGCAGTCTTTGAAAACCACGCTGGACCTCCCTTGCTCTCCTTGATCAGTTCCTGTGCAATGAGGACCTCTAAATTGATGCCCCCTCTCCCCAGCCACTTAATTTGATGCGTAGAAGATATCTGAGATTCATCTTAGGCCTCATCTCTCTTCACTATTTTGTGGCCATATTTCATTTCTATACTCTCCTAAGGTTCCTCACAACTAAACTCCAGCCCTTCTGTTCTTCTCAAAGATTGAGAGTGGTCAGTCAGCTCTTCCTCTATACACTATGACTATTTAATCTCAGCCACAGGCCTAATTTGAGGGGGTTACCACAAGAGTTCAAATCTCCTTCCCTAGGTGAGTGCAGGCTGGTGTAATCTATGGTACTCTTCTACTTTTGTTTTGTCCAACAGTCAGCTGAGCTCAGTTGGATCCAACATTTTCACCTTGCTGCAGGTTCAGGTGAGGTCAGATACTGGTTTGATTTCGGGCAAACTATACAGCTTGAGTTTAATCTCAGCATTTATATCCAGTTTGCTGGTCATCTCAGCTGAAATCCATTCTCTGTATTGTAGAAGACGGTTATACAAGGCTAGCTACTAAACCGAGTTGCTCGGCAGAGGTCATCTGAGATTGAATATTCTTCTCATTCCCAGGTAAGATCTCACAGTCTGACTGAATTTCACCCTCCAATGTACTGTGAGGTTAAAGCTCAGTGCTGATTTAATGCAGTAGTTTGTCCTAGTTCGTGTGACATGACAGTTTGCTGCTCAGACATTTTCAGAGGTCAGGTAATACTTCAAATTTCATAGCAGGGGTCAACAGAGGAGAAGCATCTCTCTTTTAATCATCCGGTGAGACACTTCCCTGTTGAAACCAGGCCACCTGGGATGCATGGTACTCACAAATGCTCTGTGTTTTAGTAGAGCCTGCCTCATGCTGCAGACCACAAAACCAGGTGACATTGGCAGTATCTCTGCAGGACAAAAGTTCAGTCATGAAAAACAGCAGGAGAAGGGCTCAGAAGTAAGACTGCTCTAGGCGCCTCAACCTCCCCTCCTCTTGCTCCTCTCTCCTCCCGCTCCTCTTTCACCTCCTCTTCCATTCCATGGGTATGTTGGACTGCCTGCACAGTGTCAAAACCCACATCATATTTGTTCAATGACAACCTGAGAAATGGAAGGTTTTAGCCATCTACCTAAAACCCCTAACACAACGAACACAGACAGAATTTCTTTAGGCAACAAAGTCACTGCTTTTCTGCAGGATTATTCTCTGCTTTTTCTTCTTTAATCTTTAGCACTTTATCACAACTGAACACTAACATCTAAATGAACCCAGGTTATTTTAAAACACTAATTTATTGCTTTGTCCCCACAAACAGAACTAATGCCATGTAGGTAAATGAACAGAGCATTGCAGCTGACTACACACTCTTCAGTATCAAAGAAGAAAATAGCTTTTTTTGTTTTGTTTTAGTTAGAAATTTTTCTTCCTCAGCAACTGTTACCATAAATTAGGGGATCAAACTGTCTTCCAGAATAAATCAAGATATAACAAATTCAGTAAAGATGAAAAGCAGTAACAGATTTTGCAACAAGGAAAGGGTTGGCAATTCTGGTGTGATCACAGCTGATGTAAAGGCCTGGAACACTCCAGACAGGCTTTTCTTTATTTCTGGGATCACTTTTTCAAGCATGGAGCGACAGGCATCAACATCCTAAGAATGGAGAACAGACATAAAAAACAGCTGATACAAAATAACACATTTGACAATGAAGTCAATGGAATGTCATTCATTTATATCAGTTCCTTGTTTACACTAGTGGCTGTACAGGCTTTTTACATCACAGATGCAGAATTAGAGTAAAAAAATAACACTTTCATATTAAAGTAATGATATTTAATTTTCTTAAATCTGAAATTGTGATTTGGTTTACTGTTATGCGTTTGCGTGGCAAGGTTTTGCTAATGGCAGGGCTATAGGGGTGGCTTCTGTAGGAAGCTGAGAGAAGCTTCCCCCATGTCTGATACAGCCAGTGCCAGCTGCCTCTAAAATGGACCCGCCGCTGGCCAAGGCCAAGCCAATCAGCGATGGTGGTAGCGCCTATGGGATAACATATATAAGAAGGGGGGAAAAAACTGCGGGAAGAAATGGCAATGGAGAGAGAGGAGTGAGACGATGTGAGAGAAACAACTCTGCAGACACCAAGGTCAGTGAAGAAGGGGGAGGAGGTCCTTGAGACACCAGAGCAGAGAGTTTTCCCTTCTAGCCCGTGATGAAGACCATGGTGAGGAAGGCTGAGCCCCTGCAGCCCATGGAGGTCCACGGTGGAGCAGATCTCCACCTGCAACCCCTGAAAGGGACACCACACCAGAGCAGGTGGATGCCTGAAGCAAGTTGTGATCCCATGGGGAGCCTGCGCTGCAGCAGGCTCCTGGCAGGACCTGCGGACCCATGGAGAGAGGAGCCCACACCGCAGCAGGTTTGCTGGCAGGGCTTGTGACCCCGTGGGGGACTCACGGTGGAGCAGCCTGTTCCTGAAGGGCTGCACCTCGTGGGAAAGACCCACGCTGGGGCAGTTCATGAAGAACTGCAGCCCGTGGGAAGGACACACGCTGAAGAAGTTTGTGGAGAGCTGTCTCCTGTGAGAGGGACCTCACGCTGGAGCAGGTGAAGAGTGTGAGGAGTCCTTCCCCTGAAGAGGAAGGAGCGGCAGAGACAACATGTGATGAACTGACCACAGCCCCCATTCCCTGTCCCCCTGTGCCACTCTGGCGGAGGAGGGAGAGAAACGGGAGTGAAGTTGAGCCCGGGAAGAAGGGAGGCGGGGGGGGAGGTGTTTGAAGATGTACTTTTAGTTCTCTTTATCCTATTCTGATTTGACTGGTGATGAATTAAGCTCCCTTTTCTCCCCAGTTCAGTGTGTTTTGTCCGTGACAGCAATTGGTGAGTGAGTGATCTCTCTCTGTCCTTGTCTCGACCCACGAGCCTTTCATCATATTTCCTCTCCCCTGTCCAGTTGAGGAGGGGGAGTGATAGAGTGGTTTTGGTGGGCACCTGGCATTTATCCAGGCCAAACCAATACATTACTGACTCCCAAGTTTTCTATGAATCGAGGATGCATCTCAACTCAAAAAAAAATCCAAAATCTATTCAACATCTAATAAATAAATAGAACTTCTCATGAGGTATCTGGTTTCCAGTTCTGTAAAAAGAAATTTTTATTCATGGGATAGGTGTAGAAATATTCTTGCTGCAAGCATATTGACTACAAAAGTAAAACTAATGCTACTACACCATTAAAACAAAAAGAGAGCTGGAAACCATATGATAAATATAGAATTAATACCTCTTTTTTACCTTGAGATTAAAAATTAAAATAACAGCATTATTTTCTGTATGTCACTTTCACCTGTTTCCCTTAGTGCTTCTAAACATATTATTTCATTCTACACCCGTCAAAAATAGAAACATTTTGAAAATGTGTTTTTATTCTTTTCAAATAGTATGAAATACATTGAGAAAACCACAGCAAATACAAATCCATTTCTAGAAAATATAGACGTAATATCCCTTCTGTCTTTTTTGCACTAACAATAAATGAATAACCCTAAGTACACCACAACTATGAATAAAAAAAAAAAAGTCTTCCTGAGAATGAAGTTGGCAATTTCTGAATATTTTTCATAAGTTTAAGCTACATTTCCAATGCAGTAGCTGCCAGAAACACATTTTGCTTTGAGCAATCTGAATTCCTCAGTAAACTTCTTTTAAGCTCATATTAAAATGTGAGTTTATAAATACTTTGGTTTCAATTTATTTTTTCAGAACCTTAATGCCTGACTTATTTGAGCAAAGTAAGCAAGACTTTTTTCCCTGAACCCAGCAGAAGTGTAAATTAAATTCCTGAATGTACTTTCAAGCAAAAACAAACATGGAAAATAATAATCAGAAAACCCTACAGTTTGACACACAACTATTTCCTCTCCCACACTAGCTGTCAAGCAGCTAGAGAAAGAACCCTGTCCTGCATATCTTTCATTCCACATGCACCATAGTTTTAGTATGGGTCTTACTGCTGTTCCCAATAAAGGCTGCCAGGTTTTATTAATGTTTTCAGTGGCCATGGGCTTCAATTGGAGGTCAATATTCAGACATCAAAAGACAATTTAAAGAATGTATATCATTTGTAGTAAGAAAGAGACCAAAGACTCAAAAGAAATAAAAATAACTTGCAAATTATTTCCAGTATAATTTATTACTGAACTATGACAAAGTTGGGGGGAAAAAGGTCTTTACCCAAATACCCAATTTTACAGCTTAGTGAAATATGAATCAGCCCTCACAAGAAAGTGCAAAAGGAAGGGTGAGGCAAAATCAATTAACCAGTAGAATCACTGGAATTTTTCAACTTAGTGTCTCCATGCATGGAAGAATTAGTGCTAGGATACAGCTATATAACGGAACAATTTTAAATACCTCCTTTTCTTGTTTCATCACATTAATACCTCACACTGAGCAAAATTAAAAATCAAACACATTTACATCAACTATATTTTAACAAAGATTAGTATCTTGCAAGGATCCCTGATTTGAGGGGAAGATAATATGTACCTTGATGGGTACATAACAAGAAGGAGTAAGATGCATCTACACTGACCTATATATTGTAAGAATTCTCAAAACATTCTCAAAAGTATTGCTATGAATGCAAAAGCTTCTCACTCTTGAAGGCAATAGGAGGGTCGTCAAAAAAAGATCATCTGAAGTATGACTCATGCATATCTTCAAAACTTGAAAAGAAACAAGAGGTACTCAGGCCCAGCCTGGTGTGGACTTTACTTTTTGTGACTAATATGTATGTGTTCAGAATTTATGGCAATGATTGAGGAAAACAACACTACCAGGGCAGGACTTCAATTGTCCTTGGCTTTAAAGATATATTTACGTGTCATTTAACTTCACTGAATTCAAATGCATTCTAGCTGTTACAGAACCTTTGGAGACAGTTCTGCCTTTAAAGCATATATGTATGTATGTATGCACATATCTGCCTAAAGCCAAATTTTAGAATGATAATCAATGGAAGCAGAACTACTACCTTACTGGCAAAGCAATCAAAATCCACCATCATTCTGTAGAGATGCAATTAAACAATCTCTTTCACAGACAAATTAAGCTTTCTGATACATTGAATTGCTTCCAAAAAAAGCCAAAGGGAAGTACATTTTCTTACAAAATGAATAGTACAATCTAGTGAGGAAAAAGGTGGGTGTTTTCCACAAACATAATCTTATAAAGCTATTTTTAAAAGGATAAAAAGCAAGAAGAATCTCATTAGGATGCCCTCAGAAACTGCATGCATCTCAGCTGAACACTATGTAGGTGATTACTTCAATGCCATCATCAATATCATCAACAATTTTAAAACTGGGAACATACCACTTCTAACTCCTATGTGTACATAGACATTTTCTAAATATACCAAATGAATGATAGATCATGACAAATAGCCCTCTTATACATTAAAATCTACTATCAGCTGTGTTGGAATTATGATTTTGTTTCTTATTCAAGAATAAAGTTTTCTGTTGGCTTACCTTTCAACATTAGATATTTCTACTCAATACAAATGCACAAAGTTGCTTTAATGATAGATGTGATCTGTAATACAACACTAGTTGTATTAGAGATATTTCTGCTGAACATTTTAACCTTTACTCTAGAAAAATCATATTGCACATAGCTGATTTCTGTGTATAGTGAACTACTGAAATCAGATGACATCAATAGAAACAGATGCAGATGCTGCAAAAGCATACATATAACTGCAGCACTTTTAGACAGAAGTCCTACATACAGCTTGACATTGACAATAAGATGTTAAATACCAGCTGGAACATATTATTCTTTGTGATTTCTAAAATCTTTGTTGCCAGAACATATTATTCTTTGTGATTTCTAAAATCTTTGTTGCCAATTACAACTTTTAAATATTCTGAAGCTATAATATTATAAAGAAAGGCAGGCCCTGGTTAAAAGTTGAATCACATTTGAAGTGATTCTTTATGTTTGTATTAAAGACCATAGATTTATCAATTTCATGAACTCAAAATGTGGGTCCAATAATCTAACCCTTCATTGTTCAGCTTGTTCTCGGTATGTGAAAAGACTCCATGGTGAAGCTCCCATTAAATTTTTCAGTCTACCTGCTGCATCAGTTACTATAGTTTAAACCACTAATTAATTACTCACACATTCTTGGTTTCTCTCTTCATCAAAATCAACAATAAAGAGAAAGTAATATTTCTGCAGTCTCCTGGAGAGCCTTGTATGCCCAGGGAAAAGTAAGGGTGGGGCTAAGTGGGCTCTGCCTCTGAAATTGAATGATTTGCATATGTGTATACTGTTATTTACTAAAGAACAGAGAGAGGAACATAAAATCACTCCCCTTTGTAAATATGCTTGTCACAGTCATTTCCATAGGAAAGCATAGTTTGGAACCATAAACCACATTTAAAAAAAAAAAAAAAGGCACTCACGAGACAGTTTATCCAGCTAAGGAGTGATCTGCTCCTGACACTTCACTGAACTGTATGGGAAAGACCAGCACAAGAGCATGGAAGGGGAGCAAATAATTTTTTTTATTCCTTGCCTATAGGGTCTGTCAAGGGCAGACAGATGCTGCACTCACACACCTGGGTTTTGTTCTTTTGGGCTAACCCATGGCAGTGACAAGGGGCAGGTTTTCGAGCACACAAACACACGGGCTCTGCTCACAGCCACCGCTTCAGAGCCGCGTGTCACACTCCAAAGGCTTGTCTGCATCATCAGCTCCTCTGGTGCTTGTCTCCATTTCTATTTCAATGGCTGGACCAACTCTTTCCAGTGCACAGTCACTTCTCAAATCTACGGCAAGAAAATAAATTCAATGGTGCAGCCAAGTAAATGTTTGAAAACCACTTACACCCCAGGCAGTGTCCAACCCAGTGACTGGTGGTAGCCTGTTAGCCGTTTCCAGGAGGAAGAAAATCTGCAGCAGGGTAAATCAGAGAGAGGGGGATGAGAGCCCTGGGGCGACCCAAAATGATCTGAGGTGATATGAATGAACCTTCCCTAACTGTATTCATTCAGCTAATGTTCCCCTCTATTATATCTAGCTGCCACAAATAATCAAATATCTCTATCAGACACAAATAATCAAAAACAATAACAGTGCAGATTTTGTTTCAGAATCAAACAGCAATTATTACTCCACGAAGGCACTAAAAGGAAGGAGCTTTCACCTAGAAAAAAATAGATGTGTGGAAATTCATCCAGAATAGCAATCTATTTTGGCTTGGAGTACTTTAAATCTGCCCCACATCAAACAGAACCACATTCCGTCAAATCTAACATGAACAAGAGGCAATCCAACTAAGGAGAAGTAAGGGCTGCAGTGTATAGGACCCTATCCCAGGGCCAGGAAATCTTCAGTGAGTTTTTCCCCAGCTAATGCATTGCTAAGTTTTAGATCATTACACATCCTCATTCTAAAAATTATTGCTGATGCTACCTGTAGTGATGACCCTGAAAAAAGGAGCTACCATTTTGCAAAGCAAAGGAAACAATTCAATGGATAGAAGTTTTCGTGCTGAATGCTAACATCAGGTTGATAGGCTCCAAACCTTACACAGTTTCTGGGCAAAAGAGCAAGGTAAATGAGCAATATTCTTATATCTGCCTTTGCACAATGTATGCCTGCTATAATCTTTCAGCTCAATAGAATTTCGGTTCTTGTCTTTACAGCAGGCCTAGGTCTTTATCTCCTTGCACTTAAAAAATTATGCATAGAGTAAAAATTAATCTTTACTTCACTTACCAGGAAGTTTCAGCCTCCTGCAGCAAGAGTTACAACGATGCTTTGTGATGAAGTTTCTTATCGCACCTTCTCCTAGGTTTGCTGGTCCAAATACCATCTTTCCAGACCTAAAAGAAATGTTATTATATAAGCAATTGACTCAAAATAAAGCAATTTTAGGGGAGGGAGATGATGATGTTTTCTATTTTCTAAATCAGAGATGTTATCCCTTTACATAAAGACAAACAAAGCTTAGAGTAAACCACATGTTTCTTAGCTCCAGGACAAGAAAATTGCCTAAATATATCCCACGCTACTTTTCATTCCTAACACATCTCAGAGATGCTCTGAAGGAAGACAGGACAGATCCAGCAGTTGCTACTAAATGCTCAAAGAAAATTTGGGCACAATGACATTTAGACAACATACACCAGAATCTGAGTGACTTTGTAGCTGCCACCACTCATTCTCATCAAGCAAATGGTTTGGTTCCAGTTTTGATGGTAGGCACCTGGGAACAAACCAGAGCTAGTAAGGACTTACTTTTACTTTACTTAGGAACAGAATGGCAAAAGCAAGCAAAGTCCTATTCACATCAACATGCAGCACAGAAAATACCCACAGTACAATGCTGACAAGCAAAGCTTTAAAATTTATTGGCTTCTTCCTGTGCTCATTTCCATGTGTCTGCACTCAGGCCATTTCAGCTACATTACTAGGAGATCCATTTGTGGAAATGTATTGCATTTTCTGAATGAAGCTGACACTATTACAAACAGAAGCAAGCTATATCCACACATGTATTAGAAGTACACATAATTACAACAGATTTTTAACATCACCTGAAAGATCAGTGTTCATTAATTTTAATATTGCTCCATCATTATTCTCAAGAATTTAACTGACATTCTAGACATCACGGAACACAGCACACAAGAGATACTTCCAAAGAAACTTTATGAATGCTAGTATTTTATTTTAATGATATGCAGAGTGAATACAACACATTTTAAAAACTGAAATTAATTAGAGCTCTGAGAAGCTACAGAAAAAGATTTTAACTCTCTCAAATCTATCTGTATTCCACAGTAACAAAATGTATTCTCTCTAAAGAAAGTAGTTCTCAAATACTACACTCTCCGCTTTCACACAGGAGAAAAGCAATGGTTAGCCAAAACTACTATAGAAAGTGTAGTATCTCTCTTGTTTCTGGCAGACACTAAAGACTATCTGTCTCCTGGATCATCTGAAGGACTCATCTAATCAGCCTTTAGTGCCAATTAGTACCTCAAACAAGGCAAGAAATGAAATATTATTTAAGTGCAATATATACACTTTAAATGACGCGATGCCATATTGGCATTTCTATCCCTTGGTATAATCTGGTAAAATGCCATTTAGACTAGAACATACTAAAGTATTTCCTTGGGCAGCCATAGGAAATTGAGAAGACTTCACTAACTCCACTGTGAAGGCTGGAGGTAGACTTGGCTGCAGTGACCATGAAATGGTCGAGTTCAGGATCCTGTGTGGAAGAAGCAGGGCGATAAGTAGGATCAAAACCTTGGATTTCAAGAGAGCTAACTTTGGCCTCTTCAAGGAGCTACTGGGAGGAATCCCGTGGGCCAGGGCTCTCGAAGGCAGGGGGGTCCAAGAGTGCTGGTCATTGTTTAAATATCACTTCCTCCATGCTCAAGATGGGTGCATCCCCCTGAGAAAGAAATCTAGAAAAGGAAGCAGGAGACCTGCATGGATGAGTAAGGAGCTTCCAGCAGAGATCAGGTGGAAGAGAAAGGTCCATGAAATGTGGAAAGAGGGACAGGCCACTTGGGAGGAGTACGGAAATGTGGTCAAAGCATGCAGGGATGTAACGAGGAAGGCCAAAGCCCACCTGGAATTGAAGCTGGCAAGGGATGTCAAAGACAACAAGAAGGGCTTCTTCAACTACATCAGCAGCAAAAGGAAGACTAGGGATAATGTGGGGCCGCTGCTGAATGAGGCGGGTGTCCTGGTGACGGAGGATACAGAGAAGGCAGAGCTACTGAATGCCTTCTTTGCTTCAGTGTTCAGTGCCAAGGCAGGCCCTCGGGAATCCCAGGCCCCGGAGGTAAGAGAGGAAGCCTTCAGAGAGGACAACTTTCCCTTGGTCGAGGAGGACTGCGTGAGGGATCACTTAAGCAATCTGGACACCCACAAGTCCATGGCCCCGATGGAATGCACCCACGAGTGCTGAGGGAGATGGCAGATGTCATTGCTGAGCCACTCTCCATCATCTTTGAGAGGTCCTGGAGGACAGGAGAGCTGTCCCGAGGACTGGTGGAAAGCCAGTATCACTCCAATCTTCAAAAAGGGCAAGAAGGAGGACCCAGGGAACTACAGGCTGGTCAGCCTTACCTCCATCCCGGGAATGATGATGGAGCAGCTCATTCTAGAGGTCATCATCAAGCAAGTGGAGGAACACAAGCTTATTAGGAGTAGTCAACATGGATTCAGCAAGGGGAAATCATGCTTGACCAATCTGATAGCTTTCTATGATGGCTGGCTGAGTAGATGAGGGGAGAGCCGTGGATGTTGTCTGCGTCGACTTCAACAAGGCTTTCGACACGGTCTCCTATAACATCCTCCTAGGGAAGCTCAGGAAGTGTGGGCTGGAGGAGCGGTCAGTGAAGTGGATTGAGAACTGGCTGAATGGCAGAACTCAGAGGGTTGTCATCAGCAGCTCTGAGTCTAGTTGGAGGCCTGTAACTAGTGGTGTCCCACAGGAGTCAGTAGTGGGCCCAGTCTTGTTTAACTTCTTCATCAATGACCTGGATGAAGCAACAGAGTGTACCCTCAGCAAGTTTGCTGATGACACCAAACTGGGAGGTGTGGTAGATACACCAGAAGGCTGTATTGCCATTCAGCGAAACCTGCACAGGCTGGAAAGTTGGACAGAGAGGAACCTGATGAGGTCCAACAAGGGCAAATGCAGGGTCCTGCACCTAGGGAGGAATAACCCCATGCACTAGTACAGGCTCAGGGCGCACCTGCTGGAGAGCAGCTCTGCAGAGAGGGACCTGGGTGTGCTGGTGGATCACAAGGTGACCATGAGCCAGCAGTGTTCCCTGGCTGCCAAGAAGGTCAATGGCATCCTGGGATGCATTAGGAGGAGTGTGGCCAGCAGGTTGAGGAAGGTTCTCCTTCCCCTCTACTCTGCCCTAGTGAGGCCCCATCTGGAGTACTGCGTCCAGTTCTGGGCTCCCCAGTTCAAGAAAGATGAAGAGCTACTGGAGAGAGTCCAGCGGAGGGCTAC
>Ga0065711_1047350_pt1 | contig 12380 bp, 6 predicted proteins | sample Hoacrofraction12_FD_59098 | JGI IMG/M metagenome (GOLD analysis project Ga0065711, IMG submission 59098) | Hoatzin crop microbial communities from Cojedes, Venezuela - Epithelial fraction 12 v2 (version 2) | ecosystem: Host-associated > Birds > Digestive system > Esophagus > Crop | place... | reverse complement strand
ATTCAGCAGCGGCCCCACATTGTCCCTAGCCTTCCTTTTGCTGCTGATGTAGTTGAAGAAGCCCTTCTTGTCGTTTTTGACATCCCTTGCCAGCTTCAATTCCAGGTGGGCCTTGGCCTTCCTCGTTGCATCTCTGCACTGTCTGACAACATTCCTGTATTCTTCCCAAGTGGCCTGTCCCTCTTTCCACATTCCGTAGACCTTTCTCTTCCACTTGTATTCCACTAGAAGCTCCTTGCTCATCCACGTGAGTCTCTTGCCTTTTTTTCTAGATTTCTTTTTCATTCAGTGCCAGGTTGGACAGGGTTCTGAGTAACCTGATCTAGGGAAGATATCCATGCTGTTTGCAGAGGGGTTGAACTAGATGACATTTAGCCGTCCATTACAACCCCAGCTATTCTACGATTCTATGATTGTCTGGTTAGGGTGAGCAGAAACTCATAGCAATAATTTCTATTTCTCTCTACTGGCCATGAGAGGTAACCTAGAATGATTCAGTCAACTACAATCTACATACTTCATGAATTTAATGTTTTTCTTTTTTTTTCTATAGAATTAAAAGATTTTTTAAAAGATGAGCAATATTCTAACCTTACTTCTTTTTTTAAAATAAATGGAAATGAAAACAAACAAAAAGAATCAGTTTAACCTTCAAAAATGCAATTATTTGGATAACTATTTTTAAATTCAAGATCTTGCATTAAATAATATTGATTCTTGCTATTTTCATTATTTAAGGCAGCTCATAATGTGTATGAGGATTGATGCAGTTTTTCAGTTAGTGAAGCTGTAGTTACTTTTACATATAAAACAACAAAATCCCCTTAGGAAAAAAGTTTAAAAAAATATTTCGGATACATTTCTCCATCCATCATTATGCAAGATTTTTCTTGAAAAAGTCATCTTCTACAGACAAATTATTGATATTGTCCATATAACTAAATCATTTCTGCTTGACAAGACTTAATGCATATTTGCATTTACACAGCTTTTTTTTTTTAATTCCAGAGCAAGTTATTTTCAAACTGGGACAGTACTTGTCACATTTGATTGCATGAAAGTCTCTGCCTTGAAAAGAAGTACAATAATAGGACAACTAAGAGGAAAAGGAAGAAAATACTTTTGTTTCATTAGCAATAGTATTACATATTATACAGTAGTGAGGGTTGGGAGGTTGTTTATTTTTTGAGGTAATGCCTTGCTTCTGATAAAACAGAATATGTTAGCCTGTGCTACCAGAGGAAATATTGAGGATTTTGAATGATAATGACACACATCCTTACAAAGTGGGGTGTTTTTTTTATCCTTACTTTCTGTTTTCTTTTGAAATGTAGGGGGAAAAAAATACCCCAGCATGTACTAATTTTGGTTAGGATAGGGTTATTTTTCTTCTTATTAGCTCATATGGTGCTACAGTTTGGATTTGTGACAAAAACTGTCAGCAGCACACTGATGTTTCAACTGTTGCTGAGTAGCGCTTACACAGCATCAAGGCCGTCTCTGTTTCCCATGCAGCCCCATCAGCAAGTAGACTGAGGGTGCACAAGAATTTGGAAGGGACACAGTCAGGACAACTGACCAAAGCGATATCCCATACTGTATGACATCATACTCAGCAACAAAAACTGGGGGAACAAAGAAGAAGGGGGAGGATGTTCGGAGTGATGGAGTTTGTCTTCCCAAGTAACCATGATGCAATATGGGGACCTGTTTTCCTGGAGATAGCTAAACATCTGCCTGTTCATAGGAAGCAGTGAAAGAATTACATATTTTGCTTTGCTTGCAAGTGCAACTTTTGCTTACCAATTAAACTGTCTTTATCTCAAGGCACCAGTTGTCATACTTTTACCCTCACCATTCTCTCCTCCATCTAAGATTGTACATCTGAGTCACTGTTATGATAATGGTAATTTAAACTCACTTAAACTGGTTTAGATTTGCCCATTTACTTTATATGGTGTTCTTGTTTGGGAAGAAGCTCAGTTCAGGCAGTCCGGTGAAGTTCCCACTGACTGGAGAAGGGGAAACATAACACACTTTTTTAGAAAAGACTAAAAAGAAAGACCCACAGAACCACAGACCAGTCAGTCTCACCTCTGTGCCCAGCAAGATCATGGAGCAGGCCTTCCTGGAAACTGTGCTAAAATCACATGGATGAAAAGGAGGTGATTGGTGACAGCCACCATGGCTTCACTAAAGGCAAATCACTCCTGACAAATTTGGTAGCCTTCTACGGCGTGGTTACTGCATTGGTGGAGAACGGAAGAGTAACTGACATCATCTACCTGGAAATAAGCAAAGCATTTGACACTGTCCCACACGACATCCTTGTCTGTAAATTGGAGAGACATGGATTTGATGCATGGACCACTTGGTAGATAAGGATTTGGCTGGCTGGTCACTCTTAAAGAGCTGCAGTCAAGGGCTTGATTCCAAGTAGAGACCAGTGATGAATAGTGTTCCTCAGGGGTCGGTATTGGGACCAGCATGGTTTAACATCTCTGTTGGTTACAAGGACAGTGGGATCAAGTGCATCCTCAGTAAGTTTGCTGACAACACCAAGTTGTGTGGTACAGTCAACATGCTGGAGGGACAGGATGCCATCCAGAGAGACCTTCACAGGCTTGAGAGGTGGGCTTGTGTGAACCTCATGAAGTTCAACAGGGGATGGAACACCTCTGCTATGAGGAGAGGCTGAGAGAGTTGGCTTTTTTCAGCCTGAAGAAGAGAAGGCTTCCGGGAAACCTCATTGCAGCCATGCAGTACCTGAAGAGGGCCTAGAAGAAAGCTGAAGAAAGACTTTTTACAAGGGCATGTAGTAATAGGCCAAGGAGCAATAGCTTTAAACTAAAAGAGGGTAAATTTAGATTAGATATAAGGAAGAAATTCTTTCCTATGAGGGTGGTGAGGCACTGGAAGAGGTTGCCCACAGAAGTTGTGGATGCCCATTCCCTGGAAGAGTTCAAGGCCAGGTTGGGTGGGGCTTTGAGTAACCTGGTCTAGTGGAAGGTTACCCTGCCTATAGCAGGGGGGTTGGAACTAGATGATCTTTAAGGTCTCTTCCAGCCCAACCCTATCTATGATTCTATATTCCAAAAGAAAGCACCTAAGCTCCTGTAACAGTCAAGGAAGTTACAAAACTAGCTCTTCATTTCATATTCAGCTGAATTATCTACCTTACCTTCCATAGTCTTGTTCCAGTTTACACGTCCTAGGGTATAGGGGATCTCTGTCTAGGCTGACAAATATAGCACCTGTAAAATAATCAAGCCCTCTTTTAGCAGCATGTGGAGTTCAAGCATGAAACACATATGTGTTTCAAACGGTACTAAGACGTCAAGATTTCAGCACCTGGATTTCACCCCTAGTTAGCATTTCAACATTTAAATTGGAAAAAGGTGGAGATGAATTCTACACTTAGTGCTTAGCTTCTTTTTACAAAAAAATAATAATTGAGTGGTTCATCCAAGATTTATCTCTTAGTAATAATTTGAATTCACTAATAAATATGTATGCACAGAAATACTCTCCCTTAAGACCTTTGGAAATAACCATTAAATGAGTATTCATGGTATTGCTCTCCTTTTCCTAAAAGATGACACCTGAAAGTAAAACACATTTATTTGTAAAGGAATACATGCTCTAAATGACTGTGGTTCAAGAAATGGAACTGCCATGAGTACAGTTGCTATCTTTTAAGCTGCAAATTGCTCAAGGTTATCACATGATAGTAATTATTTAGTAATTCTCATTTTCCATGATTCTAGGTATTGTCTTTTAAAAACTACTTGTTTTCCTTGTTTTCAGGAATATAATACTCATGCAGATAGATGTTTATGTGAATAATTTTAATTGCAAATAAATTACACATAGAAAATATTTGCTTAGTAATAGGAAATCACACAGCTTTGTTAATGATTTGTTGTTTAATGTATGTAATAAATGAATGATAACATTTCCATAAAAAAATAAATAGGAATAATTTTAATGTAAATCCATACTTATTTCTCATGATATTATGATATAGTCTTTGACACATATCCTCATTGTTGAAAGGTTTTAAGACTTTCTGTATTCTAAAAACATTATCCACCAGCAGTTGACCTTCTTAAGATAACTTCAAAATGAGTGTATTGTTTAACATAATGTTTAGCTGTTTGGAAAAAAAGATGTTTTTCATTATGAGATTTTTAAAAGCCTAACTTTGTAATCTCAAATTTCTACTTCTGTTTGAGAGTAGTGAAAAGTTACTAATTACATACCAAAAAAATCAAAGACATATTTAAAACCAATTTTTTGTGTTTTGATTTTGAAATCCTTTAATGTTTTCTAAATTGAATTTTAGGTATTAAATTTAAGATAGATAATGGACAAGCTCATGTTTTTTTGACTATGTACTTTAAAATCCTGAAGATTTCACAGCAGATTTAAGAACACACAGATTGTTCACTTTTGCTCTTTTAGAATTTTTTTGTGTTTCTCTGTATAAGATAATATAAGACAACAGTATATTTAAGTCAATGTATTGCGTTTGCGTGGCAAGATTTTGGTAGCAGGGGGGACTATAGGGATGGCTTCTGTGAGAGGCTGCTAGAAGTGTCCCCTATGTCCAATAGAACCAATGCCAGCCAGCTCCAAGATGGACCCGCCACTGGCCAAGCCTGAGCCAATATGAGCAACAGTGGTAGCATCTCTGTGATAACATATTTAAGAAGGGGGATAAAACTGCTGCAGAACAGCAGCCAGGAGAAAGGAGTGAGAATATGTAAGAGAAACAACTCTGCAGACACCAAGGTCGGTGTAGAAGGAGGGGGAGTAGGTGCTCCATGCACCAGAGCAGACATTCTCCTGCAGCCCACAGAGAAGAGCATGGTGAGGCAGATTGTCTCCTTGCAGCCCATGGAAGTTAACAGCATAGCACATATCCATCTGCAGCCCATGGAGGACCCCATGCTGGAGCAGGTGGATGCACGCAAAGGAGCCTGTGACCATGTGAAGAGCCCACGCTGGAGCTGGCTCCTGGCAGGATCTGTGATCTTCTGGAGAGAGGGTCTCCACTAGTCCTAACACAACATAGATATAATGACTCTTTCTGAACGATAAGACTTTTTCATAAAAATTCGGAATTAAACCTGAAAAACAGAATTGAGTTTAATTTTCTGAATATTTTTATTTACATTAAAATGTGCTTAAAAACATTAGAAACTAGTGATAACACAACCCTTACAGATTGAAATAGTGGCAAGGAATGAAATGAAATTAAGAGGATAAATGCAATTAATGCTGTTTTATGAAAAACAGTTTAGGGATTTTTTTTTCCTGTCTTTTAATTTTTAAAATTTATTTTCGAATTGTATTTATTTTAGTGTCATTACACATTATTTCACTAAACTGCAATATTGCCATTACATTCTTCAGTTTTGTAATTTGTTACTGTCAAAGTATAATAAAGTGCTTTCACATTGTATTTCTTCTGGTTTATCTATTAAAACATTTTGAATAGTCACCAGTCAGTGATTCTATCAAAATGGAAGATTAAATGTTTAAATTACGGCAATCCTTAATGTCTGGAGTAAGATAATAAAATAAAATGTCAGTAGTAGGACAGATGAAAAATTTCTTACAGATGATGAAATACAGAGAAATAAAATACTCTATCAAAAATGACAAAAACCTAAAATAATACTTTGAAATCCAAATTTGAATACTTCATGTTGTTAGAGGAACATATATCATTCAGGATCCAGCTACCAGAGATAGATGATGCTTCTGCATTTCCATACCTCCAGGTCCAGCCCGTAGCAAGGCTGACAATTCCCAGCAGGCGCAAGCACAGAGAGTGCACACACAACCCCCATGTATACATACACATACGTATATACAAACATGGGTAGCAGCCTCAGATCACAGACAGTCATTCAGAGCACTCACATGAACACAGACAGCACCAATGGCCTCATCCTGCTCCCTTTTGGCTGAGTAGGATGGTGGTCTACTGGTAAGAATACATATGTATATGTACATATGTATGTACATATGTACAAGGTGGATCCCATCCAGGAGCTGGGCTCAAACATTCAGTCTGCCCAGTAGCTGTCCCTGGATCCCAGTGTGTCCTGTTGCTGCCACCTGAACATAGGAGCCCTCAAAACCACAGTCCTACTCCAGCTGAGTACAGTTCACCTCACTCACATGCACCGCTTCTCCCCCCACAGCCCTCAGCTGTCCAGGATACCCCCAGTCCCACAGCCAGCACCCCTGTGCTCTCACCCTTAGAGACTCACGTGTGCTCTCATACCCAGAGCCAGTCCTAAGTGACATCCACAATCCCAGGTCACTTTACCTGCTCACTGGCTGGTTAGATTTGATCTTCACTTGTGATCGTACATTTGCTCACACACCCACCCTCACTCCAGTTGCTGGCAACACAGATTCGTGTACACACACATGCACATGGATGAGAGCCCCTTACTGCGAAATAGGTGAAGGCTGAATTTGAAAAGGCTAAAACACCTCCAATCAATGGTCTGACTCACACCCTCACACACACAGGACAGATATTCCTCACCCGGGGAAGAGTTAGAAAAGAATTTAACATGAAGATAGTACAGATGATGCTGATCAGGCACTAGGCATAGCCAGACAAGCACATTGACCGGCTTCTTCTTACATATGAACTTTTATTTGCTTATCCTTCTATTTCACACAATTATCCCTCTGCAAATCATCTAAACCCCTCCTTTTTCCTGCCTTTGGTTCCTTCCCTAAATATCTCACAATGACACCTGTGCAATCCCAAAATGCTCTTCCCCTGCATCCTATAATGGGTCCCACACCCCTAGGCAGCAACCCTCACTAGTCTGAAAGGTGTTCTGGAGAACCTCTCCCCTTGACTGTTCTTGATGGCTTTCATGCTTGAACACTGGGTCTGAAGGTCTCCTAGGACCTGCTTGAAAGTGGCCAGGACAAAGTGTCCCTTCCTCTGAGTCCTCAGTTCGGGTTTCCGCTTGCCTTCTTTTGCTCTTCTGGGCTTCTGAAGGTGGGCCTTTGATCGGCTGATGGGCCCTGTGGTGGGCCTGGAAATGGCTGGGCAGAGTATTTTTAGGGCTCCTCATCTGCCATGGTCTCTCTGCATTCCTTTGTGGATGTGGAGACAAGACTTCTTTATCACATAATGTACAAAATATGTTTCTAGAAAAAATAATTTTCAATTTCACTTTAAATTGAAAAAAGGAAAGCTTCTTCCACAAAATCCCTGTCTTATGACCAGACCTGGAGGTAAATTATTATTTTGGGATATTTTATGGAAACTGAATTTATTATGATGATTTCTTTGGGCACTGAAGTGCATGGCAACAGAGACAGTAATTAGCAGATGGTATGCCACTCGTTTTGACAGTGTGAAGCATGACTCAAACATTGTTAGAAGCCTGAAGGACTGGGAGAAATAAATCACATCAAATAAAAGAAAAGCTAGTATAGATAGCTGTGTGGAAAAATATATATGCAAAGACTTATTTCAATTAGAAACACAGAGGTAAAAGTGAGAAAGGTTGGAAGTCTTTCAATTCAGAAAGGTATGACCTTAAACAACCTCAATCTCCTGTGAAACACTAAAAGATAACTGAAAAGCAAATTTCCAAGAGAAACATCTGTAGTAGAGCCTCCATGGATTTAATTTCAAGACTTCAGCCTGTATTTCTAAAATGTTAAAATAGATATTACCCTAAACAAATAAACAGAAAAGAAAAACTTGATAGGAAATATGTGGACTGACACAGATGGATCTCATGGGATGCTGTTGCAGGTGCACCCACCCTAATAAGAACCAGGGCTTTTCAACATGGCCAGCATCAGCTCTTTAGTGCCCTTATTTTGATGCCCTTGTTTTTGCATCCTTATTTTCACATCTGTTGTGCCCTGCTGTAGCAGTGTTCATGTGTACACCTCTGGTCAATGCCAACCACCATGCCCCTACTGGGATACTGTGACCGTAGTCATGCACTGCCCGCCTGTGGCAGGAAGGAGAAAGGCAGGACCCCTCGGTTGGCTGGCAGGGCCCTAGCCAATGGCATGCACACATTTCAGATCCAATCAGGCTATAAAAGGGACCCATGCCAGAGACCCCTTGAGAGAGTTGGTTCTCCATGGAGCAGCAGGTCTGTGATCGAAGAGTCTCCCCACAGGTTGAGATGTCACCCACGAAAACTTCCTGAGACTGAGTACGCTTATCCTCTTTCAGTGAGTGACTATTTCTTCTGGATATCCTTGAGTGGGCCCTCATCCCCTTTGAGTAAGAAATCCTATCTTCTGGGTACCCTGGAGTGAGAGTTTCCCCATTGTGTGTGAATGTGTACACATCTTGGACCACCATTCTTGCATGTTGTTGTGTAGCGATAGCATCCTCGACTGTTATACCAGATTTGTAATTTGTTAAATGTTATCACAGTGTCATCTTGGTTACCCCTGTTGTTTTTTTTTAGTTCTGGCTGTTTAATTTCAGTCACTCATTAAAGTTTGTTTGAGTAGAGCTAGCTACATACTGTGTAACACTGGCTCCCAACTGACATCCAGATCCTGTAAATAAGCTGTGTCTGCTGAAGTGTTTGTAGTAGAAGATCCCCGTTCAATTCAACTGTTACATTTTTGATACCATTAATGATGATTTTTGGGACATAATTTTGTCAATCTCACGCTTCTGTGACAAGTGCCTGTAGTTTTGGCTTGGTGTGTTCATTGTAAGATAATTGCTTTAGAGGTGGATGTTAAACAGCATCTTTCATCTGACATGTTTTGTGGACTTACAACATCAATTATATTTTATTTATAATTTTTTAAATTATATTTTAACTTATCAAGTCACACTGGAGAAATTAATGATGTCAACAGAAAAATTAAGTTAGAGAGCTAAGATCAAAATGTTGGAACAAGTTGAGAACATTTTATGATCATGAACAGAAAGCACTATTTTTTCAGAATTAGATTAGTTACACATATATACATTAGAAGTCATGAAGATGAACAGATTTGAACTTATACTCTTTTCTGCTCTCCTCTGTTTCACTCTACTCTGTTCTCTACTGTTTATAAAATAACCAGACATGAAACAAATCCTATTCAGTGCTATGCCTCTAGCAACCAAAGGTTTGCTTCTACCTATGGCAGGTCCCACTGAAGGAAATCTTTGAAACCTTAAAGCTTCTTTTTCTTAGAAAAAAATATCTTAAAGAAAGAAGGAAGAAGTCTTTCCAAAAGCAGCAAAAATGCAAAACATATTTAGTAGGTCTGCAGATAGGTGTAAATTTACATCCAGCATGTTGAAGAAAAATAGCCATATCAAATTGTGAAATGATATTAAATATTGGTCATTAACCAATCTAATCTGGTATATTTCAAAAATACTTACACATTACTTACATAATTATTTTTAAAAAGAAATTAAACATTATGTACTTAATGTAATTTACACAAGAGGAAATAAACCTTGTAGTCGCCTTAGTCCAGTATTGATGCCACTTGTGAGGTCTAAATCCCTAAGTGCACGCAGAACACTGGCCAAAATGGGAAAACTCAAGACACGGAGTTAAGGAAGTCCGGTGTGCAAACAGAGCATGAGACCAACTGTACTATTGTTGGTTTGTGACTATGAAGTGTGTGCTTTAAAAAATGCTGGCTAAGAGTCAGCTCAGAAAGTTTCTCTTCTGCACTTCCCGCTGTTAGTCACAGCTTTCAGCTGAAACTGGTGACTGACCATGTCAGTACTTCAATCTATTTCAGAAAAAATCAGATTGATTGAAACTAGCATAGAAATGAGTTTCAGGTCTGCCTGAGGGAATACAAACCTGTATGTGCATGTGCTTTTTATGACAAGCATCAGATAGGATAAGATATTAATGGAAAAGGTTTTCCTTTAATGTTCCACTTGTCCTAACTTACTTCTCCAGTGCTTAAGGCACTCAGTACAGGGGAAGGAAATTTTTGGGATGAGTATCTGTATTTCATTTAATATCTGTCAGCAATAAAAAATAAACAAACAAAAATTGGTGGAACAAACTATTGTTTGTTTAAGAGTAGTCCAGGAAAACAGAATTCTTTGTCCAAGTGAATATCCTGAATGTAAGTTTGAACAGCCTCTCTCTCACTCTTTCCAAGGACTTTTCTTCAATCTTTGCAGTAGGAGTGAAGTGCAATTACTTCAATCGGAGAGACTGAGGCTTTTCATCCCACCTTGTTCTACCTGCAGTAGTCTGTGGACTAGTATTTAAAGTACAGTGCTAAGAAAGGGGAGCTTTAAGATGAGAAAAGATTTAGCATATCTCCTCTGGTTTTAGTGACATCTCTAACCTGTGAGCTATTTTATGAAAGAAATAAAAACCACTGTTTGTTTGTTTAGTTTGCTTGTGAAGAAAAATAAAAAGCGCTTTCTTTGGAGGAAGGGATTTAAAAGGCAAATTCAAAACAGGGATCTGGAGCAAAGGTAAATCCCTGCATAAGATGTGTGCTGGTTGAGGATCTGACACATCAGGTGGCTGAGTTGCAGAAAACAGTTAAAAGTCTACACACTATTAAAGGAGCTGATAAGGAGATAGATCAGTGGTTTCAGAACCATGATCCTGTGGTGGGCACCACTGAGAAAGAGGCACCTTGGATCCTGGTGATCCATAAAAAGAGAACTCTCCTCCGGCCTCCACCCTCCACCCTCTAGCATCACAACTAAAAACAGATATGAAATTTAACAGCTATAGACACCCACGAGCAAGGTCTACAAGTGGTAACTACACCAGCAGCACACAGCAGATACCATAAAAATAAAAGATGAGTGCTTGCGGTGGGTGATTCTCTGTTAAGGGGCACTGAGGCACCCATCTGCTGAACTGGCAGGGAGGCACCCGACGTGTGCTGCCTTCCAGGAGCTAAGGTCCTTGAAGTCGCTGAAATGCTGTCACAATTTGTAAAGAAAGAGCACTGACTACTATCCACTGCTACTCTTCATGTCAGCACAAATGACACCACAAGCCAGAACCTGGGCAGAATTGAGGATGACTTCAAAGCCCTGGGCGTGCAAGCAAAAAACACTGCTGCCCAAGTTATCTTCTCCTCCACTTTACCAGTTGGAGGAAAGCGGACAGCCAGAAACAGACACATAATGAATATCAACTCCTGTCTTCAGGGCTGATACTATCATGAAGGTTTTGGCTTTCATGATAATGGGACACTCTTCGATGACAATAACCTGTTAGGGACCAATGGGATACACCTGTCTAGAAGAGGCAAGGGAATCTTTGGCAGCAGGCTGGTCAGCTTGATGTGGGAGGCTTTAAACTGAGGGACTTGGGGGGCGGAGTCCAAACTCACAACAATCCAGCAGTCTTATCCAACTGAGGAATAAGTATGGCCAATCAGAGCACTGACAAATGCTCCTTAGCTGCCTCATAAATTGAGAGGCAGACCAACTACCTTGAAGGTGGATATGGCTATGGCAGATCCTCTTGCACCCCTCCATTGCCTCTACCACAATGGAATCACAGAATCATCATAGAATCACAGAATCTTAGGTTGGAAAAGACCTTTAAGATCATCAAGTCCAACCATCTGCCCAACACCAGCATTTCTTTTAAGACACATGCTGAAGTACAACATCTACACATTTTTTTAAACACCTCCAGGGATGGGGACTCAATCATTTCCCTAGGCAGCCTATTACAATGCCTGACACTCTTTCAGTAAAGAAATTTTTCCTAAAATCAAATCTAAACCTCCCCTGATGCAACTTGAGGCCATTGTCTCTCATCCTATCACTAGTTACCTGGGAGAAGAGACCAAGACCTGCCTCCTTACCAACTCCTTTCAGGTAGTTATAGAGAGTAAGAAGGTCCCCCCTCAGCCTCCTCTTCTCCACATGAAACAACCCCAATTCCTTCAGCTGCTCCTCAAAAGACTTGTTCTCTAGACCCCTCACCAGCCTTGTTGCCATTCTCTGGACATGCTCCAGCACCTCAAAGTCCTTCATGTAGTGAGGGGCTCAAAACTGAACACAGTACTCCAGGTGCGGCCTCACCAGTGCCGAGTACAGGGGCACGATCACCTCCCTACTGCTGCTGGCCACACTATTCCTGATACAAGCCAGGATGCCATTGGCCTGCTTGGCCACCTGGGCACTCTGCTGGCTCATGTTCAGCCAGCTGTCAACCAACACTCCAAGGTCTTTTTCCTCTGGGCAGCTTTCCAGCCACTGCTCCCCAAGCCTGTAGTGTTGCATGGGGTTGTTGTGATCCAAGGGCAGGACCTGGCATTTCGCCTTATTGAACCTCATACAGCTGGCCTTGGCCCATCGATCCAGTCTGTCCAGATCCCTCTGCAGAGCCTTCCTACCCTCAAGC
>Ga0065711_1013072_pt1 | contig 12380 bp, 1 predicted proteins | sample Hoacrofraction12_FD_59098 | JGI IMG/M metagenome (GOLD analysis project Ga0065711, IMG submission 59098) | Hoatzin crop microbial communities from Cojedes, Venezuela - Epithelial fraction 12 v2 (version 2) | ecosystem: Host-associated > Birds > Digestive system > Esophagus > Crop | place... | reverse complement strand
CTCCAGCCCTCGGATCATTTTTGTAGCCCTCCTTTGGACCTGCTCCAACAGTTCCATGTCCTTCTTGTGCTGAGGGCTCCAGAGCTGAACGCAGGACTCCAGGTGAGGTCCTGTGCCTCGTTTTGAAGAAAAAGTCTGAAAGAACAACTCCTATCACAAATCTTAAAAAAATGAGCAAAAACTCTACCATGTTAGCAAAATGCCACAGCCACAAAACAAATCCATTTTTATACTGTAGTTATCTGTGGGTATACAGAGGGTTAACTACACCACAGATAACAGGAGCTAAAGCTCATAAAGATATGTGAAACCTGCATGCACATGTCCATTATACCTGTTAATTATTACACCATTTCTTAATTTGTGGAAAGGTGCTCTATTCGTAATAGCCAATGACAGCCTAGCTTTTTATCTCTGAAATGGTCAGAGTCTGATTGACAGGTCAATGATCTATTAAAAAACAGTAACTACATCAGCAAGTTTTGCATTTGCAAGACACTGCAACTAAAGTTTAATATACCTATTACAAGAAATATACAGTACATAGTGTATTTCCCCTGACCTAATCAGCAAGACAGGAAATTTAAATTTAAAGGTTTTTAAAATTAACTACATCATTAACAGTCTGTTTGCTACACAGACAAATTTAAAAATAGCTTTAAAAATCTTCTTCCAGTAGTTAAAACACTCTAGGAATGTTGTGTGACACTACATAAAAAGGCTTCCGACTACCTTAGAAGTATTCATTACTTTTATTCCACATTTCACTATTGATTAGTAGTACTCACTCACCATGATAACCTCTTAAGCAATAGGCCAAGGTAATTCAAAGAGGGTAACACAGCTTCAGTTTCCTATCACTCCTGAATATTAGCCAGATGCCTAAATCCCTGTTTTTAAAAGTTACATCCAAATACAGTTTTGTCAAGTCTTTACTTAAGCCCTATACACTTAAAGCAAATCACACTAATTCCACCTCTGTGTAACAGCTTCTTTATGTCTATTGCACACTACAGCTTCAAGCTGGAAATAAAGTTACAGAAATAAGACAGCTGTGCATCAGAAGACAAAGGATTAGAACAATATAATGTAAAAGTGTGACTTCTTTTCTGTTCTGGAACTCTCATACTCCCCCAACACTGAAGTTTTTTTGGGGTAAAAACAATATATTCTTTTAACTTGCAGCTTTGATTGGGTGCTGCTTTTTAATGAACTTCCTAACCTGTAAGTAGTTAATAACTTTATTCCTACAATATGCAAAAGCAATTATATCGTCCTTTAGCTGCTGAAAAGCTGGCCCTGTAGACAAATACATAAATTAGAATTTAAAGAATATCCTAAATTATAACTTCCACTGTGAGCTTTCCCCTGCCTCATCTGCACACTTGATTTTACACTTCTATCTGTAGTATAAATAAAATTAAAGGATTGTTTCACTGACCTTACAACAGAAAAAGCCCAGCCATCTCCAGAGTATTTACTTTCAGTTCAGTTCAAACCGTAGGGTTGTTTGATGGGCTTTATTTAACAACAGTTCATCCCGTATGATGGCAGAGTAGAAAATCTACTAAGACACTTGCCAACCAAAGGAAAAATAGAAGCAAACCTCCTGATGCAGAATTCTGATTACACTACAGGAAATTCTTCTGGCACTTTAACCATGCTTGCTCAAATCTTCCGCCAAAATTCACCTTTGTCTTTTTAAAAGCCAGCTACTGTAGCTTACAATAACCTTGAAAAACTGCAGAAACAGCAAGCAGTGTAGTAAGTTTCATACACTTAGAATCTGAAACAACTCCAAGATGAAGTGATGAACATACTACATGTTTTCTTGTAACTCTTTTCTTGCACGAGAAGGATAATCTTTACGCCAACCACTCACACTGGCACTGCAGGTGAATCAATACACCAGCAACAGCACCTACCCATCAAATCAGGAAGAAGCTTGGTCCATATACATATGTATTAAGAGGCATGCAATGGAAAATAAAAACTGCCAGAAGACATCAACCTAAGCAATTCATAACTGAAGCAATCCTGAAATCGTAGAATAGTTTGGGTTGGAAGGGACCTTTAGAGGTTACCTAGTCCAACCCTCCTGCAGTGAGCAGGGACATCTTCAACTAGACCAGGTTGCTCAGAGCCCCATCCAACCTGACCTTGAATGTTTCCAGGGAAGAGGCATCTACCACCTCTCTGGGCAACTGTGCCGGTGTTTCACTAGCCTCATCGTAAAAAGGTTGTTCATTATATCCAGTCTATATCTGCCCTCTTCTAGTTTAAAACCATAACCTCTTGTCCTATTGCAATAGGCCCTGCTAAAAAGTCTGTCCCTGTCTTTCCTGTAGACCCCTTCATGTACTGGAAGGCTGCAATAAGGTCTCCCCAGAGTCTTCTCTCCAGGCTGAACAGCCCCAACTCTCACAGGCTTTCCTCACAGGAGAGGTGTTCCAGCCCTCTGACCATTTTTGTGGCCTCCTCCAAACCTGCTCCAACAGGTCCATGTCTTTTATTCTTATTCAGAAGAGTGATGGATGTATCCTACAGGCTTAAAAGATTATACCTGTAAGTGAATGGCACCTCAAGCTGATTTAAGTGGATTGCTTTAGACTAGGTTAGTGGCAGCTAGCAAGTCGTCAAGAGAACATGCATGTGGCAGGAAATACACATACACATGGGCAACTGGGGAAATGGATAGGATAGGTATTTACAGGTCTTATTTTTGTCATCCTTTGGTGACGGTAGCGATCACCAAATACCTTTTATCTATATTTTAATACAAGATTTCAGGCAAACACTGTAGTCCTATCTGTAACTGACCTGTTTAACCAGAAGTAATTTTACTCCAAAATTGTTATTTAGCTCATGTAATAAAGTAACACTTCTGGAATACTGTACAGAGAAGCAGCTGTCCACCAGACACCATGGCATAGCAAGAATCCTGCCAGTCAATATCTAAATTTATGAAAATCACAAGCTCTCACTTGCCTACAGCAGTACATGTAATAATTAGTATAAAGTTACCTCTAAACATTACTTGAATACGATTATCACTGACCGTAAAGTGATTGTAGTACTTATTTATATGAAATAGCAGCATTACTAATCCATTCAGTATTTACTTCTTATCACTGGCTATTACCAGAGGACTACAATACCACCTGGCCTGAAGACAGGTACAGCTGGTTTACAAAAAACATAAAACCTGTATTCGACAATACACAGCCATAAATCAACAGGTATCCAAACTCTTTTCCTTATCTGCAGTGCTTTCAGTAACAAAACACTACTTTGAATATGAAACACCTATGATTTAGGCATTGCAATACAAACCTTCCTAAATACTCCCGCAGCATAAGCAAAGATATTGGTAATTTAAACCAAAATCACTGTTTTGAGGAGTTCCATAGAGTCTGACACTTAAAAACTCAAATCAAAATACCAAATAAAAGTCTAGAAACACCAAATTGTTCTTCACAACTATTACTCAACTATTAAAATAACTAAGGCAAGTAATCAAATGGCACTGCTAGCATTTAACATGTACCTACCTGCCTGCGGTACCAAGGTCTACAGTTTCTCAAGCTGTGTTCTAAAAGGAAAATGTTTTTCTTGGTCTGAAATGAGGACATTTCTTCCACAAATACAAGATTGGAACATATAGAGGCATCCACTCAAGAGCTGCATCAGCCATTTTACTTTAAAAGGATTATTTTTTGGAAGCAAATGATGCCAAAATCTGAACACTGATAATACATTTTCAATTCAATCACTGAGATAGTCTTCATTTTATTTGAAAGTTGGAGTAAAGGTAGTAAGCTTTTGTGATTAACTTGATAATTCTTTGCTCATTGCCTTTGTGCCTTGCAAGCTCTCCTTTTAAGTAAAAGCTATTTATTGATTTTTGTTTCGCAATACATAAAACCACTTAATTAAGATGACATGAACATACATGGGTGTTACAAACAAAAGAAGTTAAAAGCTCTGAAGAACAGTGACCTTTTGTGTAGGGAAAAAAGATAAAGGTAAAAGGTCAAAGATATACAAAAGTGCCATGCACGTTTTGTTGAAGAACACTCATTACCAAAACACTTCTTTTTGAGAACTATTTAGACAACTGAACTGCTATAGCTTCTATGAAGAAAGATGCTTATCCCAGATATTTCAGCGTATTAAAAATCCCTCACAATATTAGAATGACATCATCATTTTTTTAAAAAAAATGGTTAAGTCCGCAGAAAATTATCCACAGGTATCAGTACCAATGAAAATCTATTTTAGGACTTAAATTGTCTGATAAGATGAGGTTCCTAAAAACAATACAGGACTTAAGATGAAAGTGACACAACTGGTCAAAGAAACATGATCATAATAGCCCTATTTCAATCAGATTAGCTGCCTGTATCAGCATTTATCTTCTCATGTAAGCCTTTTCTGTTTTCTTGAACTGATTATTTTAACCAGTCAGGAAATCAACTTTTTTTCTGAACTGAGCAACAATACACTGGGCTTTGATTTAATGGATTTGTGTAAAACCTATTTCCAGAACAGCAAATACCTTTCAGCTTGATTTAGTAACAGAAATGCCAGAACATCACTATGATATTGTGCAACAGGCATCATAATATTAACCAAGTACATCTTCCTGTACAAATCCAGTGTATTTCCTCCCAAAAAAGATTCTTATTTAAGTTTAAATCACAGGATCTGGTATTTCACATTATGAAAGTTATTGGAATACATCCTCCACAACGACTACATACATCACTGGGATTAACCGATTATAGCACACAGCAGCTGTAATCAAAGGCTGCTCCTCTCAATTCACAGAATCACAGAATGGTAGGGGTTGGAAAGGGCCTCTGTGGGTCATCTAGTCCAACCCTCCTGCCGAAGCAGGGTCACCTACAGCAGGCTGCACAGGATCTTGTCCAGGTGGGTCTTGAGTATCTCCAGAGAAGGAGACTCCACAACCCCTCTGGGCAGCCTGTTCCTGTGCTCCGTCACCCTCAGAGGGAAGAAGTTCTTCCTCATGTTCAGATGGAACTTCCTGTGCTTCAGTTTGTGCCCATTGCCCCTTGTCCTGTCACTGGGCACCATTGAAAAGAGCTTGGCCCCATCCTCCTGACACCCACCCTTCAGATATTTGTAAGCATATATTAGGTCCCCTTGCAGCCTTCTCTTCTTCATGTTGAAGAAGCCCAGTTCCCTCAGCCTCTCCTCATAGGGGAGATGTTCCAGTCCCCTCACCATCCTTGTAGCCCTCCACTGGACTCCCTCCAGTAGTTCATCTTTCTTGAACTGGGGAGCCCACAACTGGACAGAGTACTCCAGATGAGGCCTCACTAGGGCAGTGTAGAGGGGAAATTGCAGTTGCTTTAGTGGCTTGGGAAAGAGAATTTACTTACCCCTATTGTATGTGGCTTCCATGCTATGCAGAAAAAAATTATTTAAAATACAAAGTCATCACTATTGTTTTCTCACCTTTACAAAAGTCTCAAAGATGAAGTTTTGTAACAAAAAATGTGCTGACTGCACATTCATAGACAAACATGGGGTACCATCTAGGTTTTGGACAACAGCTGTAGGAAGGACTGTGCTGTGCTTGTGCTTTTGTGCTGTAGGAGGCAGGGTGTTGAAAAGGTATCATTCATAAGTCTACTTGGGTGGGATAAATCAGTCATCTACTGGTGTTAGTAAAATACCTTTCACTCTCCACCACAAGTGGATATGTTAGCAGCAGACTAACAAAGCTGCACCTCCTCTTGTATTTAAGGCAAGCAGGGTATTTTTTTAATGTCAGCATAACTAAACAATTCAAGTTAGATGTTCGTTAGCTAAAAACCAGCCACCCACTCAAAGAAGTCATACCAGGAGCACAAAAGCCATCACTAGATCAAGACATGCTCCAAAGCTGTGCAAAACTAGAAGCTACACAAGCAGCTCCAAAAGCAACCAGATAGCATACAAGCCCACAATACCTCTCTATACCAATAGCTCAGTCAGGAGTTCATTTACCACCTCACTGTTCATGTAGGATCTCTCCAGAAGAGCAAATATTTAACTTTCCTGTAAACAAAAAAAGCAAGTATTTTTGACAGGCCTGAACATATTGCACCAGACCTATTCATTCCCCACCCAGAGCCACATTCTGCAGTTTATCTGTTTCTATAGTATGCACTACATTCTTCACATGGTATCATTAGATTTTTGTGAGGTTCAAAGTAAATGGTGATTTGATATACTAAATTGCTGATTTCCCGACACTTTCATATCACAGGAAGAAGAAAGATGGCTTCACACAAATTTTCTATAAAACTAAAGTCTCGAAAGGAAAGTTCATAACACACGCTTCTGATGTGAGCATTGTACTTTAAATAAAACACTTGACAGAAGTTAACTACATGACAGTACTGACATTTATATCCAAATCTCTAGTATTTCTGTTCTTGAAAATGCAAAGTCATTTCCCAGTTATTTTAGGATCTTCCTAATGCACACACTACACACACCATGAATACACTTCAGCCTCAGCAACTGATAAACATACACTCTTCTGTCTAGAAGTTGAAAGGTTTAAGATTTTTTCGGAGATAAAGCTCCATTAAGGAAATTTAACCTTCAGACTTGGGCCAAGCTGGCTCCATCCAATAGTGAAGAGCACTACAAAGATCACAGATGGTTCACTACACTCTTGCTCCTCATGGTGGCTACAGCAGCAATGTACCTACCAACTTCACAGAACTGTACAAATGTCAGCCAAGAAAAAGCTCTTTCACAAGAACTATGGCTAAGAAGTTGCTAATTTACTAGAGTACTGCAGAAAAATACCGATAAAACTTTCTTTGTTTCCAGAAGTTTTACTGTCGTTTCCATTAAAGTGCTCTAAAATTTTTAAGCCCTTCAGCATTTACCTAGCAAAACATAAGACACAAAACAAAGGAAATTAGCATTACCTTTTTAATATATAAGCCTTTACATTTCAATGGTTTAGACAGATGTTAGTTTAGCAAACTGGTTAAGCTTTAACAGAGAACAGGTGACACTGAGTAACTATCAACACAGCTGACTGAGCCAAAGGTGCCTTTTAGATGCAAATTTCACTATTTCAAAAGGGTAACTTCTCTCAGGCTTCAAGGCAGCAATGCACTTAGACTACTTATTCAAAACAATTTGATTGATCATACTTCAAGAAAATTGTAGATCATAATTTCTATTCTACTATGCCCATAAAAGTTAAATGAAATCACAGTTGAACAAAATCTGTGAATAAAATGCTCGAAACATTGATTTAGATGGCCTGTACATGTATCTACCCTTTTCCATGGTAATTCAGCCATCTGAAAACACCTCAAGCAAAATTAAAAACTTAAGGTATGGTGCTACAAATCATCTTGGGTCTCTGTCTACTGTTCTAAGTCACAACACACAGCACTACTGCATAGCAACATAACCCCTGATAAAAACCTTCCTGTAACTATGTTCTCATTCAAGATGCATCGTTTTCTTCACCATTTTTATGTTAGACACAACACCTCAACTACTTTTTGTACACTGCTAATGTGACTATTGCTGTGTACCTTCACTCAGTTGCCTTTAATTCACTAACTTTTACAAATTATTTTATTACTTGCAGTACTACATAGTCCTCATTTTTGAGTTGTATTACACTAAGGGGTTGAAACCAGCCCTATCTGCCTGACTCACAGCTAATCTGAAAAATCTTCAACATCATTTATGTCCCCCTCACTGTTTTAATACCTGGGAATATTCTGCCCACCCAAACTCTTCCATCGTGTGCTCTGGGAGAAAGTCCAGCCAAAAGATATGCAGACTTAACATGTTCACACACACCAGCAACCCACTTCAAGGAAAGCACCTTTCTCCCGAGAGAAGCTGATACTCTAGATGATCAACCTTACCACCAAACTACGTTGACAAAACCAACAACACAAAAACGGGAAGGAACCATGAAATTTCAAGTTGTGTAACTTTCAAAACTCCTGAAGTATGAAGAGTTAAGGATGGAAACCAAAGAGGTTTATCTATTTATCCATTTGTCTTTACACAGAAGCTGCTCCAAGCTGAAGTAAAACTATAACTTGCCTCCAAGTGTAATTCAGTATGAGGAAAGACTAGGTTTAAAAAGTGCTCACTTCAGTTTACTTAATATTTTGTGTACTAGAATTGTAATCCTGTTTGCAAATACATTCTTTCCTGTCTGACAAACGTTGCAAGTTCTATACTTGATCTTCACTAGGATAGAAACAATATAAGATAGTGTACACAAGGCCAATGTGGCTTCTAGTATACCAGTGTAATTTTTATCTACACAACCACGAGTTGCTATAGAAGGTTAAAATCACAGTAGTCTTCAGAAAAATATTTTAAAAACACTAGTAGGAACTTTTCATATAGAACAGACATGGTAGTGTCAATGTTAGAAATGTATCTTTTTAAGAAGAGTTCTGTTTAATGCCCCAATACACAAATGAGTTTGGTACTAAAGTAGCTTTGAACAATCTTTTATAACCTGCTCTTATTCTTTTTCAACTGACACACTTTTACATGAAGACAGTTACAACTATACATGACTCATGGTACTTCAGCTTCATGTGCACACAGGGGAATTTTACCTTTTGTAAAGACACAAAAGAGGAAAAGTAGAGGTAAAATAAATTATGAATAGTGCAGGGAGGTGAAGAAATACAGGGAACTTGCTATCCACCCCTTATCATACTATTTAGCTAATGACATATTTACATATGTCATATTTAGCATAATGATTTAACTAATGATTTGAGTAACTCCAATTTTACTTGCTTGCATTAGGAAGCACATTGAGCATGTAACAGGTAACGATTAAATACACATCAAGATTCTAAAATTACAGTGTTTCAGGGCTAGAAAATAAAAAGTTATTCTACGAAGATGGACACCCTGGTCTAGTGGGAGAGAGATGCTATTAGGAAGGTGGCTGTAGTTCCCCACCTTATGTGTCTTGGTACAAAAGAAGATTTTTAAATTAGCAGATAAAGCAGAAAAACAAAAAGCTACTACATTAAACATATGACCTGTTATCCTTCTCCAGAGATTAGTAACCTTTACAACCAACTAGAAAGAAATTAAAAAAGCAGTACAGTTTGTTCTACCTTAGCTAGTGTTCTGAGTTGCAAGAACTACACTGTTTACACTATACATACAAAGCTTTATATTGCAGCTAAAACTAATATACCATCCAGATTAACAGCAGTTTAAGAACCATGAGCTCATAACAACAAACATTAAATGAAACGTGGCAACATTACATGTTAACCATTACAAAATACAGGAGCAGAGCAGAAATCTGAGAAATAAAAACACATAAAACTAAACCGCTATCATGTTTGTCAGCACAAATCTGAAAAGTAACAAACGGAGATTCAGTTTATGGTATGAAAATCAGAACAGAAAAATAATTGAAGGCATCTTCCCCAAAATAAAGACAGTATTCATTCATTAAATATATGGTATTCAGTAACAACTGAGAACCAAAATATTAACATGTTAACTGAAAGTTGTTCTCAAGAGGAACATGTATGACATTACAACATATTATGAACTGCAGCTACCAACTGAAAAACCATACAGAAAACTAAACAGTCAGACCATAGGGAGAAAAAATTAGTAAGTGACACAGTATGGATGGAAGGCTTTAATCTTCACAAAATAAGCAAGGGCAAGTACTTGATTTGATGAAGCTGGGAAGAAAAACAGCCAAAGTAGTGTCCATTTAAATTGCACTCCTCATTAAGAAAGGCAAATACAGAAGAGAGAAGAGGTAACATCAAAATGTATAAGAGAATTAAGAACTACACAAGTTCATAATTATGATGTTACTTGATGCTCCTTTCTCAGTGTGGCAAACAAATCAGTATTTCTCTACCAGATTTCAAGGAAGTTAAAATTCTAATCCCAAAGTGGAATCAGCTGTCAAGTCCCTTTAGCTACGCCTGTCCCTTTACTTTCCACTGTCACTGTGGAAACCCAGTGTTTAGAATACAAGTACTTACATTTTAAATCCAGGCAACTTCTAAGTCTGAAGCGCTGATCTTGAAAGCTACTCTATGCAGATACTACTCTCCAAGAACCCCTGAAATGACATGCTGATTCGTGGTCATCTCAGATTGTCACTGGGCACATAAAAATGGGGAAGAGGCTGTTCATCAGTAGTATCCTCCACTGCTGAGCAATGCAAAGCCACTTGTACTGTAGAGAACTGTGGTGTTATGCAAAGTTTTTCCCTCCCCAATCAGAGCCCAGCTTCTTAAGACTGTAAACAACATAAAATGAAAGACCATACAAATGTCTTGACTCAAACTTATCTTTGAAAAAAGAAAATCTTACTCTTGCAGACAACATTGGCATTTTAGAAAGAGGTAAGGGAAGCCTTACTTGAGACTTTGAAAGAACCGGTTTTGACCTATTCAACTGCTCCTCTTGTATGATTCAAAATACTGTTAAGCAGGGACTGAAGCAGTTCCCATTTAAAAGTTACCTAGGATTTTCCATATTACATTAGATTTCCAGTCTAGTTCCAGGCTCCATGGTAGAAACTTGCCACCATGCTTCGTACTAATAACAGCACTCATAATAATTCAAGAGTAGCCTAATCCCATTATCCTAAGCAGGAAATACTGACTTCTCAGATCAAGAACAATTCTATCAGAAGAAAGCTTGTCATTGACCTTCAGGATCAGTAGTGCTTTACAAGCATTGATGCAATGGGGGGTTTGATCTTGACTGCTCATCCTACTGCAGGAACGAAAGTCTTGTGCCTGAAGTCAGAGCTCTGCCCACTGGGTTACACTGCTGTGCGCAGGAAGACTGGAGTATAGCTAACCTGCAGCATCTGTACTCCCAACAGGTCAGTTAGAATTCACAGTCCACACACTCAAAGATCGGATAAAGTAACCTTGGTCCACCTCATCTCCAGATTTTATATCCTCTTACGATATAGGATGGGAAAACAAAGCAGAAGAAAGCAAGCACAGACAAAGCTCAAGGAATTACACCAACTTATAGAATTTGATCTGACTTTCTCAGCAAAAAGGCACAATCTTATCTACACTGGCACATTCCCAAAGAACTAACGCCAATTTCAGTATCTATTTCCTTTGTTTGTTGAGTAATTTCACCTTACTTGGCATTTTAGAAAGTTTTATAACCAAATATTGTCACAGGTCAAGTTATAGTATCTTCTTTTCACCTGTCATCATCCAATTTGATGAATGAAGACTTGCTGAAAGACTGATTTTTTTCAGGCACGTTAAGCTCATGGTGTGGAAATCGTTGAAATTAAGTCCACATGAAAAACACTATTGTAATATAATTGACAAACACTCCTTTTATCCAAACCGACACATTAAAGTAGCTTATGGACGCAGCTACACATAGGATTTGTTATTCCAAGACAACTTATGCAAATTTCTTTAACACTAACTTCTATGGATTCTTTTAATCCAACAGAACTGGAAAATTCTACATAACATATACTTTTCATTATCTTCAACCATAAAGTGAATGAACTGTTGATCCATTAGAGCTCATTGTTTCTCTACCTAACAAGAAAAAACTGATTCAATTTAATATGCTCTTATAAAGGATGAATGTTCAAGACAAGAAATTTTACTTCTCACTTTGAAGACAATCTATGACTTTCCTGTATTTCTTGAGAAAGCCTAAGTTTGACAGGAACGAACTGTATCAGTTTATTAGAAAACCAAATTCCATGAGTTTCTCATTGAGAATAAATACTGCCCATGCTCTAATTCCTGACATATACTCATTCAGATATGAGGACCATAGAAGTTTCCATCACCAGCTCAGTTCCGAATGAGACAATGTATTTGCCCTCTCCATACCTTTAAGAAATAGGGAATAAATTATAATCTATTTTCCTTATGGGAACTAAGGCTAGGAGAGATTCATTTACTTCAGTTCACACATTAAGCTGCATCATAGGTTGGAAAAGACCTCCAAGATCATCAAGTCCAACCATCCACCCAACACCACCATGCGTACTAAACCATATCCCAAAGTGCCACATCTACACGTTTTTTGAACACCTCCAGGGATGGGGACTCCACCACTTCCCTGGGCAGCCTGTTCCAATGCCTGACCACTCTTTCAGTAAAGAAATTTTTCCTAACGTCCAATCTGAATCTCCCCTGACACAGCTTGAGGCCATTGCCTCTCATTCCACCACTAGAAACTTAGGAGAAGAGACCAACACCCACCTCACTACAACCTCCTTTCAGGTAGTTGTAGAGAGCAACAAGGTCCCCCCTCAGCCTCCTCTTCTCCAGACTCAACAGCCCCAATTCCCTCAGCCGCTCCTC
>Ga0065711_1047349_pt1 | contig 12381 bp, 9 predicted proteins | sample Hoacrofraction12_FD_59098 | JGI IMG/M metagenome (GOLD analysis project Ga0065711, IMG submission 59098) | Hoatzin crop microbial communities from Cojedes, Venezuela - Epithelial fraction 12 v2 (version 2) | ecosystem: Host-associated > Birds > Digestive system > Esophagus > Crop | place... | reverse complement strand
CAAGGTCCTGTGCAGCCTGCTGTAGGTGACCCTGCTTCGGCGGGGGGGTTGGACTAGATGACCCACAGAGGTCCTTTCCAACCCCTACTATTCTGTGATTCTGTGATTCTGTGATCTGCCTCATGGGCCACGCATTGACAAGGGGGAGTAGTTTCACTCCCTGAGGGAGTCACTGACCAATTGCTTCCTAGAGACCCCATTCTGTGGGCTTGGTTCCTTGTCTATTTGTAACTTTTAACAGTTCATTTTCTGCTACTGATTTCTGGTAGTTCAGTGGATTTTTAAGAACAGCTAGAATTCATCTTGCTCTTATCTAATATTTCAGTCCCTTTCCCCTGCCCTCTGTCCTTAGTACTTCTCTTAGTGCTTCACAAAAAGCCTCTAGCCGAAGTCTGTCCTTCATTCCCTGAAATGCTCACTTTTTTCCTTTAAAAGATTGCTTCTGCAAGCAAATTTAACATGGCAACCCTGACATTTTATGCAATAGAGGTACTACAAATTAGTGGAAATAATACTGTGAACTGAGACTGTGAGGGAGGAGGCAAGTACCAGAGGAAAATGTAAGTGGCTGAAAATGTGTAATCTGGGCAACAAATAAAGTTCACAAAGAATAGTTTTAAAACACAACACAAATGGGGAAAATGACAAAAACAACAGAAAAAGAAACAAGAATAATGAGCACTTAATCTTTTGACATTAACAACTAAAGAAAAAAAGAAAAAATTAGTTAGTTTTGTCAAGAAATTGAGAATTGCAGATGCTATAATATCTTCAGAGATGGAAAACTCAATAAGCATAAATTCAAAAATTTAATGTATAGCTGTAAGCATTGAATTAGTTTCATGAACCTCAAAGTCTCCGAAATAAAAAGAACCAATACAGGAGGACCACTGGTTACTCAAGTTATTTGCTCTGCTGTCTCCTTATGGCAACAACCCCTTTACTGTGTGCAGTGGTCCAACAGAAGCGGAGAAGAAGAGATTAAGCTGGGGAAAGATGATGTGGGGTTGAGGTGAGTGAGATGAAATTGCCCTCGAAAGGTAGAAGCAGCTGTTGATTTTAGCTACCCTTGTAAACTCCCGTGTTGCTGCTCTTCCGTCTTCATATTTCTTGGAAGACATACACATAATCACAGACTCACAGAATGATTGCATTTGGAAGTGACCTCTGGAGTTTCTGGGGTCCAGCCCCCGTGTTCATGCAGGGACATCTAGAGTCAGTTAATCTGCTCCTGGACACAGGACTGTGTCTAGACAGCTTTTGAATATTTCCAAGTATGAAGACTACACAACCTCTCTGGGCAACCTGTGCCAGCGGTTGGTCACCCTCACAGTAAAAACATGTTTCCTGATGTTCAGGTGGAACCTTCAGTTTGTACCCATTGCCTCTGGCCCTGTCACTAGCAAACACTTAAAAGAGCCTGGCTTTGTCTCCTTTGAACACTCCCTTCAGGTATATATATACATTGATAAGATTCTTTCTGAGCCTTCTCCTCTTCAGCCTGGAGTCCCTGACAGATGCTCTAGTCCCTTAATCATCTTACTGCTATCTCTACTGTTACACCATATATATAAACATATATATATAAATATATATATATATTGTACTCAGGAGCCCAGGACTGGACACAGAAATACAGGTGGTGCTGAGAGTGCACTCTACTCCATCATTTAAATCATTAATGAAGATTTTAAATAGGATTGTATCCAGTATTGACCCCTGGGGTATACTGCTGATTACTGGCCTCCAACTAGATTTCGGTCGCATGATCACCACCTCTCCAGACCCTGCTGTTCAGTCAGTTTTCAATCCACCTCTTGATATGACCATCCAGCTCATACTTCGCCATCTTTGCTGTGACGCTTTTATGGGAGACAGTGTTGAAAACCTTCCTTGAAGTCTAGGTAGACAATATCCACTTGTCTCCCTTATTTTATCAAACCAGTCACTTTGTCACAGAAATTTATCAATTTGTTCAAGCATCGCTTCCCATTAGTGAATTCATGTGGACTACTCCTGATGACCTTGATCTTCATGCACCTGGAAATGTTTTCAGGATTACCTGCTCCATCATCTTCCCAGGGACTGAGGTGATGCTGACCAGTCTGTAATTCCATGGGTCCTACTTCTGGCTCTTCTTGAAAACAGAAGTGGTCTTTGTTTTCCTCCAGTCTTCAGACACGTCTCTCAGTTGCCAGGATCGACCAAAGATTATAAATAATGGCTTTGTGATGACATCATCGTGCTCCCTCAGCAATTCTAGGTGCACCCCGTCAGGTCCCATGGATTTATATATGTCCAGGTTGTTTACATATCCTCTGACCTGATCCTCTTCCAGTAAGGTTACATCTTCCTTGCTCCTTCCTCTGGCTTCTGGGGCATGCCATTCCTGAAGTCTGGTCTGGCTAGTAAACACTGGGACAAAGAAAGCATTCAGGACCTCAGCTTTTTCCATGCCCTGTGTCACCAGGGCCCCTGCCGCATTCAGCAGTGGCTCCAAATTTTCCCTAACCTTCCTTTCACCACTTAAGTGCTTACAGAAGGCCTTCTTGTTCCAGATGGGCTTTGGTTTTCCTTATTGTATCTCCACATGTTCAGATAGCATTTCTGTGCTCCTTACAGATTGCCTGTCCCTGCTTCCACCTCTGTACATTTCCTTTTACGTCTGAGTTTGGTCAGGAGTTTCTTGTTCATCCATGCAGGCCTTCTGGCATTTTTGCCTGAGTTTCTGTTCTGTCTTAATAAGTGCCAATATCTTCCTTGCTACAGATTTTTTGCAGTTATGCAACATACCAATCAGGGAACTGAATGTTTAAATTTTAAACTGTGGTTTAAATGTACCTTTTTTTACTCAGGTTATATGTGCAAGCAGTCAGGAAATTGCACTTTAAAATGGGCCATGCTAGGAATCTCTGAAATCAGGCAGTATTTGATGAAGTTTAAGCAGAAACTTGCATCCTACCAGGAATCAATATAGAACATTTTAGTAGAGAGATATCAATGCTTATTTTGGATATTATATAAAGACCAACATCGCTGAGCTGTCTCACTAAATATAACAGGAACAGAAGCAGCTTATGAGTCCATTTTACCCCTGGAGGTTTCCTATCGCATCACCCTATAAAAATAATAATAAAAAAAAAATGTTTACTGTGAACTCAAGTTATAATTCTTCTCCTATCTTTTTCTGAGTTTCAGGTTTTTCACATTCTCTCTAGAGCAACTGTGGCAACATTTCATATTTCATATTCAGCACTAAAAACATGCCAGTATGAAGGAGACAAGACCTATTCTGTAAACTAAATAATTAAATGCCCTGTTTCTCCTCTTCCTGTCAGCAGGAATCCCAGTTTTCTTAAGTCATAAAATGGGCAAAATTCACTTAATAAGCATCTATTTAAAAAGTAGGCTAGGGCTTATTTATTCAAGGAACAGTAAACACTTGCCAACTTTCTTATAGTCTTTGCGTTTATTAGCATGAATCAAAGTCACCGACAGTTACTGTTCTCGCTATTGCTCAGCAGTTAACTATCACTTACTGGGTAAGGAGATGTTTATCAAAAGCGGCATTGACAGATTTCGCCCTTCCTCATCATTCTCCGTTCACTTTCAGATTATTCCGTTAAGGTTTCTCGGGTAGTATCCACTCCCACATCCATTTCTTAAGATTTCACTTTTTCCAACCACACTTTTTATGACAAGTGGTTTTCCCTCCTGTTGACATTCAAGCAGTATGGGGGGGTGTTATGGGCTTGCATGGCAAGGTCTTGGTAGCGGGGGGGCTACAGGAGTGGCTTCTGTGAGAAGCTGTGAGAAGCTTCCCCCATGTCTGATAAAGCCAGTGCCAGCTGGCTCTAAGACGGACCCGCCACTGGCCAAGGCCAAGACAATCAGCAACAGTGCAGATAGATGCTTGATTTACACTGGAACTTGCCAAAAGAGTGGTGTAGAATGCAACCAGAGATGCGATGGAGGCCAGCTGATTACAAGTGGTGTGTTCATAATTTTGTCTACACAAAATTTCCACTATTTAAGCAACAAAATTCAGGCTGAAACTGCAGAAGTACATCTGCAGAAAGGAAAATATTTGACAAATTCAAAATTTCTTTTCTTCAACAATGAGGAGATAGTTCTTATTATTAGACACTGTGGCAGCTTTCCTTTCCTCCTTTCTATGACATTGTAAGAAAATGAAGACAGCCCTTCCATCAGAAAACATCAGTAACCTCAGTTATGGGTTGTGCATGCAGAGCATTAGAGCAAGATTACAACATTGATGAGAAGAGCGGTCACTCACATTGAGCAATCAGGGTTTTACTGTTTCTTATTTGCCTTTGTTATTAAGAAGAGAACAAAGAAATATGTATGCCTAGGATTTAAGTCTCTGAAATTGATATCATCAACAACAGCAAATATTTTACAAAAGATGCATCACAAACAAACTTGGCATATCTCTGGCTACTTGGCACTGCTGATACCAATTTTACCCGGACATTCTTATCTCAACAAGTGGAAAACTATTGTTTTTCAAAGGAGGGACTCATATTTCTCCTTGTCTATGGCATGACAAATGGTAGTATTTCAATCTTCCTTAGTAAAGAATGTATTATTTCAATGTTAAGACTCACTATAATGTAGAACAGACTTTTTCAGAAGATTCAATATTTCTTACCCCCAGATATTCTGTTGCTGGAGTTAATTCACCACTTTTATGATTATTTTGCCTAAAAAGCAGAGGCTTCATCACAAAGTTTCTAATTATCTGTCATGCAGAGCTTCCTTGAACACTAGCAGAAGTTCATATGCTTAAGGGCAACTGCGTGCTCCACAAAACCACATGCAATATTGTCATCTCCCAGTAGCAGATAGCCTCTGTAAATGATGGTAATAGCAGACATGCTACCCTGACCTAAACAGTGATTTCAGCAGGAAAACCTTATGTTTTATGTCCAGAGGTCTTCAGTTTCTGCACATAATTCCTCTAGGGTCTTCACATGCACTGGGATGTTACTCTATTATAGCAGATTTATGCATAGTTCAAATAGAGCAAATGCAAGCAAATACATTTCAAAGGTGGAAAATTATCATTTTTCCGGGAATTACAACCTCGGTCAGAGAAGCTGTCTATCCAGGCATTAGACAAGCTGATTTCGATCCCTCAAGGTTGTTCATTCAAAGGAGTCCAAAGACATCTGACTTTGCCTGTTGACCATGCCATCACATTAAGCCTTATTTTCAGCCCCTGGCTGCTGTTTTTATCCTAAAGCTGCCTTAGGCTCGAGCATAGGTTTATCAGGAAGGCAGCAGAACCAACCTCTTCACAGGTGATGCTGCCTGCAAGTTCCTGCACCACCTGACAAATGAACATTGTTGCTCCCTTCCACTTTGCTATTTGTCCCCATAACCTTTCAGGTGGAATATTGCTTATATTTAACTGGGATTACAGAAAAAGGTTCTCAGTCACTCAGTAATTAGATGAAGAGGAATATATTTTCAGAAAAACACCTTATAACCACTAAGCATGAGTTTCTACAGTAAATAGAGGAAGAAGGAAAGCTACAACATTATTTTGTGATAAATGGATATACTATGCAAGTATGAATTACAACTAATTATAAGCAGCAAATTATTAATTACAGTATAGTTGCTACAGAAAATATAAAAATCAACTCGTGATAATATTTGGACACTACAGAAAGAGTGAAACCACTTTACAAATTTAATTTAGTTGTCTATAAATTTATATTTGTTCTATGAGAAACCAAGACACATACACCAATATTACTCTCAGAGTTGGAGTGGAAATGAAAACTAAACACCTCCTCCACTCAGTGGACAGAAGGTAGGAAGCTTTCAGTTTATCCTCTCAGATTCTGAAAGAAAAGGCAAATTAATAATTTCTTTCAAATATAACCCACTATCATTATGTTTCATTACAAAAGGAGTAGAAGATCTTAACATTTTTTTATCTTTTGCCATTATCCAAGACTCCTATCATACTAAAGCTGGCCACCTTGTCATTTTTTCAGTAGAGATGCTTGAATTTCTGCATGTAGATTTTTTCTAAAAGCACACACATAGATATGTCACCAGCAGCAGACAGATTCATAAAAGATCTCATTTCTTTTTGTAGGAGCTAGGGTTGATTGAAAGCTGAAGCAAGACCATCCATAACATCACCTAAGAAAGCTAAAAAGAGAAACAAAAAAGCAAGTACACCTCAGATGTGTGTTGTATTTGGATGAAAGAATCAGATAATCTCTTTCTCTTCTAGAGGAGGCAGCACTGAGAAATACGAATCTCTAATTTAGTTGGAAACTTGAATACAAATAACAGCCTTAAAAAGAAATGTCTAACTCAGCATAACCCAGGACTGTACTTTTTATCATACCCTTGCAATTCCTTGGTCTTCCTCCATCCTCAAAATCATGCTTTAACTAACAAAGGTTAGTTAAACTGATGAAGGAGTAGGAGGGCTTTTTTTCACTGAATAGCATCAGTTCCAATGAGAGTAAGGCTAAGTCTACTTCAGTAAAAGTGTGGTCAAAGTGGAACAGATTTTTTGAATAAAGCAGTTTGTGCTGATGATACTTACCCCACACCACGCACATTTTAAAGGCTAGAGTATCTTTAGTCTGGTCCCATGAAATGAATATCTATGAGCTGCTAGAATTAATTTTTCAGTTCAGTTCTATCTTGAAAAAATCCACTTGGAACACTTTAATAAAGTCTACTCCCATCTACCAAGGTATAAACCAAAGAGAGTTAAGTGGAATTATCAGGTTGTCTGCTCCACATGCACAACTCTGATCTGAACCAAGACACATATCTATGTACTTACATATCTATGTACACTTTAAGTAGTGACGACAGATACAATACACAATAAGAGAAAACAAATTACATTGGAAATAGAATAGTAGCTAAAGCACAGCTAGAAAAGGAAGCAAAACAGCATAATACAGAGTACAGAAAGGTGGCATTCAACAGACAAAATCTTTCCACTGTCTGAACCAGGAGTTTCGTTTCTTCACGTTTCTCTTAAATAAACATCTAAATGTTCAGCAAAGATATTTTATTGGTTTAATAGATAATAATATGTATCAAAGCTTTAAGAGGTGGGAGAGAGGGCAAGGAAAAAAGAAATTGCCATCTAGAAACATATGGAGAATTTTTATTACGTCATATATTTCTAAACTAAAATATCATTTCTTATAGAATAGTTACAAGTGAAAGGGTGATAGCATGAAAAAAGTGGTCTGAGGTGCATCTGGCCCCTTAGACTTGTAAGTGTCCAGGTGGCATAGCCGGTCATTAACTGCTTCCTCCTGGATTGTGGGAGGTTTGTTCCACTCTCCTTCCCTATCTTCCAGCACTGGGGACTGACTACCCTGGGAATAACCAGCCTGACTATTAAAGACTGAGGTGAAGAAGGCATTAAGTACCTCAGTCTTTTCCTCATCCTTGTTGACAATATTCCCCCTCACATCCAACAAGGGAAGGATACTCTTCTTGGCCCTCTTTTTGTTGTTGATGTATTTGTAGAAATATTTTTTGTTGTCTCTTGCAACAGGGGCCAGCCTGAGTTCTAGCTGGGCTTTTGTCTTTCTAATTTCCTCTTTGCACGACCTAACAAGACCCCTGTACTCCTCTTGAGTTGCCCGCCCTTTCTTCTGTAGGTGGTAGACCCGACTTTTTTTTCCACACACTCCAGGAACCTCGTAGAGGGTTTCCTCTCTGCTGTGTTGTATTTCCAGCAGATGTCCAGTAAGTTAAAGTCCCCCACGAGAACAAGGGGTAGCAATTGTGAGACTTCTGCCAGCCTCTTGTAGGAAACTTCATCCACTTCTTCATCCTGGTTGGATGGTCTATAACAAACCCCCAGCAGGATGTCTGCCTTGTTGGCTTTCCTCCTCATCTTTACCTAAAAGCCTTCAATCTTGTCATCACAATTGTTGAGCTCTGTACAATTGATAGAGGGGATTGTAAGAAATGTGAAACTATAACAAAAAGCTTTAATATTTTCTAGTTTTTAGTAGTCTTTAGTACCGTAACTTGCATTTCTGCATGCATAGTGATCTAACAATGTAACTGTTACACTAATCCCTGTTTTCTCATTAAGGAACGTAGTGGAAGGACATGGGCACAAGCTGTCACTTAGTCGTTAGACAAAATAATTAAGTGAAACAAAAGTGGTCTTTGTTCTCAGCAAATAATTGGGATAATTGTGGGATAAAAGAGACTCCTAAATAATTCTACACCAGAGAGCTCGGCCTTCGGAGGGCAAATGCACCAAGCTACAGAGATAAGAAGGCACCCAGAAAGCAACAAGACCGGAGCAAAACACCCTGAAGGACATGATATACGTGATCCTGGAACTGAGTTTGCGCAGAAACAAATGTCAATCAGTGAACAGCATGATGAAGAGGATGGGCCTTCATCTTGGGACCCCCGAAGACCACCCACAGATACTAACAGACATGCATGAAAGATATTTACATATGCTAATTAGTTCATAGAAATATAATGAATATTTACATGTGTGATTGTATTTAACCTGAAGCAACAGGGTGTCTGGTGCGCACATTTGGAGGAGAAATCCCCCGTGTGCCCAGCGCCGCAATAAAGAATACCTGCTTAACAGTATACATTGTACTGTTAGGTTTTTCCTACCGGATCTTTGAATCACAATCAAAGCAATCTCTAACACACAGAGCCACCCCACTGCCTCTCTTTCCTTGCCTATCCCTTCTGAAGAGCTTACAGCCATCCATTGCAGCACTCCAGTCATGAGAATCATCCCACCACGTTTCTGTGATGGCAACAAAATCATAGCTGTCCTTCTGTACAATGGCTTCCAGATCCTCCTGTTTATTGCCCACATTACGTGCAATGGTGTAGATGCACTTGAGCTGGGCTATCAGTCTCACCCCCAACCTCGGTATGCCACTCCTGGGCTCATCTCTATAGAGCCTGGTTATAATGATAATGATATAATGATAGGCTCAGGCTTGTTTCACACTTACTGTCCATTGCTATACCTTAATAATTCTAATCTGCTATTAACTCATGTAACCTTATGGACTTCAATGATTTCATGCTAATTCTCATGACCTACAGATCCTGTCTTTAGAATTGCTCGTGTACAGTAACTCATATCTCTTGTGCATCTTCATTACAACCCCAGTCTTAATACAGTACTTTAGCAGTGAAGTCCCTGACACCTCCAACATATTAAATGCTTATTTTTTTTTCCTGTTATCCTTTCCATATTTTGTTTTAAAATATATATCATTCAAACCAAGTACTGAACACAAATTATTAATTTCCTCTTAGGTAATCTTAACGATGATGTCAGCAAAGTTTGTCTATTGTTTTATAAACACCAAGAGGTACATAACTCGATGAGACTCAGAGTGTGCTATATCCATTTTACGGAAGCAAACTCACATATAAAGTGCCTAAAAACCTGTTTGCTTCAGAAATATAAACCCAGTGAAACACAGAGGAGAATTACTTGAACTGGCTGTGTGCAACCCAGTTTTGAACCAGTAACATTCATGAGAATTTCAAGGTTCCTTCCAACCTGGGCTGTTCAAATTATGGCTTATTATCTAATCATGCATGCTGTTGTACCTCTGCGGCAAGTGAAGTGGTAAGTTATATCAATAAAATCACTGTAACATAATGACTTATTTGAGTTCTCTTGTGGGACAAAAACCATTTACCTATTGTCTCCAATGTCTCAATTTCTTTGGAAAACAAAAATAGCAAGTTGTACTTACCTTATTTTAGAGACTGTGAGGTTGTAAAAAAAATATGACTACAAGAAAAAGGAAGAGGAGGAAGAGGAATAAGAGAAGGAAGAGGAGGAACAAGAAGAAGAGGAGGAAGAGGAAGAAGCGGAAGAATAGCACACCGCTGACTAACTTAAATCGAATTCTAAAATAATTTAGGTTGAAAGGGGTCTCTGGAGGCCATCTGATCAAACTCTCTAATCAAAGCAGGATCTATTTGAAAGTTTGATTCAAAATCAGTGCTAGACCTTACTTACAGACTTAAGAGCAAAACAAGAACTACCTGACATAAATGTGCTACAGGCTGTCATGACTGGTCTAGCTGTTGTGATAACCTTCAGGCACGTTGCAAAAAGAGAAAAAAAAGTATGGTAGCTTTAAAAAAAAAAGAAAGAAACCACATATATAATACCATAACAACATGTCGAAATTCAAAGTGTGATCTTTCTGTATTACCAATAACATAAATTTTTCTGAAAAAAGCTTCTGAACTCATCACCATATTTGAGAGTGCCATAGATAAAATTTTCAGCCTGACTTGAGTTGACTTGTGGTCATTTTGGTTTTTTTTTATTTCAGTTTTAATTTTGTAATGCTTTTACAACTTGCAGGTGCTAACCTGCATTCTGGAGTATCAAATGTAGTTTGAGATTTTATTTTGTTATAAAAAAAAGAAGAAAAAAAAAGAGATATTTAAATGATCAAATAAAGAACACTAAAAGACATGATCTAGATATATGTTATAGTTATAGCTATGATGGAACTGGAAAAATAGACAAGATAAGTAAAGAAACAAAAATACCAGCAAGTAAGTTGCTGTGTTCTGTAATAGCTCATCTGAACATCTAGCAGACAGTAGCGCTTATCTTTTACGAAAACTGTACCACGTGATAAGTATTGCAAAATGTCAGGATATTAAAAGTTGATTTACTAATGGTAGATCTGTTAAAGTCTCCCTTATATTGTCAGATTAGTGAAAAAGAAGATACTGAGTTGGAAAAATCTGTGAGGGTAATACAAGAGAGAGTTCAAGGACAGTATTTCCATTACCAAGAATGCATCTCTGATCAAAACCAAGGACAAAATATAGGAGGGGGGGGGGAATAAATAAACCCGCATACCCACAGACGTACTCAGACATAGGTAAGAAATAGTATCTGTTGCCGTAATCAAACATTAAGTCTATTCAACATGATGGTCCAATTATAACACTCAGAGTTACACTATTACATAAGGCAACATAGTTTTTATTTTCATGAGTGACAGATTCTGAAGGATGTTCTGAATTAGTATTTTTTCATGAAGAAGGTTTAACTAATATAAATGAAAAAATGAAGAAAATCTGCATCAACACATTATCTTGATACAACAGAAGAGCACTTCACATCATTTTTAGTGGGACCTGGAGGACTGTCATGTTTTTAATAATCTTTTCACTGTTCAGCTAAAAGAAAGGTTTTGTTTGAAACACTTTGGAATTTTGAATGAAGTGCCAAAAATGAGAATCAACATACTAGTAGTCACCATATATACATTAAAAAAAATGCAAGCACACATATGAATATCCACACAAAAGAAAAAACTGGTTTTTTAGTCATCTCACAAACTGTTTTTCTTCCTGGTCAAAGCAAGTATTCACTTCTAGTGTGATAACAGCAAGATGCTAATAAAATACCTTTTTAGTATCTTGCTCATTCAAGTTTTGACGCTGTCTTCAGAATCTGGAATTAATATTATAACTTTTGCCTGATGATTACTTCCACATGGTCTCTTGATGTAATTGTACAGTGTGAGTATAATTATATTAGTCTAACAAAAAAGGTGAAACTTTTGAGTTCGTGATGCACAAGTACTCTCTGCCCATGGCAATATTCACATACTTTTATACATTACTGTAAGGACTACATGAACAACAGAGCTGAACAGAAGTAGATAATGTGTTTAGTTCGCCCACCTCTGTATTGAAGATCCTAAGCTTGTTATAAGATAATGAGTGATGTTCACATGGCATAAGAGATGCTTTGGGCAAAAACCACCACATAAATATCTGTGATTTAAGGTATGCTGAATGTATGACTGGTAGATATGAATTCCCATTTTCCCATGTTAGATTTTTGCATGTACGTATCATCTGTTTGTTTCCTCAAGCTATTTCCCACTTTCTTTCTTTGAGTCTTCCATGTGTAAAGAATACAAGTGTACAACAATATAAGACCATACATTTTCTAGGTGTCGTCTCTGAAAGACTAGTTTTTTATTTAAACTACACTTCAGGCTGACTGAAATTATATAAATCATAATCTACCACAAACAAGAACATTCTCAGCAGAAAAACACCTCCATTTGAAATGCCTCAGTATTTTGCAATGATTTCAAGTAAAAAAGAAAAAAAGAAAAAAAGAAAAAGTAAAAAAATGGAAAAAAGACGAGAGGACAAAAGGACATAAAAGGAAAAGGAAAGAAAGGAAAAGGAAAAGGAAGAGGAAGAGGAAGAGGAAGAGGAAGAGGACAAGGAAGCATATAAGATTTGTTCTCAAACCGGTTGGAAGGTGAAGGAGGCCCCCCCCCCCTTCCCTCTTACCTT
>Ga0065711_1047348_pt1 | contig 12381 bp, 10 predicted proteins | sample Hoacrofraction12_FD_59098 | JGI IMG/M metagenome (GOLD analysis project Ga0065711, IMG submission 59098) | Hoatzin crop microbial communities from Cojedes, Venezuela - Epithelial fraction 12 v2 (version 2) | ecosystem: Host-associated > Birds > Digestive system > Esophagus > Crop | place... | reverse complement strand
CAGGCGGGTCTTGAATATCTCCAGAGAAGGAGACTTCACAACCTCCCTGGGCAGCCTGTTCCAGTGCTCTGTCACCCTCAGAGGGAAGAAGTTCTTCCTCATGTTCAGCTGGAACTTCCTGTGCCTCAGTTTGTGCCTATTGCCCCTTGTCCTGTCGCTGGGCACCACTGAAAAGAGCTTGGCTCCATCCTCCTGACACCCACCCTTGAGATATTTGTAAGCATATATTAGGTCCCCTCTCAGCCTTCTCTTCTTCAGTCTGAACAAGCCCAGCTCGCTCAGCCTCTCCTCATAGGAGAGATGTTCCAGTCCCCTCGTCATCCTTGTAGATTATGGTAATAAAGGCCAGCTAAGCAATTAGCTACATCCCATCAGTCTGCCCTGTGCTGGAAGAGGCTGCCAAAGAAGATATACTGAGGGGCTGTGTTTTATACCTCTTTCTGCAGCTTTCAACAGTAGATGTCAGAGCTCCTGGCTTGGACTGGCCTGAGGGCTGCCTGCAGGGTGTTTTTTTGGGAGGCCATCAGAGTCTGGGTCTGAGCTTGGTCCACAGTGGGATGATTCCAGCTTTTTGGACATCTTACATAGGTTTGTCTTGGTTACAGAGTCAGGTGTGGGCTGAGCCCCTCAATCCGGGACGTTGCAGTGTGGCTGCTCACATCAGAGCAAAGCAAACCACATCATTCTGGAGTAAAGCCGCACTCTTGGCACAGCCTACTTCTCTGTGGCTTCCTCTTCAGCATCAGGCCTGTTTGCGAAGGTCTCAGGTGTAACAGACCAGCTTTTCACATCTACCATTCCTGTCCCAGCTCCTAGAGCATGTTTGAGAACCAATAGCTGAGCACAGATATGTGTGATTCCAGAAAATAAACTGGAGGAAGCTGACTTTCCTTTCTGGCTGTTTCTAAGTTTGAAGACTCTGCAAGGCCTTACAATTTCATCTTTGGCTTTTTCATGCTCCGAGGGCACACACCTCTCTGCCCTCCTCCCCCCGCTTCCCGCCTTCATTCATTTCCTTCCACAGAACCATTTCCGTCCTCCAGATGTGAGTTTTATTAAATTGCATTCGTAGCTCATTAGGGCCTGCAAATTCATTTAAGGGAGCACAAAAGCCAATATTCCTTGTGAAAAGCCACTAACTCCGGAATGCTGAAGAAGAAAGGCACCCACAGGTCTGCTCACAGGCTTTGTGATGGGTTGCAGCACAGAAGCCCACCTGAACCCGAAAGGCTCCTTCTTTTAGCAAAGCTTTGCACCAGCGAGCTGTGCTCAATGTATAGGGCCAGACCCAGATGGGTCCTGAGCACCACTCTTGTGCAGAACTCCTTGAAGAACCTTTGCAAAGACACATCCTTGTTTGCTTTTAAGGGATCTGCCAGTCCGAGACACCAAGGGGGATGACAACAGAGTGTCTTGCTAGAAAACCAGTTTTGGAGCAGCAGAAAGTGACCTGGATCTGGACCAAGGGCTCAGCTTGGGATGCAATGGCTTATGGGGCCTTACTGAGATGTTTCCAGAAAGTTAAATCTTGGTATCAAAAGATGAGTTTGCACTGCCCAGACAGTGACCTGATGCAGAGGGTGCCAGGGATTAGGGATTAGGTACCACCTAGCCTCCCCCACCTCCTGCCCAAGCCCTGCAAGGCAGCAGCAGCCCCAGAGATCCTGCCAGGGCAATTCTGTCTCTGTCTCCCTCTTCCTCGCCTCTACATCCACTTTAGTTTAGGGTGTCCAGCTTGGTCATGGCATGGGGACAACCGATGCTACGGTCTCCTGGTGTGTCCAGGGCTCACAGTCCCGTGTGGGATGGGGGGACTCGGTCTGCGCACCCCTGCTCTGGTAGTGCATCCTCGCTGTGTGGAGAAATCACAGCAAGGCACTCATGGCAGAACGGTCCTATCAGCCGGCTGTGATAAAGGAGATTTCAGTCATAGTTCACAAACTCCCTCTTGGCTGTTATAAGCAGTATGGACGTTTTCAGGTGGGTGTGGTTTTCCTGTCTGCGTGATATAAACTAATATAAATATAATGATGTACCGTTGCACCAGTTGTACTGCTTTTCTCTCTGAAGAAGGACTGAACCACTAAAGCAGTCACAGGTTTTAGGTACTCAGGATCCAATAACTTTTTTAATAAAGGCTCTTGGTTATATAGTTTCTAATATAACAGCTATTCCTGCATCAGTCCTGCTGGAGGCTGCCTCAGTTGCAATCCTTGAGCTACTAAAGCATTATCATTCCTTAGTTTCTAAAACATCTGGAAAACTTGATGGGAGCAAGAAAGAAATATTGTTCTCTGTCAGGCAAAAACTCACCACTCTTTCCTTGGGCTGCAGGCATGTTAGTTCCAGAGCGCTGGGTACGTGGTAGCAGCAGAAAGATTTTTTTCCTGCAGCACGTCTTGACGAATGCATGGGCAATGCTGACAGCCCCGCCACTGCTGGGGAGCAGGTCGTGGGGTTTTTTTCATTTTATTGACCTCACTGTGAGAGCTGGGCACCCAGGATGAAGGGAGAAATAGATTTTTAACTTTTCAGTCAAGAATGAAGCAAAGAAGTCATTAATTCACATATTTAGTTGTGCTGAGAAAGAGGGAAAACCCAATGTTTTCTCATGGTTAGAAGAATAAAATGTTATTTTATGCATTGTGAGAGAGCTGCCAGCAGGCCTGTAGACTTTCTCCCTGAACAAGAATAGTAGTCCTTTAATTTCAGATACAAAAGTGGTAACAAATGTACTTCTTAGCACATAGCTTCTCTCATTCAATAAAAACCCAAACCCCAAAGAACCACATTCTCTGCTGACAGAAATCAGCACAGCTCCAAATTTGTACCATCGGAGGTGTTTACCACAGCTTTACAGGCAGAAGTGATTCGAAGAGTAGTGCTGCAGCTCTTTTAACATTAGCTGCAGGCTGGTGGGGAGCAAGGAAGGCGCAGGGAGCAGCAGTTTTGGGAAGCAACTCACGTTTTATCTCTGCGCCGCCTTGGGCAGCTCTCCATGTAAACCAGGGCTTTTGCGTAAAAAGATGTGCTTTAGGGATGCCTTAACCCTCCCACCGAGCTCCTAAGCAACCTGAAGCAATGCGAAGCAAACCCTGTGCTGCATTCAAACAACCTGCTTGGGATCCATCCTTCCCCACCCCTGTGATGGAGCTCTGCCCTGAGTGCCCGGCTGGCCCTGGCGTCTGCTCGCTGATGCTGGTGCCTGGCTGCTTGTGTTTCGGTGCCACGGCACGGTTGGCGTCATGCTGGAACTGTAGATATTTCCTCTCGCTTTCAATTTATCTATACAAAATAAATTTTTAAAAAACATCCGTTTTTATCTTTTATGTGCGATGCTACCTGCCTTGTAGAAAAAGCCCTTGGTCCCTGACTTTCCTCCTTCTTTTATGTGCTGCTCAAAAAGGTGACGTTTTTCCCCCAGGGCATTTCCAGGCTGAGACAGGAGACAGCAGGAGTGTGCAGCTGGTTCAGCGGAGGACTCATGAAGCATTCCTGGTCAGAGAGGCCGGCATCGTCTCGGCCGCAAAATTAGGATGATGTTTCTTGTAGCTTTTGCAGCAAAGGAGGCCTGGAGGCAGGATTTGGAGGTGGCTACTGAATTGGGAATGGTGTTTGGGAGCATCTCTCCTGCGGGAAGGGCAGGGTGAGAGAAAGACGTGCTTGGTTTTGCAGTTCAGTGCAGGGCACATCAGACGGCCAAACAGACTGGGTGAGAGCATTTGCTGTGAGCTCCTGTGGTTAATATTGATTTAGCATCAGTAAGCAGCACGGTGGGAGAACATCCCCAGCAAGGCCACACTGCCGAGCCACTAAGCAGCAAAGATGCTTCCTTAGCTCCAGATTCATTTTACCAAGGCTGGAAACAGCCCAACCAAAGAAATTCGTAGAGGTGAAAAAGTGCATTGCTAGAAAAGGGGAAAAACAGGTAGAAAAATCTTTCTGTTAAAGCCCCTTGCTGCAGTGTCCCTTCTGCTCCTGAAGTGCTGAACGGTGGGACTGCGAAGGTGAAAGACACCCTTTGGGTCTCTGCACAGCTGTGCTTCACCAGGGCTGAGCGGCCAGTGGGGGAAGAGATGCTGGATTCTGTCTGAAGAATAGTATTTTCTTACTAAATTTTAATTACTTTTCACAAAATGTCTCTTGTTCCTGCACAATGCCAGTAGGTAAAAAGTAGTGCCAATTCTGAAGATCTCTATAATTTTGCTTTACTCAGGTCCTTGCACGTCTACAAATTCCCCCATGCCACACTAGGAATAGTTGTATTTCCACTGACTGTTGAATTCTCCACTGGAGTTTTACCAGCATCAGACCGTGTTGGCTGCAAACTGACGCTGGAGAAGGGATGAAGATGGTGACGTGCCACCTTCAGACTTGTCGGTCATCACTTGCACTTTGAATGCTACAGTCAGAAACCACCACGCACAGCTGGATGAAGCCAGGATTTTTTGAGGTGAAGTTGCCTGGTATTAAACTAGCGTGGAAACTGCCCCAGCCACCAGCCTAGCTACGCTGGTTGCTGCCTTGGCTTTGGGTAAGCGAATGTCCTGCACTTGCTGCGAATAAACCTTGTGAATCCACTTAAAGAGAAGTTGGCAGTACAGCAATAAAAAAAATGCATCAGGAGCAAATGTATCTTCATAGAGTTTTCATTCACAGCCTCTTTTCCTGCTCAATAACCCAATATCTGTTATAGTGACTGTATTTTATTTGTGATATAAGATTTATAAAATATTATATATTGTATAAAATACGAGGAGAAGCTGTCCAAAACTGATACCTACAAGATGACCCATGGATCAGCAGCTCATGTATCCACTCGTCCCCAACTACAGCCGCCCTATTTTTTTTAAATAAAATTTACTTCCTAAAAGGAAAATATTCCCCCTGTTGCTACACCTGCATGCCTACATGCTATCAGCCTGGGTCTTCCAAATCAGTCCAGACTCCCCTTTCGGGAAAAGGTGAGGAGACCTTGTTGCTGTTTTTCGTAGGGCAGCATGGGGGTGGTTGGGGGAGGAATAATAAGAGCGGTAAGGAAAAGAGAGGAAAGAAGAGGAAACAGCCCTTTTGCCCCTCTGTAGGATATACTCTGAAGACAGCCATTCTCAAGCAAACAGGAGCTTTTCTCCTGGCTGGGAGGTGATTTTTAAGGAGTGCAAGGCATTGTGTGTGCTCGTGCTTGGAGGAAGAAGTGGCACGGAGCTGGGGGACGGGAAGCAGTGGCGGGGCTGATGGGGTTGTTGTGCTGGGAGGTAACAGGAAAAATAAATGAGCCTGTGCTGAGTCGAAAACATCACGGACATGGTTATTACAGGCTTGCTGGTGCGGCGGTTCCTGGAAGAGAGCTGTTTGTCTCAACAGCCATCCTGTGCGCTCTAGCCCCTGACAAACACAGAGTAACCCAGGGTACAAGAAGACCCATGTCACGGTGCTATAATAAGACACGTGGCATCAAGAACAGTATTACCCCTTCCAGGAGAACGGCAGGCATTTCTGGAACAGCCCTTTTCACTAACTAAACCAGCCCTGGTTGAAAAAAAACCCACTGCTGAAATCTTCATTTTCCCATTTGGTGCATAAATTAAGGGTCAAGATAGGCTGGGTCAAACAGACTCTTCCCATCCACCTCCTGATGCGAATAACTAAGGCTTTAAGGAAAAGGCAGTACTGTTTAGGTGTTAGCACAGGGAGTGGTTTAGATCTGTTCTCATTTGTGCTGTGATTTTCAGTTCATTGACGTTGGTAGATCCACTTTTCTTTAACAGTCTGAAACTGCTGGAGCAGGGGCACTGCTGGAAACCAGTCACTCATCTGACCTGCCCCGGTTGTGGTGGGCAAGGGGACAAGAATCCAGTTGGCCTTTTAGGTGCGGGGTAAGATGGAAACCAAGGGAGGCTTTTGGATGGGTCACCTTTGATGCCATTGAGAGGCGAGGTGCCGAGCCAGCAGCCCAGCTTTGCTTCTCAGTGAATGCTGAGCAATGGACACCTCCATCGCCTTGGCAGGTGTCCGAGGTGGGTTGGGTGGACCTAAGCAAGACAGCAAGCTCAGATGTGGTGTGTGCATTTGAATGCTGAAGGTAGGTGAGGTGGGTCCAGGTCTTTGTCATGGGCATCTAGGGAGAATTTCAGGCGCATTATGTTTTTTCCAGGGCTTCATCCACAGTGTGACTACCCCATTGAACCATACTGGTGGGGAGCAATGGCCTTGTCTGACAGTGGATGCACCCAAAACCTACGGGTGAACATATATGGTGCATACACAATCTCCAGGAAGTCTGAGTCTTTCTGGATAGTCCTTGCCGTGTTTGGTGATGTTTATCTGTTTTCCCAAGTTACCAGAAGGGTGGCAGCAGCTGTACAAGGGCAGGATGAGCTCATCCTAATTGCAAGGCTTTGCTCACACTGATGAAGTCATCTGGCTATAAACCTGTGACTATCTGTGTTAAGGTACTTCTGCCAGACAAACAAACCCTTCTGTCACCTCCCTACTGGTGGAGGTGACCCTGGCCCAGGGTTCTTCTAACTAAGACTGTAAAAAACAGTTGTACAACATGGCTGTGGTGCACATCATCCAGTGCAACAAGGAGGTATAATGTTTCCAAGGGCCTACACATCGCAGTCTGGTGCATCATTATCATCATTTGAAATAAAAAGAGTTTGAGCATGGAAGCTTATATGGGGTTTACTCTGGTGGGCCCCATCACTTTTCTTTATTTTTTTAAAACATACAAATCATTGCAATGGCATTGGGTTCGTACAGGTAACCCTGGCAAGTTTGTCCTAATCACTATAGCTGACAACTGGTTGGTTAACATCCAAGGCTGGCTTGACCTGCTCATTCACTTCTGAGCATGGGAATGAATCAAGTTAAACTATCACTGCAAATGAAACCGAAGCTTATGACACTTAGAAAGTTGGACAGGTGAAGTTCATACTTCAGTTTTCATAGAGAATATCCACCAAGGTCCATTTCAGAAGGGACACTATTGCTCAGGTACTGAAGTCTTACCATGGAGATGGGACCAGGACAAAACTTGCTCTGCAGCAGCCAAGCTCTAAATTGTGGTTAAACAGGGATAAAGCAAAGGCCATATAGAGCAGAAAATGTTTTTTGTTAGGGGAATGAATTTACATGGAAATGCTCAGCGAGGAATATTGTGGTGCACAATGTAAAACCTCGCGCTAGCTGGTGTTTTCCTGCCTGCAGAGCCCTGATTAGATCTTATCTCACCACAGCTGGCACAGTCGGCGGGCACTGGAAATACACGGACATGGCAAAACACAGCTCAGTCCCACTCAAAAAGTGGTGGGAGAGCGATCGGTGGCTGCACCGGGAGATGCAGTGTGTGGAGAAAAACCAAAAGCCATGGCTTGATTTGGGAGAGGAAGGTATGAGGGTGCAGCTTGACAGCGTCACTCATGGCAGTAGCAAGGCGGTGGGAATACAGGTTGAATGCTTCGTCTGGTAGATACTTCTGGGGCAAAGGCAGCCTGGGGGTTCTGGGGAGCTGGCAGGAGGTTGTTCCTGCTCGACCATACCTGGCTCTTTCCAAACAGTTGCTTTTGTTCTCGTTTTCTCTGAGCTCTGCTTGGGTCTCCTGCACAGAGCCAGGTTCCAGCCCAACTGCGGAGCCTCACAGGCATGTCACAGAAACCATGGAGAGATGTGGGGCACCACTATTTAATTAGTCTCTTTGGTCCAAGCTGTTATCAAGACGGAGTGAGGCTGGAGGAGCAGCTCATGAGAGGTGCACAGCCAAGCTCCTGAGCTGCTTCTCACACCAGGCATTGTTTCAGCCGGAGACACAGACCTACATTTAGGGGCTGACGTTTAGGTGTCCACGAAGGGTTGTGTTAAGGTGCATGAGTTTCAATGAGACTCAACGCGATTCAAACATGCCAGTGACATGATCAGGCCAATGGCTTCTCTGCACCTCAATTTCCCTCTCTATAATGAGGATGATGATGATGCTTATCCAGCAGCACGCAGCGAGAATAAATCAAGACAAGAGCCTTGATAGCAAATGGGGCAGAGATCATCGTATTCCAGCAGAAACTACTGCAAAGTGGAGGCAAGAAGGCTCTTTTTGACAGCTGCTGGAGCCTGATGTGGCTGTAGCGCAGACTGTCCAAAGTGGTCACTGCTCATAGCCCCGTGCATGTGTGGGAGACACGGGCAGGCAAGACGACAAGAACCTGTGAAGGCATGATTCAGTCCATAGCTGGCCTGAGAGAGGGTTTGGCAGCTTGATGGTGGAGGGAAAAATGGGTATTGCTAAATTAAAGGAGCAGAGTTCAATAAAGCACCCTGGCTTTCCTCGCTTTCTATGCCTATGCAAATTTAATTAAGGGAAAGTGCCAGAATAAGCCGTTCAATTAAATGAGTTTTCAAAGAGCACAAAGTGAACTTCAGTTCCATCAGAGAAAGCCACCTGCATTGTGGCATAAGGCTTGGAGACACCCGTTTGATTAAACACCATGTAACAACCTTTGTGGGGCTGTAGCTTTCATATCCATTAGATGAAAGCACATTTTTCCAGCTGAGTTATAGAGCTCTGAAAAATGAGATTCAACCTTCTACTAAATCATTTCCCTCACCACCAAACTCTGCATAACTCACCTTCTGGAGATCTTTTCACAGTCTGCTCACATCCCAGCAGACAAGGATTTGGACAGCGGGAAGAATTACACTGGCTGACACTGGCCCTGGCATCCTGAAAGTCCAGTAGAACTTTCCAAAACAAGTCTGCTTTTGCTAAACACTGGCAACTTCTGTGTTCAGATCTGGTAGTGAATGAGACTTTTGGCTACGATTGAAAATAGGACCCTTTCTTTGCTTGGCAACTCATCTGGTAATTATGTTGTCTAAATGGAGTGTGGCTTGCAAAGAGTGGAGGGCACTGATTCAGCCCTTGGGCAAATTTGGCTGAATTCCATCACTTGTTTGCTGATGGGGACTGTGCCAAGCAAGGTGGTGTTTAAACCTAAATCCAAAAGACCATCTCAGTGCCCCACACCAAGTCTACAACTACTCTATGAGTTGTGCCTTGTCTTGTGAAGAGGATTATCAACTGCATTAGTTGCCCTTTACCAACGCAACTGGTAGCTTCTTATTCAGATATTCACCCTCCATGAAGGAAAAGCTGAGCTCGGGGCACAGCCCAGGGCAGTCCTGATGTCCCTGTTCTGGAGGTATGAAGTTTTCGTGTTTTTTCTAAAGCGTCCACTGAATTTGGGCTTTGCCTGACAAGGAGCACTAGGGCATGGCTGAAATCCATCACAAAAGCATGTTTTATATAAAGAACAAAATTTTAGATTTGAGCAAGCTCATGCTTATGCGCAAGTCTACATTTCCCTTTCAAGCCAGTGGGACCCATTTCTCCTGCAGGTCCTCTTCACCCATTAGCTTTTTTCCCAACCCATGCACAAGCTGTTACTGGGTACCATCCTGGATTTGGGGGTCTCTAGCTTCTCATGACCTGCTAAGGTCCGCCCAGCTATTGCAGGGCTGGAAGAGGCCAGTATATGCAACATCTCTTTCTCCTTTCCACCACTGTCCCTGCAACACAACCCTGTTGCCAAGGAGCTGGTGCTAATGGCCCAAGCTTACCTCACCTGGGCCCTCAGGGCATGAATAACATGATGGAGAGGGAAATGGGGTGAATGAATGTGAGATCAGACTGTCTCAGCTGCTTCCCAGCTTGCCTCCTGTTAACCAGGGATGCTGGTCCTTCCCTGGGGCTTTTGCAGGGGGAAGGGCAGGAGCGTATTCCCCAGGAGATCTCCTTGTTGTTGATTAGGCTTCCCTCTATGCGTGGAGACCTCTCTGTGAGAGATAAAAGTGCTGCCAACTCGATTTTTCCACTGCCTGCTCCAAGGCATTCACTTTTTTTCTGGTAGCCAGCACCTAGAGTGAAAGGCCAAGAGGACCATCTCAGCCTTCATTTCATAAAGGCAGCAAGGTTATGTAGAAAACCAGAATGGAGAGACTGCTCCAAATGTATATTTCTGTGTCATATCATGATTGAAAATAAATATAATGATTTTAACCTGGAATCCACTGATGCTTAAAAATAAGTAGTGAGAAACCACTGAAAGCAGGCCTAACTAAGGTATTGGGATGGGGAATCTGCCCGTTGATAGACTGAAGCACCTCATCTCTCTTCTGGGTCGGGCTGGGCAACAAGACTCAGCTCTGTCAGTTGTCTCATCACCTGCCAATGGCACTGCACCTCTTCTTGCGTGTGAGTGGAATGTCACCCTGGACTTAAGGTGGTGGCTGCAGATAATTAGCAAAGCTCCCTCTCTCTTCATTATTCAGCAATGTTAATGTCTGTGGAAGGAAAGAACAAAATGAGCCAAGATCATTTCAGTTCTGTGTGAAACACAGAAAAACAGCAATGTTCACCAAATGGGAAAGAGAGAAAATGAGGAGATTAAAAAAAAAATAAATTCCAGCTTCTAAGGGCGCTTTACCTGTAACAATACAAAAAGATAGCTGAGTGTTCTACTTAAATGAAAAAAGTGATTGCTTCACAGGCAAGTGAATGGCTTTCCATGTCTTCTTCCCCTGCCTGTGCAGCTTTTTTCTCCACTCCACTTATTATTTGACTCCATCGGTGTGGTGAGATAGTGCTGAAGGCTGTCAATGTTTCTCCTGGGTGCGAGTGGCGGAGACATCCAGAATAAGCCACCTCCTTTGACAGGATGACTCTGGCCTGTCACCCCTGGAAGTGTGTTGTGTTGATGCAGCATTCACATGGCTCAGATGAGCACATCAAGCTCAGGAAGATGAAAACTCATAGTAGATGTACAGCCTTAACAATAAAATTGCATGAAGCTAAGGAGTTGTGATCCATCCTCAGGGTGCACATGGATCCAGTGCAAGCATGGTCCAGACTGGAGAGGGAAGAGAGACTCTTCCACGGTGTCAGTCAGCATAGCTGAGAGCACTGCCTGCTTCACACCATGTAGGGTCTGGCCTCTGCATGTTATTTTGAGGTTCACAAGCCCAGTTCCCTGATGGATATATCTATCATATGAAAGAGCAGCGTGTTGGGCAGCTAGACCAGTGGAGCCCCATGTCCCATGGACTTGTGTCACAGCTGCACTTGCATCCTCTGTGGGTTCCCTGATGTCCAGCAAAGTGATCTGTCTCTCCGGGGAGGGAAAACTGGATCTTTTCTCTCTACTTGGCTTCCTCTTTTGCAGAAAACTTCTCTTTATGGGCTTCCCTACAGTTGTTATATGTGGTTGGAATTGGGTATGGGAGTCAAAAGTTATTGGGGGTGGAGGAAACCAACAGATGCATGCACGGAGGTGGTGCAGAGAGAGGGAGTGATCAGATAAACCTCCCTTCCGCAGGGTACAAACTATAAACCCCATGTGCAGAAGACAGTAAGGGTGTAAAGTCAAACTCTGAGGAGCTCAGAAATGCCAGAATCAAACAGCCTGCACAGCCACAATTTGGGCCTTTATGCACATCAAATGTGATGCATCCTTTAATTATCTGATCACCTATCATTTGGGTTTATTTTAATCCAGTGAATTGCTCTAGGCCACATTAACACACGCTGTTCAAACCACACACTGAATTCAACATTAATTTCCTTGCGAGCGCCTCTGTAATGCTTCAGCATCTGATCAATATTAATGCATTTATCTTCACGGCGCTCCTGCGATATCACCAGCTGGTGAACTGAGGCACAGAGAGATTAAGGACCAAATGATCAAACATGCTTGCTAATTTTGGGTGCTCAGTTTGCAACGCTGGTGATCTGATCTTCCAGAGCACATGGCATTTCCCTGCACTTCGTGTACCCAAAGCACAGCTCCCAACGCGTTCCTGTCTCCCAGTGCAAATCCAGCCTGAGTGTCCTACACTGGGCAGCAGGAATAGGAAGGAGACCCTTAAGGGCAGCCCCTTCACTGTGCAACTGAATTCCCTATGCTCAGCTGTTCACAGCAAGGGAAAAATCCTGGGGGAAAAAGCCCCCCAAAACCCCTGAGTAAACCTGTATTGGCTGAACATGAGCCAGCAGTGTGCCCAAGTGGCCAAGAAGGCCACTGGCATCCTGGCTTGGATCAGCAATAGTGTGGCCAGCAGGAGCAGGGAGGGAATCGTGCCCCTGTACTCGGCACTGGTGAGGCCGCACCTGGAGTGCTGTGTTCAGTTTTGGGCCCTTCACTACAAGAAGGACATTGAGGGGCTGGAGCATGTCCAGAGAAGGGCAACGAGGCTGGTGAGAGGTCTGAAGAATGAGTCCTGTGAGGAGTGGCTGAGGGAACTGGGGCTGTTTAGTCTGGAGAAGAGGAGGCTGAGGGGGGACCTTATTGCTCTCTACAACTGCCTGAAAGGAGGTTGTAGTGAGGCAGG
>Ga0065711_1047347_pt1 | contig 12382 bp, 5 predicted proteins | sample Hoacrofraction12_FD_59098 | JGI IMG/M metagenome (GOLD analysis project Ga0065711, IMG submission 59098) | Hoatzin crop microbial communities from Cojedes, Venezuela - Epithelial fraction 12 v2 (version 2) | ecosystem: Host-associated > Birds > Digestive system > Esophagus > Crop | place... | reverse complement strand
CCCGGGGGGTGCCGGACCCCCACGGGGATCCGCAGCCCCTCCGTGGGAGGGCTTTGTCCCACGAGGGGGGTCTGCACCCCCCGACAGCAAAATACCTGTGGCCCTGGCCCCCCAAAAAAGGGCTCTGCTCCCCCTCATCCTGCAACGGAAGACAGGGGGCTGCCCCCCAAAAGGAGTTTGTACCCCCCCACCGTGCAAGGGAACGCAGAGGGGTCTTCCCCCAAAAAGAGGCTCTGCACCCCCTCCTCTTGAAAGGGAACACAGGGGGGGATGCCCCCAAAAAGGGGCTCTGCAGCCCAACATCTTGCAAGAAAACACACCAGGTTTCGCCCCCAAATAGGGGCTTTGCACCCCCTCATCTTGCAAGAAAACACATCAGGATTTACTCCCAAAATGGGGCTTTGCACCCCCACATCTTGCAAGGGAACACAGGGGCTTCTGTCCCCAAAAGGGGCTCTGCACCCCCTCATCTTGCAAGGAAACACATCAGGATATGCCCCCAAAATGGGGCTTTGCACCCCCACATCTTGCAAGGGAATGCGGGGGGGTCTGCCCCCAAAAAGCGGCTCTGCACCCCCACACCGTGCAAGGAAATGCACCAGGATTTGCCTCCAAATAGGGGCTTTGCACTCCCACATCTTGCAAGGGAACACAGGGTGGTCTGCCCCCCAAAAGGGGCTCTGCACCCCCTCATCTTAAAAGGGAATGCACCAGGATTTGCCCCCAAAATAGGGCTTTGCACCCCCACATCTTGCAAGGGAACACAGGGGCTTCTGTCCCCAAAAGGGGCTCTGCACCCCTTCATCTTGCAAAGAAACACATCAGGATATGCCCCCAAAATGGGGCTTTGCACCCCAACATCTTGCAAAGGAACACAGCGGGGTCTGTCCCCAAAAAGGGCTCTGCACCCCCTCATCTCGCAGGGGAACACACCAGGATTTGCCCCCAAAAAGGGTCTCTGCCCCTCCACATCTTGCAAGGAAATGGATGGGGGGGTCTGCCCCAAAGGGGGTTCTGCACCCCCCCGGCCGTGCCCGCCCCCTGGCATGGGGAGCCCGCACAGCTCCCACCACCGCAGGGCTCCCACCCGCAAAGCTGCTGCCAGGGGGACGCCGCAGCCGATCGCCAAGCGCAGACCCCGAGCCTGCCCCCAGCACAGACCCCTCCAGCCAAAGCCTGGCTTTCAGGGGCTCCGGCTGCTGCAAAACCCGCTGCCAGGACCAGCCAAGACCCGCAAGCAGGGCTGCTCCTGCCCCCCACCACGAAAACCACCTCCTCTCCCCTCCGTACCCATCCTTGCACGAGGGAACGGTGGGTTTTTTCCCACAGGACAGGAGGAAAAGCGAGATGTTTTCTCGGGATGCGCCTCAGGTCGAGCCTGTGCTTCCTCCCGAAGCCAAAGGCGAGGCCGATTTTGTTCATCGGACCAGGAAAACCTCAGCCAGCGCAGCGAGAGCCGAAGCAGCAAGGGGCTGTCATCGGTTCCTCCGCACCCTGCCGCACTTCCATCCAACTGTCCTCAGCAAGCGTGCCTAGCTTTTATATAAAACAAGGCAAAAACCAGTTTGCGTTCAAAAACCGCTGGTAACTAAGAAGTAAAGCAGAGTGGGAGAGGAGAAGGGGGTTCACACAGCTCTTTATTCAAGCTGCTGATGGGAAACCCCTGGGGTTTAAGCAGGGAGATGAGATTACAAAGCACAGGGACGCAACAGACAAATATCAGCGTCGTGGGACCGACAACACGTCCTGCTGCCTAACGCCAGCAGCGGGGCCTTCTCCATCACAGGACCGGCGCTCACCCAGCTCAGCCACCGCTCGCTCGAGAGGCAGAAACCAGCGGCAATTCAGCAGCGGGGAAGAGCAGCCCAGCACCCGTGGATTTTAAGTGTTCAATCTCTGACCTTCGGAAGCCTGTGTCACATTAGCTTCTCGGGAACGAAGATGTTGGCTCCGGGAAAAGGAGGATTTCTGTAAATGAGAATTGAGAGCGCAACACCAGCCTGGCATCTCAAGACAGCTGTAAGGCTCCCTTGCTGCGTGGTAAACATACATGGAAAAAAAGAAGTCATTTTGGGGGTAAGCCTTTCCAGAGCCACACACCACTTTTTATGCCACCTCAGTCTTCCTGGTTACCACACCATGTCCCAGAAGCAGCATTTCTAGAAGTTTATAATACCTCTAGATAAAAATAACCTATTCAACAGCAGAACAGAAAGTGCTTCCTTTCTCTCCACCCTCCTAAGACTGCAAACAACTGCTTCAGGCAACAACCTATGACAAACACCCCAAGTTTCAGAAACCTGGAGCTAAAACCCACTCCTACTAGAGCAAAGAGAAATGTTCAGCCCTGTCCTAATCCTTCTCACCTAACTTTAGGACTTGGAATGAGCAGCAGCATCGCAGCAGGGTGGTGGCAGGACACTGCTTTCCTCGCGGCACTGCCTCGGGTATTTCACCACATGACTGCACCCCGCGAGCTCCAGGGCCTCGCTCTGCTCCTCACCGGAACCCTGGGGGATTTTGGAGCAGGGTGAGATTCTTCCAACATTGCCCTTTCCCAGCTGCTTCCACTGTTTTCTTGCTAATGGCCACAGGGCTTACTGCTTGCAGGTCTCTTCCCACACAAGCGCTCGCTTTAAAGACAGGGGAACAAGGTCATGCCAGAAATTCTGTCTCTGTTCACGTCTGCTGCGGGGCCGCTCTCAAATGCTCATCCCGCAGCAGAGCCTCGGAGCTGCTCGCACACTCCAAAAAGCAAAGCAGAGAGGTCTGGGATCCTACCATTGAGGCAGAGGCAATAGTTCAATAATACAGTAACAATTCTTATTTGTTCTTTACAGTATTTATTGTACATGCAAGCCTATGGAAGGACACCAAATTGCCTGCTGGAAACTTCTCTTGCTAAATCAGGTATAAATTACTTCCAGGTAAAGCATGTTTGTGTGTTACACCTCCAGTTAGGGAACGGCATTACACAGCAGTTGCCTTCTCTTTGTAAGTTGCCATCATCTTCTTGATCTCAGCGATCGCTTTGCCAGGGTTCAAACCCTGAAAATAGAAAGTTTCAGTTAGCTCTGCTGCAAATCAGCAGGTCAGGGCATCCTCGCCCGCCTTTACTACAAGTTCCTTCAGTGCATTTGTGAGTTTAAGTCACAGTACACTCACAAATGCACTGCTACTCACAAAATAGCTGGCAGAGGAGGTGCTCAGCACCCCCCCTTTTTTTTTTTTCCCTAAAAGCTGGAGTGCAGCCTAATACTGTGCTGCCTTTAAGTGCCAGGAGGTTACAGGACGCTGAGGAGCCCGCTCCAGGCAGGCTGGGCACTACGGCACGCAGAGGCCCTCGGTTACGACGTGCCGACGCAGGTTTGCTGCACTCCAGCCTCAATTTACCAGGGAAGAGCAAGGCAGCCCGGAGCAGAGACGCAGCGCTGGAAGCTCTCCTCCTCTATCTGGAGGCTGAACCAGCAGCACTTCCCGCTGCTTGAAGAAAATCGCTCGTTTGACTGTGGAGGACTGCTTTTAATCAGCAACGCGAGGATCAAAGAGAAGAATGAGTGCGCTGAAGGACAGGAACTTGTAATAAAGCTCAAGCAGGACTGAAGTCAACACTTTTACCCGTGTTACGACATGACTTCTGGAGGCAGCAAACTGCCTAGTAAGAGCTCAACAGTGACGGTACAAGAGATGTGATTTGTTTTTTTTTTTCCCTTGTCTGAAATAAAAAAAGCTGCGTACTGGAGGACAGTAGGGAAGTGAGCAAGAACAGTAACTCACAAGCCGAGAATGCTCCCCACACACAGGGCAGCTAAGCTTTCCAAAGAAGTTTTTTCTACAACATAGACACGTTATGTTGGAAAGGCCCTTAATCCTGCAGCACCGCTACCAAACCAAGCATGCCTAATCCCCAAACGAGCAGGGGATCACAACTGCCCCGCTGCACCGTCGCGCTTATAGCGGCAGCACTGCCGGACAGAGAGCGAGCAGGGAATTACCTGGGTGCACAGCTCACCACGCAGCCTTTCCGGGCTGACGGAGACAACAGCCAGGATTAAAGCATGCATGTGGAAACGCGTTATTAATCACTAATTGTGATGTCAAACTTAAGCCCAAGCACTATTTCCCTGCACTGTGTACATTCCTACAAGTTGAACCTTCATCTGTAGCTGAACTATGGTTGACACCGGATCACGAGCTAGCTCCCTACACAAAGGGGGAATTATCCGTAGTCAGTGGAACACTTTAGAAAAGTACACAAAGAGATCACCATGCAGTGCTCCTGAGGAACACGTCAACCCAGATCTCGAGCATCTCATCTTCCCCACATCTGCGACCCACTCAAACATTTGCCTTTGGATTATTTCACAGCTCAAGGAGAATTACTCCACTACCAGGTGCAAAGGCTGGTGAGCAAACAGTACAGCTGGCAGGAAAGCAAAACTTTCATCTGCCCAACAACAGGCACAAGGTCATTGCAAGACGAGGAGGAGGCACAATCCGATTCCCCGATTTGGGAAAGCCTGCTCTGTTCTCTACAGATAGCAGATAGAACAGACCAGCTGGGAAACGCCCTGAAGGCAGGACGTCGGCGTAAAATGCGTCCCCCAAAGGCGCTGAAAACTTGCCGTAATCGCAAGTTGCACAATACATCAGGGAGAGCTGCTGCCATTGGAGTTTCAGGTTGCGCTGTGTGGGTTCAGCGTATTACTCACAATGCTCACGCCACTGATCGGACTACGCCGGACAAACTTCCTCGTACTGTTTCTGGCAGTGCCCCTCACACAGCCAGCACCCTACATCTCGGAAACCGACAGGTTCTCAAGGTCACGGCCTTGCTCACGAGGAAGAGAAGTTCCTGCCATGCGCGACACAAACTTTGCCACATCCTCTTGTACAGTCACTATCGTAAGCACGACTGCTGGTAACTCGCGGCGTTTCAAAAGGCTGAACGAGCCAAGGCATGCGTGTGGCAAACACAAGCCTGGGTGGGTATTTTCCTATTGGTTTCAAACAGGGTGCTTGGAAACATGCCCATAACCCCCGAAGGGATGCAGGCAGGACACGCACGTACCTTAGGGCAGGTCCTTGTGCAATTCATGATAGTGTGACAGCGGTAGAGGGAAAACGGGTCTTGAAGCTGTGCCAGGCGTTCCTCCGTGTAGTCATCCCTGGAGTCAATCATCCAGCGATAGGCCTGAAAGTCAGTGGCATTTGACACACCAAATGCTTCTTCGAGGCGTTGTAACCAGTGTGAGATTTTAAAAGCAACACCTAGCTCTGGAATTCTAGGCCAGGACCTGGGCTATGTAATACTATCCCAGCTGCACTGGCAAATATCTGTACTGCTTTGAGGCAGGGAGTCCCTCAGCAGTGCCACGTGACAAACAGGATCCATCCTTACCTGCATCAGTACCGCAGGACCCAAGTACTTGTCCCCGTTCCACCAGTAACTGGGACAGCTGGTGCTGCAGCAGGCGCACAGGATGCACTCGTAGAGTCCGTCCTGCACGGGGGTGGGAGACCACAGTCAAGCCACTGCAGAAACCCATGACGAAGCCTTTTTTTCAAGAGGGGATTTACAAGAGCACGCGCTTTCCTTGCCACTTTCCCCTCTAGCGACTTGCTGCAACAGAGCGGTTCTGAGAAGCCTTACGCTAAAGAAGCACTGCTGGAAGAAAGCAACTCCCACATGCAGGTCCTCGAAACAAGATGCATGCAATCCTCCCAACTCGACCCACATAATTAACTAGGGTTTTGTGACAACAGGAGGTGAAAATGTAGACTGAAGAAATATGGGGAAAAAGAAGAAAAGTGGCTGGGGAAAGGAATAATTATGTAACCAACTAACAATTCAAGGCCATGTTACAGAAGAGAAGAAAGAGCAAAGTCTGCCCATCAACCCAAGGGAGAAGAGCTCCCAGTTTAGCATGCGCTTTGAGGAGATCCCCAAGCACTCACAGAATGCAAACGGCACGAGTCTTTCGCCATTTCACTGTTTTTAGAGAGATGAAGGCCTTTCTATTTCAGGGACTGAAAAAAAGAAAGGTAGACCTATACGGAAGCGACACTGGGCAGAAGACAAACTCTGAGGAACACAGGGTCTCCCAAGTCTCCTAATAGCCCAATGAACACCCCCCGAGGCCAAGAGACAGAGTCCAGTCTGGCTTAAATCATGTGTCCGAAAGTTGTTTTGGGACAAAGGTCTCACTACCTTTAGCTTAGAAAGATACCTGACGCCAGAACTCCTGGGAGCTTATAACAAGCTCCTGCATTAGTCTTCCAGAAAGACTTGCCAGAGCAACGCAAGCCAGAGCTACCTTCTTGCTCTAAGTTTGTCTTATTTCTACTTGTAACATTTCAAAAGACTGATGATTTCAAGAAAAAGGTGGGAGTTTTTCAGCTGACACTGTATCCAAGTTCCTCCTGCACACAAGCCATTCTCAAAGCAAGAGAAACTTCAGCAATAAAATAAAAAGCAAGTTTGCTCGTGAGAAAGATTGAGGCAGCTCCTGCAGCTACTTTTAGGTTTGCTTCCTTCTACCTGAATGAGAAAGGGATCGAGGATGCCGCTGTATGAAAACCATGCCAAGGGAGAGTCCCTTCAGTCCTCACGTATGGATCAGATCACGTCATGAAGTGGTGCAGGAGAACGAACTGTTGCCCTTGGATAGAGATTCCTTCAGACTGTAAAAACCCTGCGGTTGTGAGGACATCACAGCGCCAGTCGCACGGTGCTGCCGACAACTCAGGCACCTCACTGGTCTACTCACTGGATGTTAACTTCGCAGCAAACACACATAATGGAAAACTTTCAGAGATCACTGCAGAGAATTGGGCTGTGGCTCGTGGGTTTTCATCGCTCCCCTTTGAACGGCCTTCCTCTTTGATGTTCATGTTCACCCCTCTTTCACCACTTGTCAGCACTTGGGCTGCCTGCCCACTTTGCACCTTCCCAGTGACAGCACCACAGCAGAGCACTGAACCGTGACGCGAGTGATTGATCCATCAAGACAGGTCAAAGGCAAAAGAGAAACTGCTGATTTAACGATACTTACTGCAGCAGCCAAGGAAATCCAGAAGGACTTACCTGCACTATAAACTCTAAAAAGCTATTGTCTCCCAGCTGTTCAAATGGTTCCTCAGACACCCTTCACCTTTACGCAGAAACTTTGGACCAACACGCTATGATCCCCGAAAATCCCCTCGAAATAATACAGTGCTCAAGACAGACATCCACAGACATGCACTAACACATCACGCTCGTGCCTCCGCATCCAAAAGGGTTTCACTTTTGCCATTAGTTTTCAGCGCTGTAAACCCCAGCAAGCAGCAACATGAGAGCGCTGCTCAGCATGCCGCAGCCAGACAAGACAGACAGCCTACATGCCAGCATAAGCTGCAGTACCTTATCTCCACAGGAATATTACAAGCCTGTAGCCTGCACAATGTTTGTACAAACACACACGGTTTCGCAGTGCAGACAGTGGAAATGAGATCAGAGTTCCCATCGCAACCGCATTTCATGAGCAAACGTTACCCCTAGCAATGCAGGCATGCCATGACACTGCATTTCAGGGAGCAGATTACACCCACGTCGGGTTTTGCACCAGACAGCTTTGTCATTAAAGGAATTAGAAGCTACCACATGCTAGCGTTTAACCCTGGTCTTATCTGGAAGGCATTTCAACAGTAGAAAAGAAGCAGTAACCAGTTTCTGACGGTCTTCTATGGACTGCAGGTACTGCTCCTTGCCCTGTTTTGACTCATCCTTCTTCTTCAGGTACGGCTCGATGGATTTGTACTGTGCATAGAAGTTACTCAAGTCCTAGGAGTCAGAAGGCAAAAAGGTCACATTCATTAAGCTGAACTGATGCATGAGAAACTGAACAACTGCTACCACTCCAACAGAAGGCAGCGCTTTGCATCTCAACCTGCCACATTCCTCCCAATGAGGACAGATTTAGTCACTGCTGGGAAGCTCAGACCCAAGCCAGAAAACACCAGCCGGAGTTAACATGTGAATTGCGAGACCTGATCTTGTCGGCACCTCCCAACACTATCCCTTCCAACCCAACGCGAACCCCACGCTGCTCGGAACAGCGTCACCCTTGGTCGCGAGCTGCCAGAGGCAGATACTCACCGGCACAAGGTCCTTCACCACATACATGTGGGGGAGAGGGTAGATTTTCGTGATCTTGTTGAGATCGGGGTCAATTCTTTTGATACAGGCCAGTGTGTTTCCGCCAGCAATGTTCATAGCACAAGAGCCGCAGATGCCTGAGCGGGAGAAAAAGAGTAAAGCATTAGGTACTTACCCTCTTAGCCTACTTGAGGAAGATCCTCTTGGCCCCGAACATGCCCCCAGGCTGTCTTCAAGAAACCCTGTACGTGACAGGGAAAACGCCAGAAGTTGCCGTTGGGCCAAACACGTTGCTATTTAAATAAAGAACAAACGCAGGAGTCACTTTCATTACAGCCTAAACACATTCTCTGTGCTGAACTTCCTTCCGCAGCAGAAAACAAGTGGCTTGGACACTTCATCCCTTTCGCATCATTCATTAGCTTTACATGCTACTTAGGGTGGGGAGGACATTCAGCTTTGCTCACAAGTTTGAAGCACCAGCTCGTACTGATGTGAAGCAGCTAACGCCAAGATTATAACACGGGAATCAGGCGCATCCCCCAGCAGCCCTACGGTTAAGGTCAAATGCATCCCTGAAGGTCAGGAACATAAAATAAAGTCCCCAAGACAGAAGCTTCTCTCTGCGCCTTCTGGAGCAGGGCAGAGCGGTGCCATAAATGGCATTCGGTAACTCCCAGAGGTGAGAGGACAGACATTCACCAGAACAAACAGCATATAAATAGCTTAACAAATGGATTAAATGACACCACTAATGATCTCCCAGTAATAAAAGGATCAGATGTAGCCCAGGAAAAGCCAAGCTTTACAAGAAAACCCACTGCAGAACTGTCACAGATACTGCTCAGGTCAGGAGCTCGGGTATCCAATTCAGACCGATGCCTAAAACATCATATTAGAAAGAAGACAAATGTTGAAAGGGCAAAACTCTAATTTCAGAGGATTTGACACATATCAATTGATATGAGTCAGAGACATGCCACTGCTCCTCATGCTGGCGAGCCAGCCCGCCTCAGCGCCTGATGCATTGGCAATCCTTCCCCTCGCTGCCGGATAAAGGCTGGCACTCGAACAAGGTTATTCCTCCCACTCCAGCAATGGTTACAAGTATTTTCCAGTCAACTGGAGAGAGAACCAGGACTGCAAACACAGGCACACGAGTATGCAACAGGAATGCGTGACTGAATTTTTTCCTCACATGGTAGAAAAGGGGCAAGATTGAACCAGTCTGCCTTGAAAATCTGTCTTCGGGTTCTCAAAGACAAGTATTCAGGGCAATTAATTCCAGCTGCCTGAGAACAGTGTTGGCTACCTAAATATCAGACACTGGTAACAACTAAGCTGTATGAAATTCCTCTGCCTGCTATGCAGACTCTACAGTAAACAGCTGCGTTAAAGCATGTTTTTCATTTAGATCCAAGCCAAAACAACTTTAGGCATCAACTGCACCTAAATTTCTCATGCTTGCAAATCCACCTAATTAAATCAAAAGTCATTCCATAAAGGCAGCCTCCCTTCCTGCATTGCCACAACTATCATTTTAAGCTCAGCATCCCAACATTACCCACAAACTAGGATTATTTTTTTTTTTTACAGGGCAAATCACCCAGACAGGTAAGTTTTAACGCAGCTGAACAGACCTGATGATTGGTACCTGTACGAGAAGCAGCCAGTAGCTCTGCAATGTAAAACCACCAGGTGGCCTTTTCCTCAATCAATCACTCAGCTTAGTCAAAGGGCCAAAAAAAGATTCCTGAAGCTATTCCTAGAAGTCATAAGTACTCTTCCAGTTACGCCCTTTCTGATTTCCACAGCAGCGCTGGACAAAGCAGCCCCTACACTTCTTTCCCATTTGCCACGTCTGCCCCCTCAATTTTGCTGTTGTAATCCCTCTTGCCAGATCTCCCCACGCAGTCCGTCACTGGAGGGCAGCAAGATGAACACGATTAGGACAGAAACAGGAAGGACTGGGGCCGTTTACGCGTATTGCTCATAGCTCCGTGTTGTGCGATTACGCCCTGTGAATACGAGCTTTAACTTTACTCCTTGATTCACTGAGGTATTTCATACGCAGCAGCTGAAGAGGAGAGCGGTACGTTGCCATCTACCCTGAAGCGTTCTAGCGGTTACACGTACACCGTCAGCAACAAAGTCTCCAAGGACAATCTTCAGTTGAGCAGGCTCGAAAATCCTTCTTACCTTCCCTACACGATCTGCGGAAGGTCAGAGTGGAGTCCATCTCATTTTTAATCTTGATCAGCGCATCGAGCACCATAGGCCCACATCTGTAACAGAAAAGTAAGTCGGTGAACCTGTATAATTCCGCCCCAAGCCTCGGTGCTTGACCTCTGGCATCCCAGCTAAGCAGTACCTAACAGGACATTGATCAACTACAATTAAAAAACCACCATATTTTTGCCAATCCCAGGCAACAAGATAGAGACATCTTGATCAGCAGCATTCCCCCCAGCACACCCCGGGGTCAGGACAGGAGAGAAGCCCTTTCTTTTGCCAATACCCTCAAGATCTGGCTCAGCTGGAGAGGGTTCAGCCAGTACAACTGGAAAGCAAGTGCCTTGCTACTGGTTCTCTCCTTTTGGGTCAGGTTTTGACAAGCCTTCCTGTCCTCATTAGTCACAAGAGGCAGTGCTGCACGCAAAACCAAACAGTCTTGGACAACTTATGTAATATCTGGCCAACAGGGCAACACCCAGAAATTATTAACTGGTGCAAGTCATACAAAAATTCGAGTCCTCCGTCACGTGCTTCTTAAGTAGGGAGCTGCGTGGCATTGTAGCTGAAGCTTTCAGAAGGGACTCGAGGTGAATTCCTGTGCTAAGAGCACAAGCAGCAACTGGAGCTCAGGGATATTCAAGAAAAAGTGCCCACACAAAGGTTTCTGACCACAGGTAAGGCTGCACCCTTTCGCAGAATCACAGAGCAGAAAGAGCTTTCTTGGTAACAGCTACACCAAGGTTTGCAGCTGGTTACTAGAAGTTTAATATGATTTAAAAACTAGAAGTAATTAAATGTTAGGAAAACTATGAGAAGAGTCAGTAAAGCTTCTGCCTTATCTCCCAGGTGTGGGCCTGATCTGCCCATAAAATAGTTTCCTTTTGGAATATGCCCCAACATTTACCATGTAAATAAAGCTTATTAAAGACAAAACCACATTCAGGTCTTCAACACAGCTCAGGGACACAGGTAAAACCTCACAAAACAAAACTGACCATTTTACTGCTGACAGCTACTGAGACACTGGCATTCAGAGAACAGTTTTATCTGCCACGCTTAGCACCAACACGGAAAATAATCCCACGTGATCATAGTAAGATTTGCTCTATCAGGAAATAACATTGATCTCCTCTGCACTGAGGACAAGATGCTCTGTAACACAGTCAAGGCACCACCTTCCTGGTCACTCCAACAAGGTTTTAACAGTCCCTGAAGGTTAATGAGACTGCTGACACCTTTAGCCATCAGCTCAAGTGCTCTGCAACCACCCTCCGTTATCACTCGTCGGGTGAGCTGCGTGCGCAGGCAGCCCAGGGTGCCTGCCTGGCAGCAAAGCCTCTCCCTAACGGGGCATACTCACTTATTCAAATCCACTTCGTACGTCTGCATGCGAGGCTTGTCCCCAGGCTTATCGGGATCCCATCTGTAGATGGCAAACTTCTTGACACGCGGCACTGCCGCAGCAGCCGTCTGCGCTCCCCGACACATCTGTATCCAAACAGCAGCAAGAGAGCCCTTAGGTCCCTTCGGGTGGCTTTTAGCCAGGTGACAAAATGCCCTGAGGCTGCACATCCGGGGTGAGAGCTGCAGGGCCCAGCGCTGCTTTGTATCTGGGCACTCGTAGAGTTTTTGGGAAATCCTCCCCAGGGTTTGCCACAGCAGGGTACTGTGGCACACGCAACCACCTCTGTCCTGGGCTTCCCTCCTCCACCAGCCAGGGGAGATAATCCTAAAACTAAGGGGCAACGCACAGCCTCGAAGACTCTCCCTGCCCCAAAACTGCTCTCAGGAGCTCCCAGCCACGTCTCTGCCCAGCTCCAGGCCAACAAACCGCCCTCTCGCAGTATTCCCCCCCCCGGGAGCTCCTTCCCCCTCCCGGCCACCCGCTCCTTCTCACTTCTCCCCACATCCCTACTCCTCCTGCTCCCACATTCTTCCCAACCCTCTTCTAGATATCCCTCACCCCTCAGCCTCCTGCCAACCTCTGTCTTCCCCTGAACCCATCCC